>ERZ1034980.1252-NODE-1252-length-15545-cov-10.677921_pt1 | contig 15545 bp, 21 predicted proteins | sample MGYA00520622_ERZ1034980 | MGnify/ENA primary metagenome ERZ1034980 (study PRJEB33766, sample SAMN09781791) | gut metagenome | biome: gut microbiome | host: Homo sapiens | place: Madagascar | study: EMG produced TPA metagenomics assembly of the PRJNA485056 data... | reverse complement strand
AATACGAAAATTAGTAGTATCTTTGCATCGTCTTAATACAAAATGTGTTCAATGGCTTTAAATTACAATTTAAACGAAAAAGAAGCGGAACTGATAGAGGCTATCAGGAATTACAGGCTATCTTACCCAGATGGTTATCCGCAATTATTATGGTATGCCCAGCAGCTTTTTGATGACTTGGTTGACATGCCAGAGTAACTAACAAAAAGCCCTCCCTTCGGGGAGGGCATTAAAAACAACGGAATTATGGAAATTGTAGCAAAAACAAACCAGGTTAAGGACAGTGCCGTAAAGCAGCGCATTCAGGATATCCAGTTATTGGTATCATGGCGCGAGATAGCACGCACTTATTTTGGAAAATCGTCGTCATGGCTCTACCACAAGCTTGATGGTATCGATGGTAATGGTGGTGTAGGTGGTTTCACCGAAGAGGAAAAAGTAATGCTCCGTGGAGCACTATGCGAGGTTTCAAATCGCATTCGTGCCGCTGCGGATAGAATCTAAGAAAAAATGAGGCTAGGGGCTAAGCACTCCCCTATAAGACAAAAGACACCATAGCCTTGTGGTGCTAATCATGCGATTAGGCATGGTTAAAATTCAATTAACTAAATAAATATATAGAAGCAACAAAAATTAATACCCTCGGTACTTTCCGCACCGGGGGTATTTTTTTGCGGAATATGCACGGAAAATGCGGGGAAAATCGAGGAATTTCGGAGATAATCATTCCTTCTTTTCGTTTTCATTCCTTTATCAGAAAGCAGAGTGTTCTAATCTTTATAACAAACTTTATAGCAAAGTTTATAGTTAAAATTGCAATAAATATTTGGCTGTATCAGAAAAAAGATGTATTTTTGCAGCGGAAGAATATAAGCAATAACAACAAAATAACAACGCAAGTAAAATGAGAGCATTAAGAATTACAAGACGTAGAGCTGTTAGCTCTACGAGCATCGCTCGCCACCCTTTAGCAGAAGGCTTGCGTAGTTTAGGAAGCCTCGGTGGCGACAACAGCCTGTTCAACGATTACTTGAAAGGCAACAATGTGTCTGACTTGAGGAAAGACTGGGAAGCAGTAGGTTCTGATATGAGGAAAGTTTTAAACGCTAATAGACGACAACTTTATGCAGCAAGATAAAGAAGACAACAAAGAAATCGCAGAGATTGAGGATGCCATACCGGCAAACGTTAATGACATCCTGCAGGAACTGCCAGAAGACAAGCGAAATGCCATCCTGGCAACGATGATGTCTATTGAAGAAGAGCGAACCTTTAGCGGTCCTCTTCCTCCACCGGAGCATTTTGAAGCTTACGAAAAGACATTGCCAGGAGCAACCGACCGCATCATGACGATGACCGAGAAGCAGGTAGATCATCGCATCGATATGGAGAAGAGAATCGTGAATAGAAAATTCAATCAGGCTACATTAGGACAAATCCTGGGTACCATTCTCATCATCTTCTTTGGATACATTGCTTATATTTTAGCAATGAATGGTCATGACAATGCTGCAATAGCTATCGGTGTGACAACGGTGATCAGCCTGGCGGTAGTTTTTGTACTCAACAAAATACCACCAATATTCCCAAAGAAAGATACAACAGACGATAAAGAATAACCATACCCCTCGGTGCTTTCCGCACCGGGGGTATTTTTTGCGGAATATGCACGGAAAATCGAGGAAAATGCGGGGAAAATCGAGGAATTTCCGAGGAATCCATTCCTCGAAGTGGCAGAACCGAAGGGAGATCCTGCAGTCGTTTCCGGTCGTTTTCGCAGTCATTTCCGGTCATTCCTGGATATGATTCCGATTCATTCCGGTTTCTTTCCGTTTTTATTCCTTTTTTATTCCTTTTCATTCCTCATTTTCAAATTATATTATTACTTTTGCACCGGAATTTATTCAATTAATTGCAGTTATGAAGAAAATTATTCTAATTTTAGCCATCATTTTTATGGCTATTGGCGCTAAAGCGCAGAGCACCATCCAGTCTGAGGATGGTAAGTATCCGGTTTATTGCGACCTCAAGGCATATAACTTCTGGGGTGTCGGCAAAGTGAAGGTCATGCTTGATATGGGAGCGGTCTCCAATGGTGGAGGTTCCTTCGAGAGCTTATATGATGAGGATGGCAAACAGATCAAGTTCAATACCGTCATGGCAGCCGTGAATTATATGGCTAAGAAAGGTTGGATACTTGACAAGACATATTATGTTACAGAGGGTGCCGGCAGGACTGTTCTCCACTATGTTCTGGTGAAGAGAGTGAAGAATGATTCTGAGATTCGAGAGGGTCTGATTACCAAAGATGAGCAATAATATGTTATTAAACATGTTTTGAAAAGAAAAATGAGCGAGGAATGAAAATTTCTCGCTTTTTTTTTGGCGGTTCCAAATATTCTTCTTACCTTTGCCAACGCTAACAAAGATGATAGTAATCTATCCGGCAGGGCGACCGTTTCGCCTATGGCTTCTCAGCCGCAGGCTTTTTTTATGCCCAAGAGTATCATTTTCCCGGCAACGGGAAAAAGGTGTACCTATATGGCGGCTGCATGAACCGTAAAGATTAAGTTTTGTCCTCTCGGATAAGCCATCATCTTTGTTAGCAACGGGGAATGCAGCCGCCACCCTTTTCTCAGAAATCAAGTGCGCTGCTAATGCTAACAAAGATGATGCAATATGCAGAATTCTATTTTATTAAATGATGCGATGCAGGTTAAGCCTGTCGGCATCCACGTGAATGTGAACGAGGGAATGAAATCCCTCAAGTGTGCAATCAAGCGTGAGGCTAAACGCCTCATGGCTACCAGGAGCGAGGCCTTCAGCTGTCTCTGCGGTGAGAGCGTCACATATGGTGATGTGGCTATCACTATGCTAGGCATAGTTGCATTCGTGGCTGTCATGTTCGTAGGTGGTTATCTTTTCGGAGGGGAGGTGATGTAGTTATGGAAGAGATGAATAAAAAGACTCAGGACGTAGCGGTTAGTGCATCACCATGGCAAGATATTGCCCAGGTTGAGGGCAATAAAGTGCCATCACCGGATAAAATTGAGAGCGTCGGCACGCAGGTTGGACAAGAGACAAGAAAGGAGGAATGAGCGATGAAGAAAAGTAGAAACCGCAGAAGACGCACAGCAAAGCTGACAGCCAAGGATATCATCAGGTGCGAGTTCTTCGCTATTGAAGGCAGGCAGATGAACGCCCATAAAGTGGAACTCAAATATCTGAGAGACAACAAAGTTGTCGCATCAGTTATTTTCATCGATGATGCGCCACACAAGCAGACTATTATCCGATGGTATGATCATCGCTATTATACTCTTAGGTATGGAGCTAAAGAGGTTGAGCCATACAAGATGACTCTAGCCATGTGGAAAACCATAAACAACGATTAGGCATGAACGAAAATAATTCAACCAACCTGCACATGACAGCAGACGTCTGGAATGCGCTAGTAGATATGATGAACGTTGGCCAGCTGGACAACTTCATCGAGACTCTTGAGTTTGCTCAAGACAAGTTTATCTCAAACGAGGTAATAACCAATGCCGTGGATGATTTCGGCGGTGCCGGACAGGTTCTCCTGATGCTCAATGCATTCAAGCGCATGGAGAACCTCTTCAAGACCATCAACCAGGCACTGAAGGCGAAAGGAGGTGTGGCATGATGGGAGAACGCAAACGTATCGTGGGATTCTCGCCAAACGACAATACCCCTGAGCCTTCCGTAGAGGAGAAGGAAACCAAGGTGAACTATACCCGTATGGCTCTGGACACGTATCTGTCAGGCTGCCAGCCGTATGATCCAGATGACAACAATGAGGTAGATTTCAAGACCTCTAAGGAGATACAGAACGACCTCAAGGATATGGTAATCGCTCCAATCTCCATCATTACCGATTATATGGTGGAGCGAGGATTCAAGATGATCAAGGTAGAAGGCGGAACGCTCGCCTGGCATCTGCAGTACGACCATCCCTTCTAGAAAAAATCAAGCTTTTGCATTAATAATTAAATACTGGTAAGGCTAAGCGTAGCCTGCGCTTCGTAAATTGTTTTAAGTTAATAAGTAGTACCCGGTCACCGTGAGGTGGCTGGGTATTTTTATATTCACCCTCCCTATCCTATCTTTGCACAAGTTTAATGAAACAAAGATATGATTACAGTTATCCATCAACCCAGCTCGCCGGTATTTACCAGCGCCCTCGACACCTTCTCGTTCAAGATAGGCGGCGAGAATGCCACCGTCGCCATCTCGTGCGACGGTGAAGAACTGCTCAGCGAGACCTACTACCCTGTATCGGGCAACATCACCATCTACGACCTCGGTACCCTCATAGCCGATGCAGCCAGAAGAACCGTGGCTGCCACCTGCAAGATCAGCATCACGGAACATACGGGAGACAAGAATGTAGATACCTGGAGCAAGGAGTTCAGCGTATATTATGCCACCGTTGACGTGAACATGAGCTGCCAGGCATTCCTGGATTCATTCTTCCTCACCCTGCTCGACGGCACCAAGCTTACACAGCTGGGCCATCGGGAATACCTGCATGCAGCCGGCGAAGAGAGTACCACGCCGGAGGTGGTTGCCAGCTACTACAACAGGGAGTCGGGCAGCATAAGCACCGCAACCATCGATGCATCTGCCACCCCTACCCATACCGTGAACGGCATCACCACCTTTGATGTTTCGCCCGACAGATACAACGATGAAGCCAAGGGCAGCCTCTTCGCCTATACCGTGACCGTGGGCAGGCGAGTGCAGGAGTACCAGATAGACCATACCCGGGCAGTGGCCGACCCGGTGCTGCTCTTTACCAACTCGTTCGGATGCCAGGAGATTTTCTACTGTCTGGGCAGAAAGAAGATAGCCCCTACCTTCGAGCGCAAGCAGGCGGTAATCTCCGGCAGGAAAATCAACTATGCCGTGAAGGAGACCCGCTCCTTCGAGGGCGACACCGGCATCATTCCGCCATCCATGGCACACTTTGCCGAAGACCTGCTCAGAAGCGATGAGATCTATCTTTTCCGGGATTATACCAAGGACAAGGAAATCACCTTCACCGACTCGAAGAGCGAACGGACCAACGAGGAAGACGACATGGCAGAGTTCACATTTACGTATCAGTATGCCCAGAGAGTGCAGAACGTGATCTTCAGGGATGTGGAGAACACGGGAGGCAGAATCTTTGATGACTCATTCGATGATACGTTCAACTAGAAGTTTCACCCTTATAATTTTGTCGCAGATATGAAAGAAAAGACACCCAAAGCCATTCACATCAATGAACTGAGGCGTGCGCTGGATATTTCCCGCATCGACCGCACACCCGTGAGCCTGGACTGCTGGAAGGCAGCCGACGGCTCCATCATCCAGTACCGGGGCTGGCTGGTGAAGAGCAGTTCCTGGCAACAGGGAACCCACAACCTCTACAATCCGGTGAATCACCAGATACGCAAGGTGAGGGATATCTTCATCTTCAGATACAATGACCATCCAATATACTTATAATAATTATGGCAAGCAACAACAACAGCAACAACATAGACATCACCTATGCCACCATGGGCGAGGTGATGGATTATCAGACATCATCGCCCACGAGCGGTTTCACGGAGTCGTCCACCGTCTTCGATGATGATGGTACCACGCCTCTCGTCAGCGTGGAAGTCGGGGGAAAGGAATATACCTATGTACCCTTCGGCTACGAGAACCAGCTGCCCTACGAACTGATCAACAACATTGGCAGGAGCAGCGTGATGGCTCAGAACAAACTCTTCAACGTGCTCACCTGCTACGGAATGGGCTTCCAGTACAACGACGTGGAGACCAAGCTTCCGAGCAAGGACCGTGAAGTGAACCTCTTCAGGATGCACAACTCGATGAGCCGCTTCTTCCTGGAACAGATTACCGACATGAAGTATTTCTTCTTCTGCGTATCTGCCATCGTGCTCAACAAGAAGGGCGACAAGATTGTGGCGGTAAGACACAAGGAGGCGTGCTACTGCCGGTTTACCAAGAGCGTGAACGGACGCTCGGAATATGTGCTCTATGCCAACTGGAGAAATGCCACTGTGCCAGCCAACATAGAGGTGCTGCCGCTGCTCGACGAGCTGGATCCGCTGGGCGACCTGCAGAAGCGCATGGGGCTGGACGGCCAGAACGGCAAGGTGAAGGCAAGACAGTCGGGGCAACCGGGATGCAAGGACAGGGTCTTCGCCATCGTTACCCGCTTCCCTACCCCGGGCTGCCAGTACTATCCCGTGCCTTACTACTCCGCCATCTTCAGGGACAGATGGTATGACATCTCCCGTCTCATCGCCATCGGCAAGATGGCGAAGCTGAAGAACCACGCCACCATCCCCTACCTGGTAGAGATACACAACGACTACTGGCGCGGCATCTTCAAGGAGGAGCACATCACCAGTACGGAGGAACAGAAGAAGCGCAAGCTTGCCGAAAAGGAGAAGATACGCGACTTCATCTCGGGCATAGAGAACAGCGGCAAGCTCTGGATAGCGGGCTACTATACCACGCCCGACGGCAAGGAGGTGAAGATGGTGCGCATCACCCGCATCGATACCTCGAAGGACGGAGGCGACTACAGTGATGATATCGCTGAGAGCAACAACATGCAGTGCTATGCCGACAACATCCACCCCAACCTGGTGGGCGCCACTCCCGGCAAGAGCCAGAGCAACAATTCGGGTTCCGACAAGCGCGAGCTCTTCACGCTGAAGCAGAGCATAGAGAAGGCATTCCACGACCTGATGGAGACGGTTCACTGGGTGATCATCTACTTCAACCACTGGGAGGAGAAGGTTTATCCGGATGTGCCGCTCATCATGCTCACCACCCTTGATGAGAACAAGGATGCCAAGAAAGTGTCTAACAATCCAAATTCAAAGACAGATGATTAATATTACCGCAGAACAGTTTGAGCAGCTCCTTCCATTCGTGGGAGCTGCTTCTGAAGATGTCTTCACGAAGATGCAGCCTGCGCTGGAGAACGTATATTTCGACCTTGTGGCTACGGTTATCGGTTCCGACTTCGAGGATGCCGCCTGTGCAGAAGGCAGCGCCTTACTGGGCAATATCCGCTCATACGTCATCCTGAAGGCATTCATCCTGCGTCTCCGTTCCAACGATCTCATCATGACCGACAACGGTTTCGGTATCGTTTCCAACGAAAACATATCGCCAGCATCCCAAGCCAGGGTGGATGCCCTGCTCAGGGAGCTGACCTACAAGCAGGACCTGCAGCTGCATGGCGTGCTGAACCGCCTGCGCACGGTGGAAGGCTGGAGCGAGACGGTGCAGGCGTGCAACAACATCGCCTCTTTCTTCTGGTCGCCATTGACGCTGAGGGCTTACTCGAGTGTACGGGGTTTCGTCACCTTCGACGACCTAGCAGCACACCGGAACGAAATAGGAATGGCAGAACTGGTGCTGCGCAAGCAGTTCTCCGACTCGCTCATCGAGCAGCTGCTTGAGGAAGAGCGCAAGGCTCAATATGAGCCATTCCATCGGCACGCCATCGTGAAAATGTGCCATTTCATCGGTGCTCACATTTCTACAAAAGAGACTCCTGCCGACCCTCGATACAAGGATCTTGCCTATGCTGCAGCAGCCAACTTCATAGAGGAGAACCTCGATAAATTCCCAAAATACAAGGATTCACCGGCCTACAAGGCCAATCACATGCAAGCGTATGAGAACAAAGCTGACGACCCGACCTTCTTCTTTGCAGGATGACGGAACACTGAACCTTCACGTTCCCCACTCCTGGAGTGAACTGACACAGGACCAGCTGCGCTATGTGCTCATCCTGCTCACCCAGGGATGGGAGGAGTGGCACGTAAGAACCTACCTTTTCGCCCGGTTTGCCGGCATCAGGGTGCTCAACGAGAAGAAGGACGGCTGGCTCTGCGAAACCAAGACGGAGAAGGGCGGAAAGGTGAGATTCTTCCTGGAGCTGTGGCAGGTGCAGAGCTTCTGCGAGGCATTCGACTTCGTGTTTGAAGATACCGGGGCTGAAAACAGGCTCGATTCCATCGGACTCTACAAGGCGGCAGACCTGGAGCTCTACGATTACCCGTTCGAGTATTACATCTGTGCGGACAACTACTTCCAGCAGTATCTGCAGTCGGACAAGACGAGCGATGAGCCGCTGAAGGAACTGGCACGATATCTCTATCTGGACAATGAGGGCAACCAGGCAGCGCACTTCAAGTGCTCTACCTATGAGCTGATGGGTGTGTTCCTCTGGTTTATGTGGATAAAGCACAACTTTTCCACAAAGTTTCCCCATCTCTTCAAACCTGCAGCTGAAGGAGGCGAAGGAGAAACTGACATGGAGGCATCGATGAATGCGCAGATCCGGGCACTCACGGGCGGGGATATCACCAAGGAGGAGACAATCAGAAAAGCCAATGTGTGGCGGGCACTCACCGAGCTGGATGCCAAGGCATGCGAGGCTGAAGAACTGAACAAAAGACTGAAAAAATCATGATTAAGACAGAAATCAATACCCCATCGGTACAGGTAGGCTTCGATGCCTTCTCTTACTTCAGAGACCTGGCAAAGCGCAACAAGCTATGCTGCGAGCTGGGTTTCATTCCTACCACATGCTCTACACCACAGGCTTTCGAGGGAATGCTGGCCAATATGTCGAAGGGCAGGAACTTCATCGTCATAGATGACACCAACGACGGCAACGTGGCCATCAACGGCGACGGCAGTTTCCGCAAGGTTGTCACCTATACGGTGTGGATCCTGATGCGATACAAGTTCAACGACATGAACGACCGCCAGGAGAAGCTGAACACCTGCAGAAAGATCTTCCGGCAGTTTCTGAGCCGTATCATCATCGACAAGATGAAGTGGGAAAGCGACTTTACCTATCTGCTGAGCGACCAGGTGGACAACCGGGAGATAGGTGCATATTTCATCAACGGACTCACTGGCGTGGAATTCCACATCGACGTGAGCGAGCCATTAGACCTGGTATATGACAATGAAGAATGGAACGAATAACATCAAGACTCCCGTATCTCAGGAAGACATCCATGCCTACGAGCGTGGATGGGCAGAGGAGATGGTGAAGATCTGGAAGGAGAAGATCATGCACTACCGCATCCGCCATACGGGTGCTCTCTTCAACAGCGTGCAGGCTACTTCGTTTGGCGGATCATCAAGAGTCATCGCCCACAAGTTCCTGCTCTATGGTCTGTATCAGGAGGCAGGTACGGGCAACGGTTATTACCATGGCAATCCTGGAGATCTCCCGTTCCTGGATCCGAAATACCGTGCGCAGCATCATCTGGGCGAACCCAGACAGAGGCGTCCATGGTTCAACCGGAAGTATTACTCATCCATCATGAAGCTGAACGATATGGAGGGCTATTTCTATGGCGAGGAATACCAGGGCCTGATGGCAGACCTCTTCAAGCAGATGTTCGGCAAGATATGATGTATTTTTATATTGGGAAATATCTTTGTATTTTTGCTCAAAAATAAAAACAATGGCAGAAAAATTCGATATCAACAACCTCAGAGAAGCTTTCGAAGCGATACGCGACGAGAGAATCAAGCATGCCAATACGGCTACACGTATTGGTAATGCTTTTCTGTCCTTGCTGGATTATGCTGCCAATGCAGACGAAGACAAGCTCTCTGCTATCCATGACGACACGGCACGTGGACTCATCACCTTCCTGAAAGGCATCAAGATTGGCAAGGACTTCTCCTTCGACCGTTCGGGAAATATCCACGCCCACTCACTGGCATTGGAGAATAATTTCAGGTTTGATGCTGATGGTAACATCATCGCCCATTCCATAGCATCGGAAAATGCGAATACTGACGAGGGAAAAGGGTTCATTATTGTCAGAAAGGATGAGACGGGTAAATATAAACTCTGTATAGATGAACTGTTGGCGTGGGGACTCGCTACAGTGAAGCAGCTTCACGTTAAAGGTGATTCCACCTTCGACGGCAATCTCTTCAGTAAACAGTTTATTTCTGATTTCTTGACGGGTAAGGGTTGGGGTATCTATAATAAACCTATCCTCAATGCGGCTGGAGTACAGGAGAATAAGTGGACGGGAGAGTTTGATGACGTTATTGTACGTGGCTCGCTCCGTGTCTATGAGATGATTATCTCACAGCTCTTGGGCGAAAACGACAACCGTATCTTCACCGGCATGATGGAGGTTGACCACTACGACTCGGAATCGGGTAAGGTGTATCTCAATACGCAGGATGGCAAGCTTTACAATCCTTTCCGTAAGGATGACATCATCATGGTGCAGCAGTTTAACGGTATGCCTAACAGCAGCAATGACTACTACGTAACCAAAAACTATGAGTTGCTTGTTACGGATGCAGGCTGCGGAAGCCTCGAAGATGGTGACAAGCGTTTGGACTGGGTGAAATTTGCCAATTTCACCTCTTCTATAACGGGAGCCACACCTGAAGATCTCATCAGGAAGAAGGACACATTCGTGCGAGTGGATAACCTCAGCGACCCAGACCGCAAGGGTATCATGCAGATTATAACTGTAGGTACAGCTTCGCCTCACATGGATGTAGTCTATGGCTTGAAGACAGACCCAGAAGGAGCGTTGAAGGGCAGACTAGGTAACCTGGAAGGCATCGTGCATCCATGGTTCGGCAGACTGCAGGGATTCGGTGAATATCTGAACAACCTCTATGCAGTAGGCGACCTGATTCTGCGCAGGACTGGCGAGAGCGTGGATACCAAGTTCCAGGTTCTTGAGAATATGTTTTCAAGTCGATTCGCTAAGACCAGCTATGAGCTGACCAATGGCAAAAACTATCTTGAGAATGGGCAATTCCTGGAGCAGGTGACAGATGCAGATAACACCATCATTAATGGCTGGGAGATTGATGCAGACGAGGAGACTATGTTGTGGGTAGATGCCAATGGTATGCCATTTTTGGTAAACTCTACGCTTACAACCAGCGGTAACAAGAAGGTTACGCTGGAGCAGTGCGATGGCAGGCAGATGCTTCGCATACAGAACTGCGGTCTCAGACAGAAGAATGCCATCATTAAGCAGCCTGGTACTCACAAGGAATATGTGAGGGGCAGTGGTGAGAAGAATGATGCAGGATTGTCTCAGACGGAGGCATCAACGATAGATGTACAGGATAAACTCTACGTAAATGTACGCCTCTATGCCAAGACCGCCGGTCAGCTTACCTATGGCTTCGAGGGCTGCAAGGCTGTGGAAGACAAGTTGAACGAGTTGGCAGTCAAGACTGAAAACATCGCCTATTCGGGCGAATGGCAGACGGTAAGGATGGAAGGTAAATGGAACGGTACTGGCGATTTCATCATCAGATATTCTGGCGATTGCAACATCGCCCTAGTTACCATCACCGATGAGCCTCTCAGCGAGTTCAGCAAGACTGTGAGCACTCAGATTGTGCAGACCGCAGAGAATATCAAGCTGCTGGGTGAGAATATCAATAAGGTGAATGGCAAGACTACTAAGCTGGGATTTGAACTTGATGCAGAAAAGGGCGAAATCAGGCAGTATGTAGATAAGACGGATAAGAAGAATCGCGAAGATACCTCATCGCTGATTTTACAGACATCGAGCAGCATCACATCATCGGTTGACAAGAAGCTGAAAGATCAGTACGATACCGTTACAAGCGAGTATTCTTCATCCATCAGTCAGACTGCGGAGGGTATCAGGCTGTGGGTAGGTAGTCAAGACTACGCCAACAACACTACAGTATCATCTAGCATCGAGCAGCTATCTGGCAGAATTACCAGTACTGTGGAAATGGTGAATGCGAATACGTCCAGTATTACACAGATTCAGCAGGATATTGAATCCATCACCCTGACAGTGGGCAAGGCTGCTACACAAGAGCAGCTGCAGGCAAACGTAGATACGCTCAATAAGAGTATCAGCAGTAATCTTGCATCTGCTAAAAGTTATGCAGATGGTGTTGGCAGCGGTATAAGAAGTGATTACTCCTCTACCATTACGACCGTTAAGCAAAATAGCAATGGATGGAGTGTAGCTGCCGGAGGATTCGATGCGAAAGGTAAGCTGAAATCATCTGCCGGTGCAGTATTGACAACAGAATTTGCTGGGCTCTTCGCAACAGCATTCACCAACAAAGGCGGTGTCGTGAAAAGTGAAATCAGTTCTTTCATTACGAAGGATGCAGCTGGAAACATGATTTCCAATGCCAAGATATCAGCTGACAACATAGTGCTGAGCAGCGGAGGTTCCGCTGTTGAGAAGGCGATTGCCAATGCTAAGAATGCAGGAGATACTGCGCAGAGAACGGCAAGCAATGCCGCTCAAGCAGCTAGTAATGCACAGAGTACCGCAAATACAGCAGTGAATAATGCAAAAGCTGCAAATGATGCGGCAGCTGCTGCGAAATCGTATGCCGCTACAGAAATCCAAGCAACGAATAAAAGTATTTCAGCATTAGCAGGTAAGGTTTCTTTTGATTCAAGTGGTAATATTACCAACATCAGCAAATCAGGACTTGTGACGGAATCAAACTATGCTTCAATCTTCTCCTATTACAGGAGTGTAACCGGGGCGGTGGTTCAGTCTGAGATAAAAACATTCATTAATAGAGACGAAGTTGGGAATATTGTATCCAATGCAACAATCCAAGCCGACAAGATAAATCTTACCGGTCATTGCATGAACTTCTCGGGCGGTCAGATTACCATCACAACTCCGAACTTCAAGCTTGACTCAACTGGTAGCATTTGGTGTCAGAATGGAACATTCAGCGGTACGGTTACAGGAGTAAATGGAAGCTTTAAAACACTTAATTGTGTTGACAGCAACGGAAATGTAGTTGGTAATATACAGTTTGGCTCGGATGGCAGAATGTGGTTCTCGGGAGACATGTATCATCAAGGTCATGATAGTGCAAAAAAACGTGGTTATCGCTTTTATGCGGCAGATATATGGTGCAGAGGTATGTTCGGACATCGGCAAAAGACAATGGCATTGGTTTTCGGCACACACATGCGAATATACACCAAGGATGCTGACAATACAGAGGATACTGGGGTCTATATTGCACTCGAAAGTGGTATGGTATCAGGAGGAAGATACTATAAAATACCTCTGTATGGTTTTGCTAGTTATGGAGACGCTTCAGGTATGGCGATTGATATGGTTGTCATTAATTGCAGTTCTGATTTCTATTACGTATTCGAGGGAATGGGTAACGGCAAGGAATGGCGAGTCATTAATGGTAATGATAAACAGACAATTCATTTTGCAGACATCGGTGGTTGGCATGAGTTGAAAGGTGGCGAAAGCCTGTCGTGCGCTTACGTAAATCCGAAATTCCTGAATCCGAAGCCAACCAGCCTTGGTGCAGGAGTCTTCTGGAGTGGTGAATGTGATTTGAACTGGTCTTGATTTTAATAACTTATATAATATGAAAACAGCAAAGCAGACGGTGACAACCGAATTTGAGCCGATTGAGCTCAACGAGAGTGTGAAAGTGAGTTTCGAGCGTAATGTCGCTGGAGATAAAACTATAATAAGAGGATATATCATCAGCAGTGAGAATGGTGAGTATCTTGGTAATATTAATGTAGAGAACGGCAATCTTGCGATCTCTATCAAAAGGGATATGGTTGATAAGGAGACGAGTACGAAGATCCTTACCTCAATTCCTGAATGGATTGAGAGCATAGAAAGCGCAGAATAAGGAGGTGCCTATGAGTGATGCAAGTATTAACAGCAATCTTGAAGAGGCTTTCAAGAACTCAGACTGGTCAACAATCTGTGCTGCCTTGATGCCGCGCTTCAACGATTACCTAGCCAGACGTTCGAAGAATGTCTTCGAGTGTGAGCAGGTGAACTCCCTCGAGCACGTATTCACCGTACCAGCCCTCTACGATGACCAGGCAGGCACTCGAAAGCAGGTCATAGTTCCGATGAAGGTGTTCACCCGTGATATTGACGCAGAGCTGGAGAAAGCCAAAAAGGTGACTGAAGCTGCAAATACTGCAACAGAAAAGGCCAACACGGCTGCAGCAAATGCAGACAAGGCTAGGGAGGGGCTGGAGACTAAGAAGCAGGAGGTAGATAATGCCGTAGCTGAGAGTAAGACTGCAACCGAAGCATCCAAGAAGGCTACTTCGGATACTTTGGCTAGCAAGACTGCAATCGAGAAAAATGAAAGTGGCAGACAGACAGCAGAGCAAACTAGGCAGGCACAGGAAGCCGCTAGACAAAAGTCTGAAACCTTACGTAGTTCTAATGAAACATCCCGGCAGAATCAGGAAGCATCCAGAGCAAGCCAGGAGAAGAACAGACAATCAGCAGAAACTACACGAGGCGTCAACGAGACGACTCGGCAGAGTCAGGAATCAGCACGACAGAAGCAAGAAACTGCAAGAGCGGAAGCTGAGAATAAACGTCTAGCCGCAGAAAGCGGAAGGGTACTGGCTGAAAACAAGCGTCAGTCTGATACCAATACTGCCATCATCAATTCTATTTTGCAGACAGACCTCGCTAAGGAAATGAACGATCATCCGCCCAAAATGGGAAGCAATGGCAACTGGTGGCAATGGGACCTCTCCAAGCATGAATATGTTGATACGGGTGTCATTGCCCGAGGCGGTGTTATGTATCCGTCATTCCGCCAGCATCGCAACAAGCTTCTTATGATAGATTACGGAAGCAATGTCGCAGAGCATGTTGTCAAGCGCAGAAACAAGTTAGTCATTAAAGTTTAATAAATATGGCAGATAAAACAAATATCATTGTTGTTGGTAATGTCGCCTTCACCGATCAAGGTACCTGGAAGGCTACAGAGGCAGATGCTGCCGCCAAACGAGCCGATGCCAAGATTGCACAAATGGATGGATTGGCCGGGCAAATAGCCACAGGTTTCATTGCGCCGTCGCGCATGTTTCTAGACTATCTCCCGGAAATCAGCCTACGCAATAAAGTGGCGCAGCGCATCGATGCCAATCTCATTCCGAGCTACCTCCCTCAGAGCGTGCTCTTCCAGCATGTAGATGGTGACTCGTTGCTGGTTGATCCGAGCGGTAACCTCACCGTCAAAGGCGAGGGAACTACTAAGTTCTGGGTTATCCCTACCGCCAATACACCTCTTTGGAAGGAGGTGAACATTACAGTTCGACAGCCACGCCTTCGCGTGGCTGCGTCAGGAAAATTGCGCAAGGTGGGAACATCATTACGTATTGTTTAATCGAATAAATACATTATTTTATGGCTTTAACATCAGAAGAAGAGACAAAGGTCAAGGCTATCATCGCTGCGTTCGATGGGGCTAAGCAGGTATCAGACCTCCCTGCTGCAGATATGACCGCAACAGACAAGCAGATAGAGGTCTATGACAAAAAAACGGGTACTGCGCAGCAGATGTCGCTCAAAGACGCTGTAGATATGGGTCAGAATCTTTGGTGCGGGCGCGTCTGGAATCTAGATAACGCAACCCCTCAGGCAGCAACCTATGTGGGATCGCTTGAGCTCTTGAGAGAG
>ERZ1034980.1247-NODE-1247-length-15614-cov-6.948904_pt1 | contig 15614 bp, 15 predicted proteins | sample MGYA00520622_ERZ1034980 | MGnify/ENA primary metagenome ERZ1034980 (study PRJEB33766, sample SAMN09781791) | gut metagenome | biome: gut microbiome | host: Homo sapiens | place: Madagascar | study: EMG produced TPA metagenomics assembly of the PRJNA485056 data... | reverse complement strand
GCGTCGGCGCGGGAGGTTGCGGGCGGGGGGCTACTTGTTCATTGTTTTCCTAGGATATGAGACGGGCGCCTGGGTCCCCGCGCGAGCAAGCCCAGGCGCCCGATCGGGTCGAAACCGTAATCCGACGTACGCGGCTTCGACCCGATCGGGCGGTAATTCAAAAACGTACTCGGAGAAAGGCTTTTTTTCATGGCATACGACGAGACGATCAGGCTGGCTCTCACCGGCAGGGCTGCCGTATATAAGACTCTGCAGGCGGCTTTGGCCAACGAGCCTGACGCCCTGGTCCTGGGCCTTCTGGCCGGCGTCGACCTGGTGGACGTGCTGGGCGCGTTCGGTCTCGATGAGACCGAGGCCCTGGACGTCAAGGTGCGCGCGGGGGAGGTCCTCGCCGGCGGCCAGGATGCGATGGATGCCCTGGAAGGCACCTACAACAGGCTTTTTGTCGGCCCGACCGTCCTCGAGGCAGGCCCCTGGGAGTCGCTCTACAAGACTACCGAAAACGTGCTCTTCTGCGAGACCACGCTCGAGGTGCGCAAGGCCTACGTGGCCCAGGGCTTCATCCCCAACAACTACCCCCATGTGTCCGACGACCACGTGGCGCTCGAGCTGGATTTCATGCGTCTGCTGGCCGAGCAGGCCCTGGAGGCCTGCGAGGCGGGCGATGACGAGACCGCGAAGGCAAAGCTGCGGGCCCAGACCGACTTTTTGGCCGACCACCTGAACGTGTGGCTGCCCAAGTTTGCCAAGAAGGCAACCGCCGCCGAGCACGGTGCCTTCTACGGTCCGGTCGCCGCCGCCGCGCGCGACTGGGCTCGCTTCGACGCCGAGCTGGTGGGCGAGCTTCTCGCCGCGCTGTAACTTGCGGCGGATATTTCCCGAAGCCGCGTGCCGCCAGTCTAACCAAGAAGAACGCAGGGCTGTCCCCACTCGGGGGCAGCCCTGCGTCAATTGGGTTGCGAACCGGTTGATTAGGCCAGGTCGGCGGCTACGGTTTTGCCGGCGATGAGGCCGTAGGCAAAGGCCTGGGTCAGGCCGATCATGTAGTTGGCGCCGTCGCGGTTCTCGAGGGCGCCGGTCACGTCGCCGGCGGCATAGAGGCCCTCGATGACGGAGCCGTCCTCGCGCTGGACGCGGCCGTCGAGGTCAATCATGACGCCGCCCTGGGCGATGTAGGGCGTGGGGATGAGCTTGCAGGCGTGCATCTTGCCAGCGGTGTTGAGGGGCTTGAGCGCGGCGTTGCCGAACGCGTCCTCGGTGCCGTTCAGGGCGCAGTCGTTCACGGCGTCGAGGGCGGCCACCAGGCCGGGGAGGTTGGCCTTCTCGGCCAGGTCGGCGTAGTTGTCGCCCGAGATGATGTCGCCGGTCTGCTTCAGGAAGGTGTAGTCCACGCCGAAGCTGTTGCCGTTGGGATACAGGCCGTAACTGGCGGCGTCGTCAAAGATCCAGTAAAAGTCGGTGGTGGGCTCTTCCTTGAAGCTGCGCAGGGCGACGATGTAGGAGAGGGACTCGTTGACGAAGCGGTCGCCGTTGCCGTTCACCACGATGCCGGGCACGGCGTAGTGGAAGTAGGAAATCTCGGCCAGGGAGACGCCTGCGTGGTAGTGGCTGGTGACGCCCATGTCCATGCAGCACCAGGCTGCGCCGGCGTCCTTGGCCAGGAACATGCCCGAACCGTCTGCCCAGAAGGGGCCGGTACGGGGGAACTTCATGTCGTCGGGCTGGTACTCGGCGTACAGCTCGTTGTTCATGATGTAACCGCCGGTGGTCAGGATGACGGCGTCGGCCTTGACCTGGTACTCGGTGCCGTCGGCGCCCTGGGCGACGAAACCGACGACCTTGTCGCCGTCCATGGTAAGTTCGGTGACGGGGGCCTCGGTGATGATCTCGACACCGTAGTTGGTGCGGATGAAGTTGTCCACGATCATCATGGAGTACTTGCCGCCGATCTGGAAGTCGCCGGGCGAGAACACGGGCACGTGGGTCTTACCGATGGGGCAGAAGCCGACGCCGATTTCGACGAGCCTGTTCACGGCCTCGCGGGAGGAGTTCAGAATGTTCTTGATGAAGGGCATGTCGGGGTTGTAGTAGGGGCAGTCGGGCATGAGCAGGTGGTCGGTGTAGTAGTCCAGACGGGCCTGCATGCTGGCGTGGGAGGCCATGATCTTATCGGTGCCCCAGTACTTCTGGATGTCGGTCTCCTGGGTGTAAATGCCGCCGCCGGTGATGGGGGTGGTGCCGCCGGTGTAGCCCATGCGCTCGCAGATGAGGACAGTCTTGCCCTGTTCGGCGGCAGCCCACGCGGCCATGAGGCCGGCGGGGCCGGCGCCGGCGATGGCGACGTCGACGGTCTTCTCGACAACGGTCTTCTCGGGCTCGGGGGCGACGTAGCCGGTGAAGGCCTCGGGGTCGCCGCCAGCCTCGACGATGGCCTTCTCGACGGCGGAGACGATGGCGCGGGAGGTGATGGTGGAGCCGGTCACGGTGTCGACGTCGAGGCACTGGCTCTCGACGATGCGGCCAGGCATGGTCTGGCAGGCGTACTCGCCGATGTTGCGGCTCTCGTTGTGGTTGAGGACCTTGACGCCGGCGATGGCGCCGTCGGCGATGGTGGTGAGCACGTCGACGGCGCCATGCATGCTCATGCCCTGGGTGATGTACTGGCCGTCGGCGACGGCGGTCTCGGCGACGGCGGTTGCCACGCCGGAGAGCGCGGCGGCGCCGGCGACGGCGGCGGTGGCACCGATGAAGGTGCGGCGGTCGATCTTGGTCTCGCTCATGCGAATCCCCTTCTCTATCTTTGCGGGTCAGGTCCGGCCCAGAGGGCGAGCACGTTGCCCCCTGGGCCGGTTGAACGGCTTGGATAGTAGGGTGCCTGGGGACGCGCGGCGGCGGCGCGATGCGGTAAGTGTTGACGACGGGACCCAAAACAGTGGATGAAAAATGGATGAGAGACCCTGTCGTGCCAGCTAGATGGCTATGAGAGCGATCTAAGCAAAACAACGAGCTCCTCGCGGCTGTGGGTTTCGGTCTTGCGGTAGAGATTGCGCAGGTGCGTTCTCATTGTCGTGGTCGCGATGACGAGCTCGTCCTGAATGGCTTGGTTGTCGAAGCCCTGTACGAGCATCCTGGCGACGGCGCGCTCTCGGTCGGAGAGACCGTAGCGGGCGGTGGCCACATCGACGCATTTCTCGCATGCCGCGGGATCGGTGGGGTCGAAGGGCGGCTTGGAGTCGGCCATCTGTGCCACATGGTTTGTGTCGAGGCAGTAGGTGGCCACGAGCACGCTGGCCACGCAGATGATTGCCATTACTGCCAGCTGCGGCATCTCGTTTGCCATCATGAGGTCGTAGGCGATGTCTCCCAGGGTGCCGCCTGCGGCCAGTACGAGCTGGCCGACCGCGATGGTGAAGAAGGGGATGGAGCCGGGCCTCTCGGTACCGACCCTCCAGATGAGCCAGGTGAAAAAGCGGAAGTAGACCCATGAGCAGCTCACGGCGAGGACCTCGACCGTCTGCTGACCAAAGTCGGTGGCGAACACCAGGAAGGTGGTAAGCACGAGAAGCGGAAGAATCGGGCGCGAGAACGAGGAGGCTTTGACGGAGTTCTTTGAAAGCAGGGCAACCAGCATCACGACGATATAGACTACAAGGCCGGCGGCGAGCCACAGGAGCTCGTTGGGGATATCGGCTTTTTGCTCGCTAAAGCCCTGGAGGAGCACCACCATCGTGGCGAAGAGGCCCAGGCCCAGGAACGGCCATACGGGGATGGACGAGAGAGACCCTTTGAGCGTGTTGTGCCAGTCCTCGGGTTCCGGGGCATTTCGTGTCTTTGCCTTTTCGGGCATCTCGGCCGTGACGGTGGCAAAGAAGACGGCGACGGTTCCGACCGCCATCAGAACGTGCAGGGCCGCCTGGACGCCGGGACCTGCGAGCATGCATGCCAGGACCAGCAGGAACGAGAAGACGCCCGATGCCGAGACGCAGGTCACCAGCCGGCGCTCGTCGAGCGCGCAGATGCGTTCGCCCCACAGGGCGATGAAGACCGACGAGAGCAGCGTCGGCATCTGGGCGCAGTCGATAAGGTCGGGGCAGAGCCAGGAGCAGACATAGGTGGCTGCGGTACCAAGCACGACGGAAAGCCCGGCAACCGCCGCGAGCGCGCCGCGCGCCCTGCTAAACGAAGGACGCAGGGAGAACAGAGCCGCAATCAAGAGGGCGACAATCCAGATGCCGTGCTCAAGGGGAGTGCGGACCGAGAGGGCGTCGACTGCCGGCTCGATGGCGGGTGAGAAAAGCGTCGCCGACGAGCCAATCAGGCTCCAGGAAAGGTAGAGCCCGTAGCCGAGGGCGACCATGATGATGGAACTGTTGGCTTTGAACGCCTCGCGCAGACCCATATTTGTTTCGCCCCCTTCAATCTTTCCGAATCCGAAAGCACATGGTAGCAGAATGGGAGATGAGGGACCTGCTCGCCATGCGGCGAGCAAATGGGACCGGTTGAGAGCTTGGGGGACAGGTTTGTGCCCGCGAGGCGAAACAGTGTCCCCGTGTTCCTACGCTGCGTACTGGGCGATGAAGCCCTTTACCAGCAGGGCGACGCCGCGGAAAAGCGCGGTGTTGCCGTTCTCGCACACCTTGTCGGCCCATTGGGGACCCCAGGTGGAGAGGTGCTGGCGCATGAAGGAAGCCTTCGCCACCATGCAGCGGTCCTTCTCCGCCGAGTCACCGGCATCGAGGGCGTCGGCTGCCTTCTCGCAGAGGACTGCCATGAACTCGGTCTCGTAGCAGATGTGGTCGTCGGGGTCGTGGTGCAGGTTGTCGATCTCGAGGCCAAAGGTCAGGTACGCCTTGCGCACCTCAAGGGTCTCCTCCTGAAACACGAGGCCTTCGTGCTCGGGGGACCACACAGACTCCCAGGGCGACGCCTTGGGCTTGAACGGTCCCACGAACAGGTTCATGTAGTCGTTGTAGGCGTCGTCGAACGAGTCCTCGCCAAACGCGGCGCACCAGCCGGCGAGCTGGGCCATGCCCTCGGCCACAGCGGGCTGCTCGGGGGCGAAGGGGCAGGGCTCCTCGAAGATGCCGGCACCGGCAAAGCCTGCCAGCCACTCCTTGTCGGGCATGACGCGCAGCAGGTTCGCCACCAGCCTCCAGGCCGCGGCCTCTTCGCGGAGCTCCTCGGAAGTCGCGGTTTCGATATCGATGCTAGACATGGCGTTCCTTTCTGGGTGGTCGGCGAGGGCACCGCCCCGAGGTGGTTTTCCGCGCCCGAGGCGGCGCTTGGATCAAAGCTTATGCTGTGGACTTACGCCATCTCGGGCTTGGGGAGGATGAAGGCGTTGGGGCCGGTGAGCTCCGAAGAGGGCAGCACGGGGATGTCGCGGGTGGCGCCGGGCATGGCGGCCATCTCCTCGACGGGGCCCCACTTGAGGGCGCGGGTGGAGCAGGCACCGGCGCAGGCGGGCTGCATGCCGTTCTCGAGCCACTGGATGCAGCTGTCGCACTTGCGGGTCTTGCCCTCGTCGGCAAAGTACACGGGCTGGCCGTAGGGGCAGGCCTCGACGCAGGCCTGGCAGCCGATGCAGGCCTCGTGGTCCTGGACCACGGCGCCGTACTTGTCCTCCTTGACGATGGCGCCCACGGGGCAAGCGGCGACGCAGGCGGGGTTGTCGCACTGGTTGCAGCCGTTGGTCAGGGTGGCGGACCACACTGCGGGGAAGAGGCCTCCCTCGTAGTCGGTGGTACGGCGGAAGAAGGTGCCGATGGGCAGCTCGTTCTTGTCCTTGCACGCGACCTCGCAGCACTTGCAGCCGGTGCAGTCGTTCATGTTGAAGTAGAAAGCCATCTGGGCCATGGTCTATGCCTCCTTCTCGACATCGATGACGCGCTGGGGCCACAGGCAGTCGGCGGGCAGGGGCTCGCCGTCCCACTTCTCGACCTTGCAGATGCAGCTGTTCCAGGCCTGGATGCCCGAGCCGCTCCTCAGGTCGCCGATGAGGTAGTTGCAGGCGCCGGCGTGGTCGATGCCGGTCTCCTCGTCGATCTCGGGCCAGGTGGCCTCGTCCAGCTTGAGGACGCCGGGCATGATGCGCTCGGTGGCGTCGACGTTGCGCAGGCACTTGCCCCACTTGGAGGTGATGAGCACGGTGTCGCCGTTCTGAATACCCAGCTCGGCGGCGTCGCGGGCGTTCATCTGCAGGTTGTTGGGGCCGGCCTCGCGGATCTGGGGCACGTTGTCGAAGGAGGAGTGCACGGTGCGCAGGCAGTGCAGGGTGACCAGCTGGAAGGGATACTCGCCCTTCTCCTTGGTCTCCCAGTCGGCCAGGGTCTCCTCGTAGCCCTCCTGGGGCACCTGGTACTCGGCGATGGGGCTCTTGGTGTCGAAGCCCACGGCGTCAACCCAGTTGGAGAGGCTCTGGCAGTAGATCTCGAGCTTGCCGGAGGGAGTGAGACGGGGGTTGGCCTCGGGATCCTCGATGTACTCCTTGAGGGCGGTGTAGCCGTAGTTGTCGCCCTCGTGGCGGTCGACGCGGACGTAGCCGTCCTTGAGGAACTGCTCGTAGTCGAACTTGCCCTCCTGGGGCTCGGCCTCAAGGCCGGGGAAGTGCTTGTCGAGGTCGTCCTGGGTCAAGGTGAACAGCGGGACCTTGGTCACGCCGTCCTCCTCGGTGAACGTGGCGCCCTTGATGCGGTTCAAGCCTTGCTGCTCGAGGGTGACGGGGTTGATGACCTCGGGGTCGATGCCCATGCGGATGCCCAGCTGCTCATCGAGCCAGGCGTCGGTGCGGCACTCGAACATGGGCTCGGTGATCTGCTCGGCGGCCAGCATGGTCTCGCGGTTGGTCTTGGTGTAGGCCAGGGTCTCGCCGGTCTCTTCCCAACGGGTGCACACGGGGAACACGATGTCGGCGTAGCGGCAGTTGGTGTTCATGTGGTAGCCGGAAGCCACGACGAAGTCGACCTTGCGGTGAGCCTCGATGCCCTTGGCGGTGGCGGGGGACTGGTTGAGGGTCGAGCCGCGGCCGATGTGGTTGATCAGGTGGATGTCGATGGGCAGCACGCCGCGGACGCCCGCGTGGTACTGGCCGGTGAGGACGGCCTCCCAGATCTCGGAGTGGTTGATGGTCGACCAGTCGGAGTCGTCAAAGGGGTCGATGGTGTAGTAGCAGTAGGGGCTCACGGGGTTGGGGATCGCGGGCACGCCGTTGCTGCCGGCGTTGATGAGCCAGGGGCCGTTGCCGCAGGAGCCGACGTTGGAGGTCACGATGTGGCCGACCATGGCGCCCTTGGTGCCCACGTTGCCGGTCATCCAGCCGACGGTCAGGAAGGCCTGGGCAAACTGGTCGCCGCGGGAGGTGCGGGAAGGTGCGCGGGAGCAGGTCATGGCCATGGGCTTGACGGAGCACATCTCGCGGGCGAGGCCCTTGATGGTCTCGACGTCCACGCCGCAGATCTCGCTGGCCCACTCGGGGGTCTTGGGGATGCCGTCGTAGGCGCCTAGGACGTAGTCCTTGAAGTTCTCGTCGGTCGTGGCGTCCTCGGGCATGTGGTCGGCGTCAAAGCCGACGCAGTACTTGTCCAGGAACTCCTGGTCGTAGATGCCCTCGTCGATCATGGTGTAGGCGAGGCCCAGCAGCATCGCGGCGTCGGTGGCGGGGCGGATGCCGATGAACTCGTCCGCCAGGACCTTGGCGGTGTCGTGGTAGATGGGGTCGATGACGATAATCTTGGCGCCGCGGCGCTTTGCCTCGAGAAGGTTGAGGATGGGGTTGCCCTGGCTCGACCACACGGGGTTGTGGCCCCACAGAATGATGAGCTTGGACTCGAGGAACTCGTAGCGGTCGGAGAGGGTCAGGGCGTGACGGGGCCAGCCGCCGACCATGTGCTGGGAAGTCCAGTAGAAACCGCCGGAGGACCAGCAGCTCCAGAAGGTGGTGGAACCGCCGATGGCGTTGAAGAAGCGGCCGGGGCCGGAGCGCTCGGAGGAGAGGATGGCCTTGTTGCCGTACTCGTCGACGATGCGCTTGATCTCGGCTGCCGCCATGTCGAGGGCCTCGTCCCAGTCCATGCGCACCCACTCGTCGCAGCCGCGCAGCGACTTGTCGCCGCCGCCGGGCTCCCAGTGCTTACGACGGATCGGGTACTTCAGACGGTCTTCGCCAAAGACCAGCTTGCGCATGGAGCGGCCGCGGTAGCAGCCGCGCTGCTGGGGCGCGTCGTAGGTGTCGTCGCCCGAAATGTCGGTGCGCTGGCACAGGACGATGCCGTCCTCGACGTAGGCCTGGTTGACGCAGTTGCCGCCGCAGTCGAACCAGCAGGCAGCGTTCTTCCACTCGCCGGTCATGGGCTTGGTGGCAACCTCGCTCGCAGGCTCGTCGGCGAGGGCCCTGGTGCTCTCCACCAGGCCACCGGCCGCCGCGATGGAGGCGGCCGCAGCCGCCCACTTCACGAACGTGCGCCTGCCGATGCCTGCCGAAGGAACGTTGCTGTCCGAACTCATAAGCTCCCCTTCCATCCCGTACGGAGTATGTCTCTGCCGGCGTTTTGGCTCACGTCGACAGAGACAATGTTGCCCTGTTGCGACACACGCACCATGAATAGAACGACCGAACCTTGTAACTAAAACGATCTAAATCACGTTTTCCCAGGTAGCTTCGTTTTTCATTCCTTGCGCGTTCAAGTATCATCATCCGCATGGTTTCTAATCGAAAAGAGCTGGCTTAAGGGGGGCATATGAACGAACCGGCCGCTTCGTCTTCTCCGATTGCGGTTTTCGCAATCGGTTTTGCCTTTATGCGTGCCTGGGGCCTCACCTACCTCGGCAACAACGGGGTGAGGTTTCCCCTCGAAACAATGGCCGACATCCGCTGCTCGCATTCGCTCCAACACTACTCACTTCGCTCGGCCTACTCGCATGGTTTGCAAACCAGGGGTCGATTGACATTCTTAGCCGCAACTCCATAATCGTGGGCGGTACGCTCACCTGTGCAAGCGGGCTCCTCATGTCCATGGGAGTCGACCTGTTCTTCACCGCCGAAATCATAGGCGGCGTGGGCTATGCGCTACTCCTGCTCCAATGGGGCGTCGTCAGCAGCTATGTATCGTTTCGGCGCCTGACCAGCTCTCTCATGGCCGGGCTTCCCGTGGCGGGGCTTGTATGCGTCGTTCTTTGCTTCGTTCCCACACCCGCTCTTCCCGTGGTCTTCTCGCTTTTCGGTCCCGCCTCATCATGGTGCATCGCTCGCATGGCTTCTCGACTGCAGCGCGATAACAATCCAGAGATCAATCTGTCCACTGGCGAAAACGCCACCGCAAGCAACGACCGGACTTGGAATGCGTCCGGCAGGAAACTCCTCGCCCGTATGGTCATAGCCCTTTTCCTGCTCGAGCTAGGTAGGCCGAAGCACCCTCATGCTGTCGGGCGAATTCGCGGTACGAGTAGTTGGGGCTCCTTCGTACAGCTTCGCCCTGGCACGCTTTGCGGGAACCCTTGGCGCCGCGCTCCTCTACACCGTTTTCGTCGCTAGGTCCAAGCGTCCCCTTCGCATCGTGTACCTTCTCACGCCGGTACTTCTCATTGCATCGTGCCTCTTTATCATCTTCGGGCAATTGGGCCTGTCGCATATTACCTACTCTCTCGCGTTCAGCGCAGGTGCCTGGCTTGAAACCGCATTCTGGCTGTTCTTTAGCCACTCATTTAGAAAAATCGGCAGGAGCCCCGTCTACGTCTGGGCATGGGGGCGAGGGGCGTTCTGGTTTTCAACCCTTGCTGGCGTCGTGCTCTGGACTCTTCAGTCAACCCTGTTTGAAAACGGGGTGATCTACAACGGCGACGCCCTAACCACCCTAATCGTGCTCCTCGCCCTTGTGGCAATGTTCACATACACAGTTGTTCTACCTGAAAGCGCCGTCGCCTCCCTGGGCATAATGAGGGACCGCGACATGGACGACCCTGCAGTTCAGAGCGACTTCGACGAGATTGCCAGGATTCTTGCCACGGAAGCCAAGTTGTCCCCACGAGAGACCGAGGTATTCCTCCTGCTGGCCCATGGGCGCGACACGTCGTTCATCCAGGACAAGCTCATCATTTCCCGGGGAACCGTCTGCTCTCACCGAGACAGGATTTACCGCAAGCTCGGGGTGCATTCGAAACGGGAATTGATTGACCTTGTCGATGGCGCGCTGCGCAACCGAGCATCGCGCGCACAGCCCGCACGCCCGTTAGAAGCGACGCTTGGGGAATAGACTGCTGATGGGTCAAGGCGTGACGCCCTCAGCAACACCCAGGGCGTGCTCTTGCATCTCAAGGTCCCCTCTTCCTGCGCGCGGTACCGCGTACCACTGGTTTGCTCGGCAGCGCCCAGCTTATATCCCAGAAGCCCGCGGCCGACAGGTTGGGGCCCTGTTTTTCGGTTTTGGGACGCTAGGTGCGGGGCATATCGTCTGCACCGTTTCGGACAGACGTCTTCATCCACTCGCACCATAGAACGCAACGGGCCCCCCGAGCCCAGCACCTACCTGCGCGCCCTCCGCGAACCCGTTGCGTCTATCCATCCGATAAACGGCCGCGCCCGCGCGCCTCCATCCGCCGGCGCCGAGAACGACCCGGGCTGCGGTGTCCTGCCGCTCTGTCACAAATCGCGCCGAATCGTGACGAGGGCACGCCTGCCCCCCGTTGTCGCGAAACAGACTTATTCCTGCTGCGTCTCAGATTCACCCGCCGCGCAGGCCTCTTCTACCAGGGCGTGAAACTCCCTCGCAGAGTGAACGTCCATCTTGGCGTAGATATTCCGGATATGGGTCCGAACCGTCGCCACGCTTACGACAAGCGACTCGGCAATCTCCTCGGCCGACTCCCGCTTTGCCAGAAGCCTAAAGATATCCGTTTCTCGAGAAGTGAGGGAGTACAACCGAACGGTCTTTTCCAAAACCGCCTTTCCTTCGTCGGAGGGGACTTCGGGCGTGCGTTCGAGTGATGTGCCCAGGCCGGAACGCGACAACAGACCCAGGAGAATCACCGCCATAGCCGCCAACGCGATGCCAACGATGGCGGCGAAGGCGTGTCGGGGAGCGATGCACATCAGTCCGGCGGCGCAGGTTGTTCCCAATGCGCACGAGAAGGGCGCCGCAGTCTTCTCTGCCCAGAAGCGCCGGCAGCGAAAAAGCCGTGAGAATGAGTGAGACCTGAACGACGTTGATGAGGGAAACAGAAGCCAGTATAAGGCCGGGCTCTCCCGTGCCAGACATAAAAAGCGCACCCAAAAGCGAGAAGGAGACTACGAGGGCATATGCGGCACCCGCAGCCATGCCCGAGAACGCAGTCCCGAGGGCCAGGGCGGCGGCTCCGCTGGCGAGCATGCCCGCCGTGCTGGCGAACTGCGATGCGACGCTGGCGGCCGACGAGGACCCCGTCCATCCCACCGTTGCATAGGCAAGGCAAAAGCGCACGAGGAAAAGGCAGACAAGAACGGGGATGAGCATATCCATGGAGACGAGAGGAGTCCTCGCGGACGCGTCATGGATCGAGGCAAAACCGCTGCGCGAGGTGTTGTACTCGACGAAGAGAAAAAGCCCCCCGACGGCAAGGATCGGAAGCATTGCGACCACACCGAGCTCGAACTCCGACTTGACGGTCCCCAGGCACAAGGTTGTCAGGGATGCGACGGCACCAGCGAGGGCGAATACAACCGCCGACCTTCTGGGCCCGTATGGGCGAAGCGTCTCCGCCCATATCAGCAAAACGACGTCGGAGCAGACGAGGGGGACCGTCTCGGAGGCGACCGCGGCGGGGAGACCAGCATCCGCGGGAAGCAGGGAAATCGACACAAGGGCGGCGGAAGAGGCGGCCGCCGTGACCAGCGCGACAGCCGGGTGCTTCGAGAGCCGAAAGCCAGGCCGCAGTCGGTAGGCGAGCGCAAGGGCGAGCAGGCAGGCCGACAGGATTATGCCGTTCAGCGCCATGGTCGTGACGCTCGGGAACGTCTGGGCCGACCCCTGGAGCCGCACCATGCGGGCGGTGACCGACATCCCAAGACCAAAGGCCGCGATGGCGATGCCAGGGGTCTCTCTCACGACATCGGCGAACGCCACTCTCGTTCTGTTCAGCAAGTCCAGCACCTCGTCTCGTTTTCCCAGGCAGTCGGCTCATCATATTACTCATCAACGAGTTCATCAACTTTTAGGTACGTTCCTGGAGTCTCTCGAGCGTACGGTCTGGCCAAGCCCGGTTCCATTCGGCCGGAAAAATCACGGATAGGAGTCAGCCATGGAAATGAACCGCAGGGGCTTCGTAACCGGTACCGTCGCGGCGGCAGGCGTCGCAGCCATAGGCGGCATCGCCGTCGCCGCAGCCGACGAGGCCACGTTCGACGCCGCCGCCGCCTTCACCCCCGAGGCCGGCCACGCCTGGGAAATCGTCCCCGAGGACGTCCCCGCCGAACTCATCACCGAGGTCGTCGACGCCGACATCGTCGTGGTGGGCGCCGGCGCCGCAGGCGTCGCGACGGCCCACGCCGCCGCCGAGGCGGGCGCTAAGGTCGTCCTGGTGGAGCGCGCCGAGGAGTACAGCGCCCGCGGCCACGACATCGGCGGCTTCAACTCCAAGTTCCAGGTGGAAAACGGCTACGAGATGGACAAGCTGGAGCTCCTGAAGGCCTGGTCCGAGATCACGATGAACAAGACCAACCTGGGCCTCTTCAACCTGTGGCTGAACAACTCCGGCGCCGTCATGGACTACTACGTGGACCGCATGGCCGCCGAGGGCATCGAGTGCAAGCTGGGCGCCCAGGGCGCGACAGTCGACTCCGCCAACCCCTGCGAACGCGAGTTCCTCACCACCCACTGCTTCGGCGTGGGCCAGAAGGACGAGAACGGCGAATACATTATGCACAAGTTCGTACGTTACCTCGCAGGCTGGGCCGCCGGTGAGGGCGTGGACTTCCGCTACAACACCCGCGCCGTGCGCCTGGTCAAGACCGACGGCCGTGTGACCGGCGTCGTGGGACAGACCGTCGACGGTGCATACGTCCAGTTCAACGGCGCGAGCGGCGTCGTCCTGGCCACCGGCGACATCGGCGGCAACGACGACATGCTCAAAATGTGGGCCCCCGCCTCGTACGACTGCCCCTTCAAGACCTACATCCCCTACGGCTGCAACACCGGAGACGGCCTCTGCCTGGGCATGTGGGCGGGTGCTGGCCACCAGAAGACCAACGCCGCCGCGATGATGCTCCCCACCAGCGCCGCCCAAGGCGGCCCCCTCTTCAACGACGGCGGCAACCTGTGCTGGCTGGCCATCAACGCCAACGGCGAGCGCTTCACCCGCGAGGATGTGAACGGCTCCATGCAGTCCTTCGCCATCGCCAAGCAGCCCGGCGGCGTGGCCTACTCCGTCTTTGACGGCAACTACGCCGAGGACCTGCTGTGCCACAAGCCCGATGGCCTCGGCCGCTCCAGGAAGCCCTACATCACCGAGACCTTCGACGAGGAGCTGCAGGAGGAGGTGGACGACTACATCCTCTTCCGCGGCGACACCGTCGAGGAGCTGGCTGAGAAGATGGGCTGCGATCCCGCCGTCCTGAAGGCCACCTTCGACCGCTACAACGAGCTGTGCGACATGGGCTTCGACGAGGACTTCGGTAAGGACCCCTCCAAGCTGACCAAGGTCGACCAGCCCCCGTTCTACGCCTCCCGCATCCGCTGCGGCATGCTCGTGACCATCTACGGCCTGAACTGCGACGCCCACTCCCGCGTGTGCAACGAGAAGGACGTTCCCCTGCCCGGCCTGTACGCCGTCGGCAACGTCCAGGGCAACTTCTTCACCGACTCCTACCCCATCCTCATCCCCGGTATCAGCCACGGCCGCGGCGTCACCATCGGCCGCATCCTGGGCCAAGCCCTCGCGAAGGGCGAGGAGCTGTAGTCCCAACAGCCATAGAGGCTTGGGGCAGATAACGTTCGTTTCCCGGCAGGCCTGGGCGCCGTGCCCAAACGAAGGCATAGCGCCCAGGCCGTTAACCGGGGCGGATAAGCAGCGGGTTCTCGGAACACATGGCATACGCCACCACCTCCGAGAACCCGTTTCGTTTATTCGCCCGAAATACGGCGGGCCCTCGGAACAAATCGTTCTGTGCAGCGAGAAAGGGCCGGCCCGCCTATCCATGGGCTGGCCTTCTCCGTTCCGGCCTCGTGGGAGGCCCACATGTTCCGCGACCTGGCCGCCGTCGATAGCGACCCTGACACCGTGAAATCGGCATGCGACCGCATCGGTTCTCATACAGCCTGGCACATCAGGCATTACGGCGAGTATGCCTCCATACGCGACTGCGTCGACGACAACTGAAGCTATAACGAGACCAAACGCGAAGAATTCGGAACGAAGTACGTCGAGATGTCCGTCGAGGCATACTCGCTGGACGAGACAACTAGCGACGGGTCTAGCCGCAGCATCGATTACCTCGTGCGGTGCGGCGAGAGCGTCTTCCTCCTCGAGTACCTTGCGGGGCCGGCCGACTCATTTGACGAGGGACAACTGGACGCCCTGCTCGGCTCCGTCGACTTCACGGGCTATCAGCCGACCCCTTCCACTGCCGCCCAAAACAAAGAGGACATTCCCGCGCTTATCGACAGGACGGACGGGAGCATCTCCAAATTCGCCGACATCATGGGCCAGAAGGGCTCAGGCGGGCTTACCGATGAGGAAGTCGATCGACTGGGCGGCGGAGAGGGCGTCTTCCTCATGGGCCGCACGGGAACCGTCAAGATGTCCTATTACGGGCACACCATCGGCCTGTTGGAATGGAGCTGCGACGACACGGTGACCCCGGACGAGTACAGGGCCTTCAACGATTTGCTGGACTCCTACTTCGGTTTCGAGGGATAGTACAGCGACGACGGTGATTCGTGCGAGTGGGACAACGTCACGGACCTGCTAATCGCCTACTCATGTCGTCACGACGACGGCAGCCTCGGGTCAACTGGCGCCTCGCCGATTTCAGCAATGCCTGAGGCCGGCAATCAGCATGGTCTAATTCGAAGGCCGGACCGCGCTCAGCGCGCCCAAACGACTTGATTCAACAGGCACCATGTCGTTGCCTACTGCGACGATGCAGCTCCTCGGTTCAGCGACGACGCCTGGTCTGCGCAGCCGCCGCCTCGACAGTGTCGATGAGTTCGTCCTGGCTGTGGACGCCCGTCTTGGCGTAGATGTTCCTGCGATGCGAGATGGCCGTTCCCTGCGATATCCCCAAATCGCTGCAGACGCGCGAGAGTGTGTAGCCCCTCGCCAGCACCTGGAGGACCTCGCGCTCTCGGGGGGTGAGGCCGAATTGCTCGGCGACTATGCGGCATTGCTTTGCCAGCGATTCGCCCCGCGAGTTGCCGAATGTGTTCCTGGCGGCATCCGCATACGCGGCGACAAAATCCTCCCGGTCGAGAAACAGCAGGTTTGTGGCGATGACGCTGAGCACGATGCAGGCTATGGCCTGGAGAAAGATCGAGTAGGTCCCGGAGGCAACGCCCGATGCCCTCCCGGCGAAGGCGACGAGGCACCCCAGGGCGCCGCCGGCCGCCGCCCCTCCGCACATCCCGCCCCACGACCGGACGAGCCCCCTG
>ERZ1034980.1242-NODE-1242-length-15652-cov-29.546323_pt1 | contig 15652 bp, 15 predicted proteins | sample MGYA00520622_ERZ1034980 | MGnify/ENA primary metagenome ERZ1034980 (study PRJEB33766, sample SAMN09781791) | gut metagenome | biome: gut microbiome | host: Homo sapiens | place: Madagascar | study: EMG produced TPA metagenomics assembly of the PRJNA485056 data... | reverse complement strand
ATCTCGTGACAGGCAAGCAGATCAGCCAGAAGTCAATCTAGGTAGTCAACAACACCGTGATCCATCTCCGTCGCTTCGGCGCCCGGTGCACGCTGGTAGTAGCTCCAGTTGCCCTGGCCATCGATCACGATATACGTCTCCGCCGCGAGATCCCCCTCATAGTACCATATACCCTTGAATTCAGAGACATTGCGCTGGCAAAGATCGGAATCCCAGCTCCAGTAGCCATCCGAATGTCGATCCGTATTGCCTTCCAGCCGTCCGTTCCATGCCGGCACCTCATCCTGCACCGGCTCATCATCTTCTGTGAGACGACCGCCATCCTCATACCAGAGGTACTCCATGCCCTCGCCCGGGTTGAAATAGCCGTGCGCCGCGCTGTAAAGCTGCCCATCCTCCATCATGATGCGGCTGCCGGAATCATCGCGGTTGCTGTAGGCATAGATCGCCTCCCACTCCGGCTCGTAGCGAAGATAGCCATCGTCCACGATCTCGCCCGCGAGGTACAGCCACCAGTTTCCCTCCGCATCGATTTCCATCGAATCATATTCGTTATTCGCTTCCCCGAGCCAGATGCCCGCGAAGCCGCTGAAATCATTGACCGTGTCCTCGGTGAGCAGGTCTCCGCCGAGCCCCTCGTTCGGGTCATCCACCGGCGAAAGCGTCGTCTCCGCCTGCGCCAGCACCGACTCCTCCGCCTGCGTCTTCGTCTCCACCGCTTCCTCCGCACCGCCACACGCCGCAAGACCGAGACACAGTACCGCCATCACGATCAGACCATATTTTCTTTTCCACTTCTCGCTCATCATTTCCTCTCTTTCTCTGCCCGCCAGTTTATGGGGTCTGACCCCATAAAATTTTTCTAAACAAAATCTAAACTGAAGTTTATAGGGTCTGACCCCGTTAATTTTTTCTAAACAGAATCTAAATTGAAGTTTATAGGGTCTGACCCCATTAAATTTTAAATTGAAGTTTATAGGGTCAGACCCCATTAAATTTTTCTAAATAGAATCTAAACTGAAGTTTATGGGGTCTGACCCCATTAAATGCTGGCGGCCGCTCATGCCGCCTCATCCGTGAGATACAGTCCACCGAAGATGTCCTGCGCGATGCCATCCATGTCTTCGGCGGTATCCATATCCGTGCAGACGCCATAGAGGTAGGTGTACTGGTCGGTGTCCATCGCGAAAACGGTCCACTTCACGGTGTCTTCATTCGCGCCGGTCGTAAACTCCACGATATAGACCGGATACGAGAATTTCTCTGTCAACGTCGTGTCCTGCGTGATCGAGCGCAGCTCGTAGATATCCGTTTCATCGAGCTTCCGCGCACAGTCGACGAGGTACTGCGCGAGGTCATCGGTCTCCGCATCTGCGTCCTTCGCCAGAACCGTGTTCACGAGCATCGTCAGTCCATCCGCCGTGATGTCTGCATAGTAGTAGGTTCCATCCGCATAGTTGTCATTTCGTATGGTCTGCATCCCGGTAAACGGAAGCGCACCGCCCATCAGCACCGGAATCGTCGCGCTGTCCGCCGGAATCAGGTCACCGCGACCATCATCTGCTTCTTCCGCCGCCTGCTCTTCCGGGATCAGGTCGCCTCGACCATCGCCCGGCCAGTCCGTGCCCCAGACCGCTGCCGGGTCATACGGCGTCTCCGGCCACGCCGGCGCGAACGCCTGCCCTGCCTCGTCATAAGCCATGCCATCGTCCGCCAGGGTGTACCCGGCCGGCACCGCGAACTCGTGGACGCCATCGCTGTACCAGAGACGGCCATCCGCCTCCCGGAAACCTGCATTGGCCGGATCCGCATACTGCGCCATCGCCCCGTTCCGGTAGAACACGCCGGTGCTCCGCGCATCCGTATCGCGCGCCGCGCCGCCATCCGGGAAGAGCACGAAGCTGTTGCCGTCCGCGCTGAGGCACGGGTAGAGGATCTCAGCACCACCGAGGAAGAGCCCGCGCCCATCCTCCCTGTCGTACATATCGCCGCTGCTCATGACGCCGATCGGGTCACTCTCCGCGACCTTCATCGCCGCCGTATCGAAGACAAACGAGTAGCCGCGCGCGTTCTGCCACTCGCCGTTCAGCACGTGCCGGTCGAACGGCGCCAGCTCCTCCGCCGCCGGGTCGAAGTGCCGCTCATTGAGCTCGCCCCACTCGCCGCCGGACTCCCCGTTCACGTGGTACGGCATCAGGCCGCCCGCATCCTCGAGGAGGTAATAATCATTTTCGCCGTCGAGGTCTCCGTAGATCAGCACGAGATCCTCGTCGTCATGCTCGAGACTGCCCGTGCCGACCCGCCCGTACCAGGTCCGATAGGTGTAGCTCCCCTCCGGCAGATTCAGCAGGAGCCGCCCGCCGTCCGCCGCTGCCCAGCTCGTCACATCCGCCTCGAAATCCGCGTCCTCGAGAAGCTTTCCCATCCCGCGGGATGCGCTCGTTGTCTCCGCGCCACTTTCTGTATCGCCGTTCCCTGTTCCGTGGCCAATGCCTTCGCCGCATGCACAGATGGCGAGGGTGCTCAGCAGCGTCCCCAGAAGGACTGTGTATCGTTTCCCGTTCTTCTTCATGATTCTCTCCTCATTCGTGTAAATGCTCCTGCTCTGCCATCGCCAGTATTTCATCATGACTCAGCTCCACATCGCCGAAGCGGACGAAGATGCCGTTCGTCACCGCGCTGCGCCACACCGCAGGGTCAACCAGCGGGCGGAAGCGAATCTTGTCGAGATAGGGCTTCATATCGAGCAGAAGCCGGCTTCCGGACACATAATCGACCTGCAGCACATAATCATCGAGCGGTGAAACTGCCGTAAGATACCTTCGGTTCACGTGCGTGCCCTCCTTTCCTTCCAAAATAGGAGACGATGCCATCAGATGCACCTTCGGCGCGGGCATCGTCGCTTGATTTTGCCACCCCAGGTGGCAAAACGGCCTCGCCGCCCGGGGGCATCCATGCGCCTCTCCGTCCTTCGGACGGCCCTCTCATGGATATTCATTAAAAATCCACCGTACATTTACTGTACGGTGGATGAGATGTAATTAATATTAACCAAAGGTTAGGTGTTTTTAAGTTTTCTGTCCGAGCAGCTTCGCGAGCTGCGCGCGTTTCGTGCGGGTGTCGCCTTCGATATGAAGCTTCGCGTAGATCTGGTTGACATACTGCTTTACGCTCCCCTCGGACAGGAAGAGCTGCTCCGCGATTTCACGATTCGAGAGGCGCTCGGCCATCCGCTGCACGATCTCGAACTCGCGCTCGGTCAGCACATCGAACACGGCCGGTCGGCGCCTCGCTGCATGCCGTTCTACCGCGGCGTCACCTAGCGCGAGAATCTGCTCGATGAGGGGCGTGACGATCTCCCGTGAAAGCATTGGCCTGAGCAGCTGGAAGTTCTCCACGAACGGCATCACAAAGCCATCCGGTGCTGCGTCTGCCAGTGCCTGCGCGAGGAAGACATGTGCCTCCTCGGTTTTTCCGAGCTGCTCATAGGCGATGGCGGTCTGAATCCGGATATGGAGTGCGACAAGTGCGTAATGCATCGCCTCGCATACAGCCAGTAGTTCCTCGCTCCGGGCGATAAGCTTCGCATACGCCTCCTGAGCGAGATAGACCTGATTTTCAATCATATCCATCATCGGACGGCCAGGCGCCAGCATATTGATGTCGGAGAGCCGGTGCCGCGCGAAAATCGCCGGAATCTGCGCGCACTCGCCCCGCAGCGCGTGATAATACGCGCTCGTCGCCGTCCAGATATTGATCCAGGACGCATCATGATAGCGCAGAAGCTCCGCATAACGCGCCTCCAGGGTGTAGCGTTCCTCCATATCCATGAACAGCGAAAGCCGCCACGCGAGGAAATCGCAGCAGAGTCCCATGTTCACCTGCCCGTTTCCCTCGATCTGTGCGTACGCCCGCTCGAGCTCGATGTGTGCATCGGTGAAACGCCCCTGCATGTACGCGGCCTCCGCCCGCATGATGGTCTCCGCGCCCTGGCCGTGGTTCCCCGTGATCCGGTAGTAGTGCGGCATGCACTCGTCCATCTCCGAAAGCTCCTGCGCGAGCTCCCCCGGTGCCCGGTAGAACATCATCAGGACCGACGGCGAGCCGAAGGTCCAGCCGCCACTGTTCTGGATACTGATGGCCGGTCGCGACATCTGCCGGCTGGCGCTCCGATGCAGACGGCTCATCGCGCGGATATCGTTGTAGCAGAGGAAGCTCAGGATGAGGTCGCACTCGCCGAGCAGATCGCCTCTCTCCTCCTCCGACAGCTCCGGATGTTCCTCGATGGCGCTGAGCAGCAGTGCCTTCAGCTCCATCATCTTCGGAATCTGCCCCCAGGTAAACATGCGCCGCATCAGTACGAGCAGCGCAAAGGGATAGGATTTCAATGTCTCGGCCGGGCATCGATCAAGTGCCTCCAGGACATCCGCCGGCTTCAGGGAGGCGAGAAGGATACCTGCATCGCTACGGATCACGCGGAGCAGTGCATCGTAGTCCTCACTCTTCCGATACGCCGCGATGGCGTGGATGTACTGCTTCCCTTTTTCGTACCAGGCCCCATAGCGCGCCCAGTAGAGCCGCTGCGACGCCTCGCTCATCTTATGGAAGCGGCGCTCCGCACACTCCTTCATCATGTGGTGGAAGCGATAGCTCAGCCCATCCGACAGACGCGTGACGAAGGCATTCTGCTCGGTCAGCATGGCGACGATCTGCGACGCCTCCGCATCGCCCGTGACATAACGCGCCATCTCCACCGTGAATTCATCCGCGAGGCCCATGACCGCAAGAAAGGCCTGCTGCTTCTCCGGCAGCGGATCGATCATCGCCTCCGAAAAGGTCGTGTAGATGTCGGAGTGCCGGCTCGGCAGTACCCCGTGCTCGGAAAATGTCCGAAGATTCAGGTATACCGCCGAGAACCAGCCCTCGCTCGAGTACAGCAGGGCCTCGACCTGCGCATCCGAGAGATCCGTGCCACAGCGATGCGCATAGATCGCAAGCTCCGTGTGGTTGAGTCGCAGCTGCTCCGTCCCGATCTGATACACCTTCGCCCCAAGCCGCACGGCTTCCGTCGCCGGCAGGAAACGATCCCGGCTCGCGACGATCAGATGCACATTGGCCGGCAGCCGATGTGCCAGCATGCACAGAAAGATCGATGCTCGCCGGTCGGTCAGCAGGTGGAAATCATCGATGAAAATAAAGCAGGACGCCTCTCCCGCGAGCGCATGGCACAGATCATCCACCAGGAGCCCCGCGCCCGCCGCATCGGTCGGACAGCTGTAGTCCCGGAGAACATCCAGGCCGGCGCGCGCGAAGACGTCCTGCACACTTCTCCATAAAATCGCAAGGTTATCGGAATAAACGCTGATCCGGATGATGGTCGGGGACGCCACACGGGCACGCTCTGACAGATCGGCCTGCGCATTGCGCACAGCCCGGCCAGCCCCCTCTACACGGACGCGCTCCGCCAGATACCAGTTCCCCGCCGTCGTCTTCCCATAACCCATCGGTGCCACCACCGTCGTCATCGCACAGCGGGAAATCGGCCGCAGACTCTCCTGCAGACGCTCGGAAATGTAAATCGTATTCAGGTTCCACTTCGGCTTCGGCATAGACGCCTCCCTTTCGTTGCTTCGCTCTGTTGATTTTCTCCTGTTAATATATCATACACTATATTTTGTAGAGGAAATCAACATGCCACCCACTTTCAGACGTTCCAGTATGGAATGTCTCAAACAGAAGCTTTTACTTCAGATACTCTCCGAGCATCTCCTTCACACACGCTTCGATCTGTTCGATGATTTTTTCACAGCGTTCCTTTTTCATCCCCGCCTGAATGCCTACCGCGAGCAGTTCCTTCCTGCCCGGATTTCGCCCATTCCCATCCACCGTTGTCGTATGCTCACCATAATATGTATTACTGTAAGTCAGGTCATAGGCCGGGCTCAGATGCCAGCGATCATTTGCTTCATCGTACAGATATGTGAAGTTTTTCGAGTGGTCATCCCGGTTGTGAGCATAGACATTGAAACACATACGCCGAAACATATTTTCCAGATCGGACGGATGGTCTCTGGTCAGAATCTTTGTAAGCTTCATCAGGCTATGGTAATCCAAACTCGGCTGCTCGAAATCCAGCTCCAGCAGCGCAGCGGCGGTCAGCATATGTACTCGTTTCCCGCCTTTCTCTCGATCGAATCGTCGGATGCCGAAGTATCCCTTGCACTTATCGGATGGAAACAGTCGGGTTTCGCTCATCTCAATTCCGCATTCTCTGGCACAGCAGGAATAATCAAATTCCATCTTTCCTGCATCTCTGCCATCTACATGCGCAGGAAATTTAATCATCCACTCTTCCTGATCGATCGTGGTCAGGATTTTCGGTCGAGCACCACCGCTCGTACCACCTAAGCAGTAGAGTTCATCCAGTTTATCCGAGTATTCCGTATTCAGGATTTTCGCACATTCTTCTGCCAGCTCATCCAGGTCAACATTCTCGTAATTCTGTTCATAGCTTTTTTCCGGATAGTAGGTCAATGCTCCCATTCCGGACTTTCCGACGATGGCCAGACGATCCAGAACCGTCAGTTTATCCGTGTTCTGCTTATGCGCGCGGAGCAGGCGGTTCAAAAGCAGCTTGCCCCAGTTATCCGGAAGGCTATCAGCGAACACGCCAAACAGTCCGTCGAAATGATCTTTCGATGGAATAAAAACCTGTCTTTTCAGAGGGAGTGAGAACGGACTGATGGAAAACCCCTTTTCCAGCCATTCATCACTATATTGAAAGGCTACCTTATAGTCTGCCGTCATTGCGAGTGTCCCGACGAATCGATCTGCATAGTACGCCCTCAGCGCATTATCTTCTCTCATTTATGACCTCCTGAATATCCTTATACGGTGCCTGCGTGAAAAGATTTCGGAGCTCGTCTGCCAGGTCCAGTGCGATTGCAATCTTCGTGAGCGAAATCAGGGATATCTGACCGGACGTTTCAAATCTCTTGATGGAGCCATAGCTCACGCCACTCATCTCCGCAAGTTTTTCCTGCGAAATAGAGCGACGACGCCGAATATTCCGTATTCTCTGCGCCATTTTCTGATCCAGCTCTTCGGCTGTTTCCCATACAAACTGTTCCATGTGCTCCTCACCCGCTTTCTACGCCTCCTTCAAATCATGCAGGAAGCGCACTGATTGTAAACATAACTGCCAGTCAACAGATACTTCACCATAAGCGGCAACCTATATTCATTTCAGATATTATATTATCTATAATTGGCGTTTTTCGGTATTTCTATACAAAATACTATCTACTATCATTCTACAATCACTGTACACGAAATGCAATCTGCAGAACGCTGTACCTGCTACCTTTTTCTCATACGCATAGGCGCTGAAGCGCACAAAAAACCTGCTGCAGATCTTACATCTGCAACAGGTATGGGTGATTTTATTTAACCGATGTAGCCTGCAAAAAGGAATGCGAACAGATACGAAAACCCGGCTACGCATGTCCAGGTGATTCCACCGAGGGCAATCGGTTTTAACCCTCTGGAGAATACTTCCTTAAATTTGATTTTGAAGCCGACACCAGCCAGAGCAGAAGCAAATAAAAATTTGCTCGAATTTTTCAGTAGATCCAGGCCTACAGCGCTGAAAGCGCCTACTGTGTTTAATCCTGCCATCACGACAAACCAGAAAATAAACATCGGGAAGGTTTTACGCACCACATTGAAAATGCTGCTGTTCTCTGATGCATTATTCTTGGCCTTTGCTTCCTTTGCCATCATCACAGTCCAGAAAACTGCAACGAAGATTAGCATTGTGGTACGAACCAGCTTTACATTTAAGGCACCGTTAAAATCAGGATTTCCGATCATTGCCTGGAAAGTTGACTGTGCACCTGCAACAGAAGATGTGTCATTGATGGCGGCGCCTGCTACGAAAGCGAACTGGTTGCTGGTAAAGCCCAGGACGGATGCAAGGTAAGGATAACTGAAGGCGGCTACCGTATCAAACAGGAAGATCGCTGCCATGGCAAATGCGATTTCCTCATCCAGCGCTTTGATGATCTGGCTCAGCGTTGCGATTGCTGTACCACCACAGATCGAAGTTCCACCACCTACCAGAATAGAGGTGTTTCTGGTGACACCAAGTTTCTTACCGACCAGAAGCGCAACAGAAAAGGAAATCAGGATGTTGATGACAATCAACGGAAGTGCCTTGACTCCGGTTCCGAGAATGGCGGCAAAGCTCAATGTACCTCCGGTCAGAATAGTGCCCCAGTTCAGGAAATTCTTACTGCAAAATGTCGTTCCTTCCTTAAAGCCCTTATCTATGGTTGGAATCAGGTTGCAGATGATCATGGATATAAGCAGTGCAACCATCGGACCACCGATTACAACGCGGCCAAATATGGACGCCTGAAGACTTGTGGATCTGCTTGCCAAAAATCCTATGACCAGGCACAGGACAATGGCTGCCCATTTTTTCTTATCGTTACTCAATGTATTTTCTCCTCTTAAATGGTAATTGATAGATTTTTGATAGATTTTCTGATGATCAGCCGGTAATATGCCGAGTTGCTTCGGTCGCTGATTTTGCCAGTATTTTCATGGTTTCGATGGTCAGATCAACGTACTGCGCTACGGTTACATCCGTCATATAAGGGATCGGGTTTTCCGCGTGGTAGGCATCGCAGGTTACGAGATTGATCACGGCAGCTGTTTTTGGCAGCATGCCGGCACCACCAATCTGCTCATGAATATCGTTACTCATGAAGCTGACACCACCGCAATCCTGGCTGACGACGATAGCCAGATCCGCAATAATAGAGATTTTTTCATAGCTGCTTTCGGCTTCATGCAGTGCCTGTCCGAGGGAGATGATCTTGTCTGCAACCATCTTTGTATTATTACGCAGTGCGCCAGGTCCTCGTTTCATTCCGCCATGGCGATAATACACCGGCAAATGCAGTTTCTTTCCTGCAGCCACAAAGGCCTCTGCGACATATGGATTGTCATCTTCTTCGTCAGCTCTGACAAAATAGGTGTTTTCGGTCAGACCATTGGAAAAACTTGAGTAGATCATGGCCTCTACTACCAGTGTCGGCAACTTGTCCATGCCGAGTGCTCGGATGACGTCACCCTTGGAACCCCAGGTAGAATTTCCTTCCAGGTCTTCCAGCGGGCCTAAACCGCCATTGGATGCATTTACAGTTGCAAGCACGGATACATCTACACCATCGATGTTCAATACAGTGCCAGCGATTTCGCCAATGTTATTGCCGACATCTTCCACTGTATGAACGAATCGATCCGGGTAATTGACCACGAATCCATTTACTGCTGCGTTTGCCAGAGCAGTCTGCACGGCCACTGGGGTTTCCGAGACACCCTGACCATAGAAGCGTCCGAACACATCCAGCACGAGGGTATGGGTATTAATGACTTCCTTTCCCACCAGGGAACGAATCATCACCTTTTCCTGAGGCGTGATGTCACGGCGTGCATAGCTCTTGCCGATGCCACCATTCTCCATCGTAACTGTAATCCAGTTCTCGTCGAAGGTAATATCCTTTATCTTAAGAGATAATCCTGTAGCTTCCTTAAAAATGGCCAGTACGGTTGACAGACCCGAAGAGTCGTCCTGCACCTGGTTATTCAGACTGTGGCAGTGACCACATCCGACATGGCCAGCGATGGCCACGATACCTTGCTTTTTTTCACTGAAAACGATGCTCATAATTCAATCCTCCACATTAATGAACGCTTATTTACAGAATCATGCTCAGGGCAGAAATAATCAGCAGGACATAGACGATTCGCAGGAATTTCTGACGATCCAGCTTCTTGGCCAGACATCCACCGATCCATACTCCGATGAATACAGCTGGCAGGCCGATTAGAATGTTCGTGATATTGGCTGGTGTGAACTGTCCGCCGGCAATCTGTTGAATCATCATGGAACCGTTCATGAAAATCCAGATCAGTCCGAGGGTACCACGATGGGCGTCCGCGTCCTTGATCTTTTTAGATACATAGATGATCAGCAGCGGGCCACCAGAAACAAACAGACCCTGGAAAATACCAGCCAGCAGAACCACGATAATCAGACCGATTTCATTAAAGTCCAGAGAACCTTTATAGAACATCTCCTTTAATGCGACCAGGATGATGAAGCCGGAGTAGATATAGATAAGGGCATTACCCTCTACTATATTGGTCAGTGCCATGCCGGTTCCGAGGCCGATGCCCATAAGCACAATGATCTTGATGGCTTCCTTCCAGTCTAACTTACGGAAGTTCTTGGCAAACAGAATGCTGGAGCTGACCAGCCCGAAAGTATTTACTGCCACTTTGGCAGGCATCAGTCCCAGAATGTTGATGGAAGGGGGCATTGCCAGCAGAGATCCGGCAAAACCGGTTAAACCCTGAATGATGTTGGCAATAAAAATAGCGATTGCAAATAATACATGTTCCATAACGCACCTCATACTCTTTCTTTTTTGTATAGGAGTGTTGTTCCAGATGCAGTTGCATACTGAAACGTGTTTTCGTCGTAAACATAGCCCGGGCAGAGACGAAATGACCAGTGGGATTTTTGTGCATTAATCCCATATCAACTGTCATAATTTTACAATGCTATGTGTAAAATGTGCAATTGGCAATGCACTATATAGCGCTATAATATATATGTTATAGCAGAACTGCCATGTAACGCAATAGGAATACCCACCTGAGATAGCCATGGTATATAGATTTCATCACAGGAGAGCGGAGGTTCATCATGTTAAAAATGGAGTATTTTTACTATATGCGGGAAGTATATGAAACAGGGTCCATTAACCATGCAGCAGAAAGACTCTATCTGTCTCAACCATATCTCAGCCAGACACTAAAGAGGATGGAGGAACAGCTGGGTGTTCGTTTGTTTCACCGTACCAATCGAGGTGTCTCTCTGACGGACGCTGGCATGGAATTTCTGGAGATTTCCAGACAGGTGATTGAGCTGGACAGGAAAGCAGAGAACCTTCATAAGCGCTACGATCAGGAAGAGCATACGCTGAATATCAGCAGCATGCCTTCATTTACCATGATGAATCTGTACCAGCGCTATGTAGATGATAATCCTCAGATGTCAAAAAGCAATTTCACAGAAATGCCAAACAGTCAGGTGCCAGACGAAATTTATCGCGGTGGAAGTAACATCGGTCTGTATTTCATGAATTCTGAGCGGTACGAAGAGTGCCTTCGTGAATTTCGTGCAAAGAACCTTAATTTTACGCCTTTGGTAGAGGAGTCTTTGTATGCGGTATTGAATACGAAATCCCCACTGGCCAGGCTCGACCGCGTCAGCCTGCAGCAGCTGAAGGAACTGGATTATCTTGCGGAATATATCAAATTGCCGGAGAAAAAGAAGCCTGTAGAAAACAATCCTTTCCCGAAGCTGTTTCACCAGAAGCAGGATGGACCAGTATTTAATAATAATCGTAGTATGCTGTTTTATCTGACGATGAGTGAAAAAAGGTATGCTGTAGGCCAGAAATCGCTGAACATCAGTAATCCCTTCGTACAGATGGGGCAGTTAACCTATGTTCCTATTACAGACATCCATACCCGTTTTATTACCGGTTATCTGACATCAGAGTTAAAAGAATCCTCCAGGCAGGAAGAACAGTTCATCTCTTTTCTGGAAGACTTTTATGACAGATATCGAGAAGAAATGCCGGCATGTGAAAAGAACGGTGACTTGTAAATATTACATCAATGAGCGAGAAGACTTCTGCTATTAACAATTAGCTATAACCACTTATCGAAAAACAAGGATTTCCGTGGGGAATTGAACGATGTTATCATGACTGCAGATGGGGAGTGGATCACTTCCCAGGGTATAGATTAACAGTTCTATTCAATACGGAGGTAAAATGTTATGAATCTCGCTCAATTTCCAAGAAGACGGTATACGTACTACCAGACACCTATCGAATACTTAGCCAATCTGACGAAAGTCATGGGTGGTCCTAAGATCTATATGAAGCGTGACGACCTGCTGGGCCTGACTTCTGGTGGCAACAAGACCCGTAAGCTTGAGTTCCTGATGGCTGATGCTCTTGAGAAGGGCTGCGATACCATCCTGACTTGCGGTGCCGTACAGTCTAACCACTGCCGTCTGACACTCGCTGCTGCTGTAAAGGAAGGTCTGAAATGCCAGCTTGTACTGGAGGAACGCGTAGCGAAGTCCTATAATCCTGAAGCATCTGGCAATAACTTTCTCTTCAATCTGCTTGGAGTAGAGGCTGTTCGTGTAGTTCCGGGCGGCAGCGATATGATGGGCGCTCTGAATCAGCTGGCTGACGAACTGCGTGCTCAGGGTCGTAAGCCATATGTGATTCCAGGTGGTGGTTCGAACCCTCTGGGTGCGCTCGGCTATGTTTCCTGCGCACAGGAAATCCTTCAGCAGTCTTTTGATATGGGTGTAAACTTCGATCACATCGTCGTTCCTTCTGGTTCTACCGGAACCCACGCTGGTATTATGGCAGGTATCTTAGGTAATAACGCCAACATTCCAGTGACTGGTATCAGCGTTAACCGCAAGAAGGATATCCAGACCGATGCAGTATTCAGCTTAACTCAGCGTACTATGGAGATGCTGGAGTGCGAGAACAAGCCGGAAAAGGAAAAGGTTGTTGTTTTCGATGACTATGTAGGACCGGGATATTCCCTCCCGACACAGGGCATGGTAGATGCAGTTCAGCTGCTTGCTCGTACAGAAGCGATTTTGATGGACCCGGTATACACCGGTAAGACCATGGCAGGCTTCCTCGATCTGATGAAGAAGGGTTACTTCGATGGCTGCGAGAATGTTCTTTTCCTGCACACCGGTGGATCACCTGCTCTGTATGCTTATGAGAATACCATTCTCAATGGCGTAAAATAATCTATATTTGTTCCCCTTCCACTGCGATTTACTGCATTCTGAGGAATTCTGCTGGAATTTCTCAGAATGCAGTTGCGGTGGTGTCTGACTCACAAAAATTAAGGAGCTTTCATCATGAGCAATTCTGCCATTCAGACCTCCAATGCCCCTGCTGCAATAGGTCCTTACTCCCAGGGAATTCAGGCAGGCAGCACACTGTATATTTCCGGTCAGCTGCCGATCGACCCTGCTACCGGTAACTTCGCAGGAAACGATGTGACATCACAAACCCGTCAGAGTCTGACCAATATCCGTAACATCCTGAACCAGGCCGGTGCCGATATGTCCCACGTAGTCAAGACTACAGTAATGCTGGCGAATATTGAAGATTTCAGCGCTATGAACGAGGTTTACGCTCAGTTCTTTTCTGCACCTTATCCGGCCCGTGCTGCTTACCAGGTAGCCTGTCTGCCTAAAAATGCACTGGTGGAGATTGAGTGCATCGCCGTAAAATAAGCCTGTACAGAAACCATACTTCAGCCAGAACCTAAACTAAAATCAGACCAGATAAAATAACGAAAACCGCCACACAAGCAGACTCTTCTGTTAGCTTGTGTGGCAGTTTTTTATCGTCCAATCTGCGATGGAATAGAACACTGCCAATCGGCATAACCGTTACAGTTCACTCGTGTTCCAGACATCATCGTCGAACGCATCCGACTCCTCATCCTCCGGGTCCATGAAGATCGACTCGTAGTAGCCGGCAGTTTCGAAGCCGTCGTCCTCGTGCTCCGCGAGGAACCAGTCCATGAGCTCCGCCATCTCGTCGTGGCGGCCGTCGAAGCGGTCACGCACGTAGAAGAGCGACAGAAGGTCTCCGCTCAGCTCCATCCCCGGGATCTTATTATGGAAGGTCTCGAGCAGCGTCCAGAGCGGCACCATATCGTCGTACTGGATGTCCATGATCAGCACATCCATCTTATCCGGGTTGTAGTAACAGTGAATCATATCGCCGACACTGTCCTCGCCGAACAGATCCATGAACGCCTGACGAATCGCCTTCGCACTCATATCGTCTGCGTCATTCAGGTACTGCCGCGGATCCTCGATCGTCACCTGGTAGTGATCGAATTCCTCGTTCTTCAGCTCGAGAAACTCCAGCGTATCCGCCAGCGCCGTCTCGACTGTCACGTTGTTCTGCTCTGCGTACGAACGCAGAATATTCATATACTCATCCGGAAATTCCAGTTTTACACTCATTTTCACACCTCTACTTTATGGGGTCTGACCCCATAAACTTCAACTTTAGATTTTGTTTATAAAAATTTAATGGGGTCAGACCTCCTTACGAAATTCTTAAGGCGGTCCTGAGGGATCCCCCCATGACCGTCCATCAGTTCATGTTCCGAAGCTCCGCGAGGAACATATCGTAGTAGTCGTCCTGTCCATCCAGCTTCGGCGAGTTCTCCCCGCCGCCGTTCGTGGAGCGCTTGATTGCCGCGTAAAACTCCTCGCCATAGGTGAGGATGTCCATCTCATAGAGCGGGTAACCCTCCCGCTGCGCGATCGCGCAGAAAGCCGCAAGTGGATTCTTCTCTTCTGCGGTGCCGAGCAGCTCTGCCCGAAAACCGTCATCTTTTTTCGCTTTCTGACGAAGCGCGTCTAGCGCTGTCTCTACATCCATTCGACTTATCTCCTCCACCTGAACTAATCACTTTCCATGATCCGTCGTGTCACCACTGCCCCGATCAGCGCGCCGAGCGCCAGAATCGCTGCGCCCAGAAGCAGCGTCTTCGGGATGCGGCGCTTCACCGGGATCTCGAACTCGCCACCGGTCTTACTGATCATACCGATCTCGCCATCCGAGATCAGGTAAGCCTCTCCATAGAGCACTTCCTTCTTCGTCTTCGTGTCCTTCCGGATATACGCGCCATCCGTGAGACAGTAGAAGGACTCGCCCATGCTGTCCGGGAAGGTGATGTCCTGGAACAGGCGCTTGCCGTCCAGCACCGCGTCGATCGTCTGATTATAGTGCGGGATGACCTTCGTCTTCGTGAGGCCCAGGCCCTCGAGGAAGCGCTGATAATGCGGGTTCACCGCCTCGCCTTCCTCCTCCGGCTGCGCATAGACCACCTCCGCACAGTTCATCGTGCCGGCACTGATGCCGATGACGATGCCCCGGAAGTGCTGCAGATGCTCGCGAAGCCTGATCTGGTGAAACCAGGCATTCTCCGTCGGCACATGTCCGCCCGCGAGAATCACGACATCGAAGCGGTCGAGGATTTCCACCGTCTTCGGCTCCCGACGATCCAGCACGTCGATCGAATCCATGGACAGGCCCGAGCGGTTGAAGCACTCGAGATAGGTCTTCGCCATGGCACTGTTGAACTTCGTATCATCCGGCTCGGAGGCGATCAGCACACACTTGCTGTGCGGCTTCCAGTCCCCCTTCAGCCGATCCACGAAATGATTTTTATTACTGAGCAGCTCCGGCCGCCCCGTCGCCCGGTTGATTCCACCCGGCGTTGATGTCATGTATAGAATCATGCACTCTCCTCCAGTTTATGGGGTCTGACCCCATAAACTGCCACTTTAGATTTTGTTTATAAAGATTTAATGGGGTCAGACCCCCTTACGAAATTCTTAAGGTCGGGGCTTTCGCCCGCCGAAGCCGGCACTGGCCGGACTCACTTCCGGATACGTCTATTATAAACCATCTGGACGAGGCGCGCGATGAGAACA
>ERZ1034980.1238-NODE-1238-length-15661-cov-43.165321_pt1 | contig 15661 bp, 11 predicted proteins | sample MGYA00520622_ERZ1034980 | MGnify/ENA primary metagenome ERZ1034980 (study PRJEB33766, sample SAMN09781791) | gut metagenome | biome: gut microbiome | host: Homo sapiens | place: Madagascar | study: EMG produced TPA metagenomics assembly of the PRJNA485056 data... | reverse complement strand
TCGTCTCCGTGCATCATGACCGTGGCGACACGAACATGGCGATCTCCAGCTGCTTTCTGAAGCTCGGACTCGAGACCCGTGACCGGGAGCAGATCGAGGAGATCCGCGCGGCCCTCACGCAGGCCGGCTTCCGCCTCGTCACGGAGCGCGCCTGATTGAGGCCAATGCTTCCGACGGGACATCGTCACGATGCGAAAGGCCAGGCACATGTAAAGCCTGTCGAGTGGCTGAGATAAGCTGAATTAAGAGAAGGGAGTGGAGAAGGATGAATCTGCATTATATGAATCAGCGTTTAAGCAGTCTCGTGGTGTTCCGCGAGCTGCTGCAGGATCCGGTGATCGCGGCGTTTCAGCGGATGCTGGCGAGCGCGGAGCTGGACGACGGCGATGCCTTCGCCACGGCCTGTGCGGCGTTCGAGCACCGGCTGTTTGAGAAGACGGAGAACTGGACGGAGTACCTCAGCACCGCGGTGCTGGAGAGTGAGAACATCTGCGTGCGGCGACAGGCCCACGGCGAGCTCAGTGCCGTCCTCAGTGACAGTCTGCAGCGAGAGCTGGCCCTGCTGAACGAGCTGTCTGCGTTGACCCTGGAAGAGCTGACAGCCGAGATGAGTGACGCGCCGGACTACTTCGTCGCGTGGGTCACCGGGGCGGGCGCACTGCCGGCGGAGTATGCGAAGCGCATGCAGGAGGTCAGTACGAGGGGCTACGGCATGTTCGCACGGAACCACGTCTTCGTGGTGGAGGATGGTCGGTTGGTGCCGGTGAAGCATCCGGATCCGCAGCGGCTTTCCGAGCTGCCGGGCTACGAGAAGGAGCGTGAGAAGGTCATCGCGAACACCGAGGCGCTGCTGGATGGACGTCCGGCGAACAATGTGCTGCTGTACGGCGATGCGGGCACCGGCAAGTCGAGTGCCATCAAGGCGATCGCGAACGAGTATGCGGCGCGGGGCCTGCGTCTCGTCGAGGTGAAGAAGAACCAGCTCTACCAGATCCCGGATCTCATGGATCAGCTTGCGGCGAACCCGCTGAAGTTCATCCTGTTTATCGATGACCTCAGCTTCACGACGAACGACGATAACTTCGCCGCACTGAAGGCCATCCTCGAGGGAAGTGTCGGGGGCCGCGCCGGCAATATCGCGGTCTATGCGACGAGCAACCGGCGGCATCTCATCAAGGAGACGCTCGAGGACCGGCAGGGCAGCGACATCCACGAAAGCGATACGCGCCAGGAGCTGATGAGCCTCGCAGCACGCTTCGGCCTCACGGTGACCTTCGGGCAGCCGGACAAGAGCCGCTTCGTGCAGATCGTCACGGATCTCGCCGCGCAGTACGGCGTGGAGGACGATCCGGAGAAGTTGATCGTACGGGCGGAGGCCTTCGCGATCCGCGCCGGCGGACGAAGCCCACGTGTCGCGAAGCAGTTTATCGAACTGTGTAAAGCCGGTGTTTTGAATTAAGGAGGAAAAGTCATGATTTTAAATGGCTCTCAGATATTTGTAGAAGTGCTGGTGGAGCAGGGCGTCGATACACTGTTCGGTTATCCAGGTGGTGCGGTGCTGAACCTCTACGATGAGCTGTACCGTAACCAGGATCGCATCCACCACATCATGACGGCGCACGAGCAGGGCGCGAGTCACGCGGCGGACGGCTATGCACGGGCGACCGGAAAGACGGGCGTCGTGCTGGCGACCAGCGGTCCGGGTGCGACGAACCTCGTCACCGGTATCGCGACAGCCTACATGGATAACGTGCCGATGGTGGCCTTTACGGGCAATGTCGGCACCGCGGTCTTAGGTCGCGATGCCTTCCAGGAGGCGTATATCGAGGGTATCACGATGCCGATCACGAAGCACAACTACACCGTGCGCCGGGTCGAGGACCTCGCCGATACGATGCGGGAGGCGTTCCGCATCGCGCAGAGCGGTCGTAAAGGTCCGGTGCTCGTGGATATCCCGAAGGATATCACGGCGGCGAGCTGTGAGTTTACGCCGCAGAAGCCGGCGGAGATTCCGGTGAACACGGAGGTCGATGCAGAGGATCTCACCCGGGCCGCGGAGCTCATCAATCAGGCGACGCGTCCGGTGGTCTACTTCGGTGGCGGTGTGGCGGTCAGCGAGGCGAGCTGTCAGGCGCTGCGCGATCTCATCGCGAAGGCGGACATGCCGGCGACCTATACGCTGATGGCAGCCGGTGTCCTCAACTACGGGGACAAGCGGAACCTCGGCCTCATCGGTATGCATGGCACCTACACTGCGAACAAGGCGATCGACCAGGCGGATCTCGTACTGGCGGTCGGCGCACGTTTCTCGGATCGTGTTGCACTGAATCCGGAGAAGTTCGCCGCGGGTGCGAAGATCGTGCAGATCGATATCGATGCCAGTGAGGTGGATAAGAACGTCCTCGTCGACGCTTCGGTGGTCGGCGATGCGGCGGTCGTATTGCAGGCGCTGCTTCCGCTGGTCCATGCAGCCGAGCATCCGGACTGGTTCGCCCAGATCGCGGAGTGGCAGGCAGCAGACTACCAGCCGAAGGACAGCGAGACCGTCCTGAAGCCGCATCAGATCATCCGCGAGACCTGCGAGATGACCGGGCCGGATACGACCTACGTCACCGATGTCGGTCAGCATCAGATGTGGGCGGCGCAGTACGTGCTTCATACGAAGCCACGCGGCTTCCTGACGAGTGGTGGCCTCGGCACCATGGGCTACGGCTACGGTGCGGCGATCGGTGCGCAGGTGGCGCTCGGTAACGGGCATCGCGTGATCCACTTCACGGGTGACGGTTCCTTTCATATGAATCTGAACGAGGCCTGTACGGCGGTGAGCTACGAGCTCCCGATCATCACGATCATCTTCAACAACCAGGTGCTCGGTATGGTGCGCCAGTGGCAGACGGCCTTCTACGGCAAGCGCTACTCGAGCACGGATCCGGAGCGGAAGACCGATTATGTGAAGCTCGCCGAGGGCTTCGGCGCGAAGGGCTACCGCTGTGAAACCATGGCGGAGTTCCGTGCAGCCATGGCAGAAGCCATGACTAACCCGGGCCCGAGCTGGATCGAGTGCCGCATCGATAAGGATGAGAAGGTACTGCCGATGATTCCGCCGGGAGGCACGGTGCAGGACATCACCATGTCGGACGACGAAAGGGGGCAGGTATGATGGAAAATCAGTATAAGTATCCCCGCAGGGTCATCAGCATCCTGGCGGTGAACCGCTACGGCGTGCTGGCGCGTATCTCGAATATGTTTAACCGCCGGAGCTTCAACATCGACAGCATCACGACCTCGGAGACGATGGATCCGGGCATCGCGAACATCACGATCACGGTCCATGTCGACGAGCAGAAGCTGAAGCAGTTGCTTCTCCAGACACGGCGGCTCGAGGATGTGCGCGAGGTGTATGAGCTCGCGACGGCGAGCGTGCAGCGGGAGCTCCTGCTCATCAAGGTCCGCGCAGATAAGGATAACCTGCCGAGCCTCCGTGACATCGCCGGGGTCTATAAGGCGAAGATCATCGACCTCTCCCCGGAAAGCCTCGTCATGGAGCTCACCGGTAAGCCGGAGAAGGTTGAGGGCTTCCTCAACATGATGCGGAACTACGAGGTGCTCGAGATGTGCCGGACCGGCATCACCGCACTCGAGCGCGGCACGGATCACATCTTCGGGGACGAAGAGAATTAAGAAGTGCATCGATGAGCCGGCTTGAGGCGCAGAAGCGCTGGAGCCGGGGATGAAGGGCCAGACGATGATCGAAGCGGTCGGAGGCATTGGCCGAAAATACGTCAGTAAAAGCAGTCTTCGTGGCTTTTATGAATAAAAACTGTTAACCAGCATGTAGAACAGGAAAAGAGAAAAGGAGAAAAAGAAATGGCGATCAAGAAGTACTATGATTCAGATTGTAACCTCGGTGTACTGGATGGAAAGACCGTTGCGGTCATCGGCTTCGGCTCACAGGGCCATGCGCATTCCGAGAACCTCGCAGAGAGCGGCGTGAATGTCGTCGTCGGTCTTCGTAAGGGCTCCGGCCACTGGGAGAAGGCGGCGAAGTTTGCCGAGACCTGCCCGAACTTCCACGTGATGGAGGTCGAGGAGGCAGCCAAGGCCGGCGATATCGTCATGATGCTCGTACCGGATGAGCTCTGCGCAGATATCTACAACAAGCAGGTCGCTCCGTACATGACCGAGGGCAAGACCCTGGCATTCGCACACGGCTTCAACATCCACTTCAAGACCATCGTGCCGCCGAAGAACGTCGACGTCATCATGATCGCGCCGAAGGGACCTGGCCACACCGTTCGCAGCCAGTATGTCGAGGGGAAGGGCGTACCGAGCCTGATCTGTATCGAGCAGGATTTCACCGGCAAGGCGAAGGACACCGCACTTGCATACGCTTCCGGCATCGGCGCTGGTCGTGCGGGTATCCTCGAGACCACCTTCAAGGAGGAGACCGAGACGGATCTCTTCGGAGAGCAGGCTGTTCTCTGTGGTGGTGTATGTGAGCTTATTCACGCGGGCTTCGATACACTCGTGGAGGCAGGCTATGCACCAGAGATGGCGTACTTCGAGACCTGTCACGAGATGAAGCTGATCGTCGACCTCATCAACGAGGGCGGTTTCTCCAAGATGCGTTACTCCATCTCCAACACCGCGGAGTACGGCGACTACCGCACCGGTAAGCGTCTCATCACCGAGGAGACCCGTAAGGAGATGAAGAAGGTCCTCACCGAGATCCAGGATGGTACCTTCGCAAGTGAGTTCCTCACCGAGATGAATCCGAACGGCGGCCGCAAGGTACACTTCCTCGCGAAGCGTCGTATGGAAGCAGATCTCCTCATCGAGAAGGTCGGCGCAGAGCTCCGTCAGATGATGAGCTGGCTGAAGAAGTAATCACTGACGGCCCCTCCGGGGGCCGTTTTTGTATCATAGTATAGGCGATGATGATTTTTATCACGCCAAATGTTTTTCAGAGATACCTGTGCCGGGCGTCTCTTTTTGTTTGCCTGCCCACCCCGAGCTACACGCTTTATTCATTTACATTTTGAACCCGCCCCATGCAGGCAAACAAAAATTTGACGCCGTCGCACGTGGAAAGACGTTGCCTTTTTATGGATTGATTGCCTCTCGTATCTGACGCTGCCGCGCGAGAATGTTGATCGATGATTCGCTAACTATTGCGCGCGGCCCGGAAATTTATATGACTGAACAGGTTGAAATCAGGGGGAATGGATGGGACTATCCAATAATGGCCAGATTTCGTAATCGTGGATATTTTCAACATATGTTGTCTCTTTTGCGTGTGAGGCAAAAATATCCACGATTTCAAAATAAGGCAGTTATTGGATGATTTTTCGGAAAATCAGACATACGCATATATGCGTACTATCGGATATTCTTTGTTTTTAAATATAGTGGATATGCATTTTCATGACTTAGAGAAGAATTTCTTTAAACGTATATCCAATAATCGGTCTTTTTTTAAAAGCTGGATACTGGGGGCATGGGGCGCTCTTATAAAAATAGGTGTTTAATATCCAATATTTATGAAATCACCTTAGATTGGATAGTTTTCGCTCCCCTCCGATTTTTTAGGATCAAAAACATATCCAATATTTTCAAAATCAAATCAAATTAGATATGATGGGGTATCTGTGCCGAAGGCGTACAGGATGGCAGGAATGCGGATCCGGCTGATGTCTTCCGGCGCAGTCTGAGCCGAAGGCGAATAGGACGGCGACGTCTCAGGGTTTGCCTGCATGGGGTGGGATCAATATGCAAAAGGATAGATGTTGTTCATGGGGCGGGCAGGCAAACCAGAAGAGACGTCCGGGGTACAGGATAACTCTTGGAAATCAGACGGGCGTCGAAGTCGATTGCTGAACGTTTATATCAGAATCGACCGCTGAATGATTTACTTAATTCATCTTTTACGATACGCGCGCGGGGTCATCTGGAAGTGGGCCTTGAAGGCGCGGTTGAAGTAGGAGAGGTTTGCGAAACCGGACGCGGTTGCGATGGCGAGGATGCTGTCGTCGGTGGTGCGGAGGGCGTCGGCGGCGAGGTTCAGGCGGTAGTCGTTCAGGAAGGCGATGAAGCTCTGGCCGGTCATCTGGCGGAACCAGCGCATGAAGTGGCTGCTGCTGAAGGAGCAGACCGCAGCGGCGTCTTCGACACGGAGGGCTTCGGTGTAGTGGGCCGAGAGCCACTGCAGGATCGTCTTTAAGCGCAGGGTATCGGCGGTCTCTGCCGGAAGCCTGGTTTTCTCCCCCCGAATCAGGATGGCGAGGAAGTGGAGGAGATCCGCCTTGATGATGAGCTCGTAGCCGCTGAAGCGGGTGCGGTTCACCTCCTCGATTTCGCGCAGGCAGGCTGCAGCGCTCCGGTAGGAGGGATCCCCCTTCGCGAGATGCGCTGGAAGCGGCAGGCGACCGCTCTCGAGCGGCAGCAGGTACTTCTCCGCACAGAGATCATCCGTACCGCCGAGAAGCTCGAGATCGAAGATGATATTTTCGTACTCCATCGTCTGGTCGCCAGCCTGGCGAAGCGCATGCAGCGTCCCTGGCACGAACACGAAGATGTCCCCCATCTGCGCCGGAAGGCTCGCCGTACCGACCTGGATGATCCCCTCGCCCCGCTTGACAAACACCAGCTCCATATTCTCGTGCCAGTGCAGCGCTACCTGCGGAAAATCCCCCGGGATCGTGCAGGGATAGATATTAAACGGAAAACGCAGCGCACCATGCTGCTTCGTTTCCTGAAGAGATGCCTGATTTTTCATTGTCTGCTCCTTTTATCATACCAGGCAGAGGCCCTCCGGGATCTCTGCACGCATGATAGAATCGTACCATAATATGAGAATATCAGGCAAGTAAATGATCGTTTTATGTGATATATCTTGAGATAGATAGAACTGATATCCGCTTAAAGGAGGATCTTATGAATATTACAGAGACGTTAGAGAAGCTGAGTGGTAAGTCACTCGTGGACTGCAGCGATCAGGAGCTGTATCTCGCGCTGCTGGAGCTGGTGCGGGCGAAGAGTGCGGAGCGTGTGAAGCCGGTGCATGGCCGGAAGCTCTACTATATCAGTGCGGAGTTTCTGATCGGAAAGCTGCTGTCAAACAACCTGATCAACCTCGGGCTGTATGATGAGGTGCGCGACGCGCTGGCGGCGGTCGGAAAGAGCATGTCCGACATCGAAGAGGTCGAGCCGGAGCCATCCCTCGGCAACGGCGGTCTCGGCCGTCTCGCAGCCTGCTTCCTGGATTCGCTTGCGACACTGAACCTGCCGGGCGACGGGATCGGCCTCCGGTACCACTTCGGGCTGTTCCACCAGTCCTTCGAGGGGGACATCCAGAACGAGAAGCCGGATCCATGGCTGACTGCGCACAGCTGGGCGGAGAAGACCGACGTGACCTATCCGGTGGAGCTCGCAGGCAAGCCGTATACCGCACGCCTCTATAAGCTCGCCGTGACCGGCTACGAGGGCCGCACGAATACCCTGAACCTCTTCGACCTCGATACCATCGACGAGAGCATCGTGCATGACGGCATCGCCTTCGATAAGACCGCCATCGACGAGAACCTGACGCTGTTCCTCTATCCGGACGATTCCGACGAGGCCGGCCGTCGTCTCCGTATCTACCAGCAGTATCTGATGGTGTCCGCCGGCGCACAGCTGATCCTCGCGGAGAGTGCGGCCCGTGGCTGCGACTACCATGATCTCGCGGACTACGCGGCGATCCAGATCAACGACACGCACCCGAGCATGGTCATCCCGGAGCTCATCCGCCTGCTCGGCGAGCACGGCATCGAGTTCGAGGAGGCCGTGGAGATCGTCACGAAGACCTGCGCCTATACGAACCACACGATCCTCGCGGAGGCCCTCGAGAAGTGGCCGCGCGCGTACCTCGATGCGGTCGTTCCGCAGCTGATGCCGATCATCGAGAAGCTCGACGCGCTGGCACGGACCCGCTCGGAGGATGCGTCGCTCGCCATCATCGACGCGGATGATGTCGTCCACATGGCGCATATGGACATCCATTTCACGCATTCCACGAACGGTGTTGCAGCGCTGCATACGGAGATCCTGAAGAACACCGAGCTCCATAACTTCTACGAGCTCTACCCGGAGAAGTTTAATAATAAGACAAACGGCATCACCTTCCGTCGCTGGCTGCTGGAGTGCGATCCGCGCCTTACAGCGGTGCTCGAGAAGCACATCGGCACGGGTTTCCGCAAGGATGCGTCCGAGCTCGAGAAGCTGATGGCCTTCGCGGATGACGCAGCGGTGCTCGAGGAGCTCCGCGAAGTGAAGAGCGAGAATAAGAAAGCATTGGCCGACTGGCTCCGCCGGACCCAGGGCGTGACGGTGGACACGGGCGCGATGTTCGACATCCAGTCGAAGCGTCTCCACGAGTACAAGCGGCAGCAGCTGAACCTGCTCTACCTCATCCACCAGTACCATGAGATCAAGGCGGGCCATCTGCCGGCGACCCCGCTCGTCAGCATCTTCGGCGCGAAGGCGGCCCCGGCGTACATCATCGCGAAGGATATCATCCATGCGCTGCTCGTGCTGTCGAAGGTGATCGCGGTGGATCCGGTCGTGTCGAAGTGGCTGCAGGTGGTCTTCATCGAGAACTATAACGTGACCGCGGCGGAGAAGCTGATTCCGGCCTGCGATCTCTCGGAGCAGATCAGTCTCGCGTCGAAGGAGGCCTCCGGTACCGGCAACATGAAGTTCATGCTGAACGGCGCGCTGACGCTCGGTACGATGGATGGCGCAAACGTCGAGATCGCGCAGCAGGTCGGCGAGGACAATGTCTACATCTTCGGCCAGACCTCCGATCAGGTTATCCACCGCTACGCTGCGGGGGACTACATCGCGCAGCAGTGGTATGAGGGAGACCCGAACATCCGTCGGGCGATCGATTTCCTGACCGGCCCGGAGATGCTGGCGGCCGGCCATGCCGAAAACCTCTGCCGTCTGCACGACGAGCTCATCCATAAGGACTGGTTCCAGACGCTTCCGGATTTCAATGCCTACATCGTGCGCAAGAACCAGGCGCTCAGCGACTACGCCTGCGATCCGCAGGGCTGGCGCCGCAAGTGCCTCGTGAACATCGCGAAGGCCGGCATGTTCTCCTCGGATCGGACCATCGCGGAGTACGATCGCGACATCTGGCAGCTCGGAAAGTGATGTGAGGGGCGATATAAGATTCCCAGGCACCACCGCTGCATAGCTGTGGAACGGGTGCAACGGTCGGGCATAATTTAAAATGGCAGGGACCTTTCGGGGCCCCTGCCATTTTGAATAAAAAATATAATATTTATTTTTTAAAAGTATTGCACTATTTGGTGAAAAGTGTTAAATATATGTTATCGGAAACGTTACCGGTAACGTTAACGGAAACATACCGGAGAACGCGAGAGCGAATCACATGGTCAATCTGCACAAAAAGTTTCAGAGCGGAGCGAGTGGGAGAGATCAGGTGGTACACATTATGATCGAGGCGGCGATAGGCGCGGCTTCGAGCTTGCCCGAAGGGCAGAGAGGATTTGTTATGAAGAAGATGAGACGTTTTACAGCACTGGGCCTGACCGCTGCGATGGCAGTGACGGCACTGGCAGGTTGTGGTGGTTCGAACACCGCGAGCACGACGGCAGCTGCGACAGAGGCAGCGAAGACCGAGGCAGCAACCGAGGCAGCCACCGAGGCAGCCGCTCCGGCAGAGCAGACCGCGACTGGTGGTAAGGTTTACTACCTCAACTTCAAGCCGGAGCAGGCAGATCAGTGGGTAGACCTCGCAAAGAAGTATACCGAGGAGACAGGTGTAGAGGTTCATGTACAGACCGCAGCGTCCGGAACCTACGAGCAGACACTGAAGTCCGAGATGGCGAAGTCCGAGGCACCGACCATGTTCCAGGTAAACGGTCCGGTCGGTCTCGCAACATGGGATGACTACTGCATGGATCTCAAGGATACCGATGTATTCAAGGACCTCGAGAGTGAGGATTACGCTCTGAAGAACACAGACGGCGTCGTAAAGGGTATCGCATACGTTATCGAGACCTACGGCATCATCTATAATAAGAAGATCCTCAATGACTACATCGCACTCGATGGTGCGAAGATCAGCGATATCTCTGAGCTGAACAGCTTCGATAAGCTGAAGGAAGTGGCAGACGATATGCAGGCGAAGAAGGATGAGCTCGGTATCGAGGGTGCATTCACATCCGCAGGCTTCGATTCCTCCTCTGACTGGCGTTTCAAGACCCACCTCGCAAACCTTCCGCTCTACTACGAGTACAAGGCAGACAACATCAGCTCCACCGATGCTGTAAAGGGAACCTACCTCGACAACTTCAAGAATGTATTTGATCTCTACATCACAGACTCCACCACAGAGCCTTCACTTCTCTCTGGTAAGACCGGTGATGATGCCGCTTCTGAGTTCGCACTCGGCGAGGCTGCATTCTATCAGAATGGTACATGGGCATACAACGACATCAAGGGCAACGAGGTTGCAGACGAGGATCTCGGCATCCTTCCGATCTACTTCGGTGTAGACGATGCAAGCCAGGGTACCTGCACAGGTTCCGAGAACTTCTGGTGCGTAAACGATAAGGCAAGCGATGCGGATAAGCAGGCAACCCTCGATTTCATGAAGTGGGTTGTAGAGTCTGACGCAGGTCGTGAGTCCCTTTCCAAGGAGATGGGCTTCGTTACTCCGTTCTCTACCTTCGCTGATTACCTTCCGGAGAACCCGCTCGTTGTTGCAGCGAATGAGTTCAACAAGGATAAGACACCTGTATCATGGAACTTCACCACGATGCCGAGTGAGCAGTGGAAGAACGTACTTGGTTCTGCAATGCTTGAGTATGCACAGGGTACCGGCGACTGGGATGCAGTGAAGACCGCATTCGTCGACAACTGGGCAACAGAGTACAAGAACGCAAATTCATAATTTAAAACGAAACAGCTGATCCGGTAAGATTCGTAGCTGTGGTCTCCGGCAGATTGATCTGCCGGAGATTTTTTTTAGAAAAGGGGTTCAACATGGAAAAAGCGATCAAACGTTATATGCCGATCTTCGTGCTGCCGACGCTGGCGGCCTTCACGGTCGGCTTCATCGCACCGTTTCTCGTCGGTATCTACCTGTCGTTCTGTAAGTTCACGACCATCACCGATGCGAAATTCGTCGGATTTATCAACTATGCAAAGGTCTTCGGCGACGCGACCTTCGTACACTCTCTATGGTACACCACACTGTTTACGATCGTGACGGTCATCCTCATCAACTTCTTCGCCTTCGCTGTGGCGATGGCGCTGACTACGAAAATCAAGGGTAATTACTTATTCCGTACGATTTTCTTCATGCCGAACCTGATCGGCGGTATCGTCCTCGGTTACATCTGGAGCCTGCTTCTCAACGGTATCCTCGCCATCTGGATGCGTACCCTGACCTACAGTGCGACCTACGGCTTCTGGGGCCTCGTCATCCTGATGCTCTGGCAGCAGGTCGGCTACATGATGATCATCTACATCGCCGGTATCCAGAATATCCCGAGCGACCTCCTCGAGGCTGCCCGTATCGATGGCGCGAACAAGTGGCAGGAGCTCCGCTACGTGATCCTGCCGATGCTGATGCCATCCATCACCGTCTGCACCTTCCTGACCCTGACGAACGGCTTCAAGCTCTTCGATCAGAACCTGGCGCTCACGAACGGTGAGCCGTCTCAGAAATCCGAGATGCTCGCCATGAATATCTATACCACCTTCTATGGTCGGAACGGCTGGGAGGGTGTCGGCCAGGCGAAAGCCGTCATTTTCTTCATCATCGTCGGCGCAGTGGCACTGACCCAGAATTATCTGTCCCGTCGGAAGGAGGTCGAGCAGTAATATGAAGAACAAGAAATTAAGTACCTTTTTAACGGTATTCTTCAGTATCCTTTCTGTATTTTACGTATATCCGATCCTGCTGGTTCTGATGAACTCCTTCAAGAAGAAGGCGTACATCTCGAAGAAGCCGTTCACACTTCCGAACGCGAAGTCCTTCGTCGGCTTCGACAACTACGTTTCCGGTATCCAGAAGACCGGCCTCATCCAGGCAGCGTTTGTGTCCCTCTTCGTGACGGTGCTTGCGGTCGCCGTCATTGTCCTCTGTACCTCGATGTGCGCATGGTACATCACGCGTGTGCATACGAAGTTCACGGCCGGCATGTACTTCCTCTGCCTCTTCTCGATGATCGTACCGTTCCAGATGGTTATGTTCCCGCTCAGTAAGATCGCGAACATGCTGAAGCTGTCGAACCCGCTCGGTCTCGTATTCATTTACCTCGGCTTCGGTGCCGGACTTGCCGTCTTCATGTTTACGGGCTTCGTCAAGTCCCTGCCGCTCGCAATCGAGGAGGCCGCGATGATCGACGGCTGCACACCGATCCAGACCTTCTTCTATGTGGTGATGCCGATCATGAAGCCGACCTGTATCACCGTCGCGATCCTCGAGACCATGTGGGTATGGAACGACTACCTGCTTCCGTCTCTCGTTCTCGACCTCAAGAAGTGGAAGACCATTCCGATCGCTGTACAGTACCTGAAGGGCGGCTACGGTTCCGTTGATATGGGTGCCATGATGGGTGTCCTGGTGCTGTCGATCATTCCGATCATCATCTTCTATGCATGCTGCCAGAAGTACATCATCGAGGGTGTCGTAGCAGGTGCCGTCAAGGGCTGATTTCTGTTTATACCGATGGATATCTATTTCCGGGCGATGTCGGACGGGATCCATCCGGCTTCGGGGAAACTCCGGGAGGAGATGTGCCGGAAGCCGGAGACATTGGCCGGGGGAAATGGATGGAATATATGACTGGAAGGGAAAACGTATGGAAAAGGAAGCAAGAGAGCACATCTGGGGGAGAGCAGCAGGTATTCTGATGCCGGTGTTCGCTCTTCCAGGTGCCTATGGCATCGGAACACTCGGAAAGGAGGCTTACGGCTTCGTGGATTTCCTCGCGGAGAGCGGGCAGACATACTGGCAGGTGCTTCCGATCGGGCCGACGGGCTATGGCGATTCGCCGTATCAGAGCTTCTCAACCTTTGCGGGCAATCCGTATTTCATCGATCTGGAGACGCTGATCGATGAGGAGCTGCTGACGCGCGAGGAGTGCGAAGCGGTGGATTTCGGGGCGGATGCTACGAAGATCAGCTATGAGAAGCTCTATCTCGGCCGCTTCCCGCTGCTCCTGAAGGCCTTCGAGCGTTTCGAGGAGCGGACGAGCGGGGAGGGCAATGTTGCGCCCGACGCGGAGGAGAAGGAGGCGTATCGTCAGTTCATCCGGCACACGGTGCACTGGCTGCCGGCGTACGCGCAGTTCATGGCCGCGAAGACGGACTATCCGGAGGATTTCTACCGCTTCACGCAGTACGAGTTTGATAGGCAGTGGAAGCGCCTGCGGGCCTATGCAAATGAGAAGGGCATCGCCATCATCGGCGATATCCCGATCTATGTATCGAGCGATTCCGTGGATTTCACGGAGCATCCGGAGCTGTTCCAGATCGATGAGGAGGGTCAGCCGAAGCAGATCGCAGGCTGTCCGCCGGACAGCTTCTCGGCGACCGGCCAGCTCTGGGGCAATCCGGTCTATGACTGGGATTATCATAAGGAGACGGGCTATCACTGGTGGATCGCGCGGATGCGCCGCTGCTTCGACCTCTTCGATGTGGTGCGGGTCGATCATTTCCGCGGCTTCGATGAATACTACGCCATCCCGGCGGGCGCGAGCGATGCGACGAACGGCCACTGGGAAAAGGGCCCCGGCATTGACCTCTTCAACACGCTGAAGGCGGCGCTCGGAGAGAAGCGGATCATCGCGGAGGATCTCGGTTATGTGACCGACACGGTGCGGAAGCTCGTCGAGGACAGCGGCTACCCTGGCATGAAGCTGCTCGAGTTCGGCTTCGACTCGCGCGAGAGCGGGGATTATCGTCCGTGCACCTGGCCGGCCAATGCTGTCTGCTATACGGGTACACACGACAATCAGACGCTGGCGGCGTGGGTGCGTGAGATCTCTCCGGTTGACCGTGATTTCGCGATTCGGTATTATACTGCGTGGAAGCAGGGGAAGGGAGAGGAAGTGAACGTGCGTCCGCGTCCGGAGGCGGAGATCGCCGAGGACAGCAGCGTGACGAGGGACTTCCTTCAGTCGGACTACACGGATGCGCTGATTCAGATGACGCTCGCGGCGAAGCCGGAGACCGCCATCATCCCGATGCAGGATTACCTCGGTCTGGGGGCAGAGGCGCGCATCAACACGCCGTCGACGCTCGGACAGAACTGGACCTTCCGTTTTACAGAGGAAGATTTTTCGAAGAAATGCGCGGAGAAGATCCGGCGGATGACGGAGGAGAGTCAGCGTATCAGAAAGTAGAAAGCTATGGCAGTGAAGAAACTGACAATTAAAGAAATTGCCAAACTGTCGGGCATCAGTGTATCGACCGTGTCGCGGGCGATCAATAATCACTATGACATCAGTCCGGAGACGAAACGTCGGGTCCAGGAGATCATCGATCAGTATGGCTACGTGCCGAACAACTCGGCGCGGAATCTGAAGCTGAACGATGCACGGAACATCGCGGTGCTCGTGAAGGGAATCACGAACCCCTTCTTCACGAGCATGATCAAGGTGTTTGAGAAGGAGTGCTCGGATCATGATTACTCCCTGGTGCTCGAGCATGTCGAGGAGGAGCAGGATGAGACCGAGCTCGCGGCGCTGCTCGAGAAGGAGAAGCGCCTGAACGGCATCATCTTCCTCGGCGGCAATCCGGTGCAGTCCGTGGAACGTTTGAAGCGTCTGACGGTTCCGTTCGTGTTCTGCTCGGTGGCCGTTCCGGACCGGAAGGCCTTCGCCGAGTACTCCTATGTGGCGATCGATGACCGCGCGGAAGCCGAAAAGGTATGTGATTATCTGCTCGAGCATGGACGGAAGCGGATCGCGCTTCTCAGCGATGCGGAATCCGATATCAGTAACGGTATGCTCCGTCTCGAGGGCTACCTGCACTCGCTCGAGAAGCATGGCATCGAGCCGGATCCGGCACTCATCTGTCGACCGATCTCGATTCAGAAGACCTATACCTATGAGAATGGATATCAGCGGACGGTGGATCTGATCCAGTCGGGCACGAAGTTCGACGCGATCTTCGCCATCGCGGACTCCATCGCGATCGGCTGTCTCCGGGCGCTTCGCGATCAGGGCATACGCGTCCCGGAGGACGTCGCGGTCATCGGTTTCGATGGCCTCGAGATCGGACACTATCTGACACCGGCGCTCTCGACACTGCAGCAGCCGGTGGATGAGATGGCCGAAGCCTCGATGCACGCCCTCCTCGGGCTCCTCGAAGAGCGCGAGAAGGAAGTCGCCGCGAAGCTGGCTGGCAACAGTACTGCGGAACAGCAGGATGCTGGGGGCAAGGTGAGCGACGGAAGTGCAGAAACGTCGGACGGCGGGGCATCGAAACCGAAAGAGAAGAAGGCAAGATTCCAGCAGATCTTCCCTGGAGAACTGAAGATCCGGGAGAGCTGCTGAGGAAGAAATGGACGAGGGCGGAAACGCCAATGTCATTAAGTTAAGATGACAAAACAAAGATCTCTATACCAGAAATGGTA
>ERZ1034980.1237-NODE-1237-length-15673-cov-81.219682_pt1 | contig 15673 bp, 27 predicted proteins | sample MGYA00520622_ERZ1034980 | MGnify/ENA primary metagenome ERZ1034980 (study PRJEB33766, sample SAMN09781791) | gut metagenome | biome: gut microbiome | host: Homo sapiens | place: Madagascar | study: EMG produced TPA metagenomics assembly of the PRJNA485056 data... | reverse complement strand
ATCATTATCATTATCATTTACATTAGGTTTTTCAAAATCGCTAACCATTTCATTCTCTTCAAAACCACTGGTTTTTGAGTTTTCGCAATTTTCAAAACCACTGGTTTTTATAGTTTTGTTATTTTCAAAACCACTGGTTTTTTCTTTTTTAGGTCTACCACCTTTTCTGCCGTCCTCATATTTTTTGTTATTAGCATCAATCTGTGGTTTCATAAGTATAAAAAAACCTTGCACCATTAAATTATCGCTTTCGGGCAACTCGCCAGTGAAAGTATATTCAAGTAACGCATTGTATAAATCTGCCTGTATTTCTTTTGGCTGTAATTTGATTGCTTCATAAAATGAGCGATAAAAAATTGCACTTTCTCTTTCGTTGTCCATTTCAATTCACTTCCTTTATACTAAGTTCTGTCCTCGGCTTTTCTGAATACTGTTTTTCCGCAGCCACTTTAATTATTTTGCTATCGTCTGCATACGCCAAACCGTTTAAGGCATCCAGTACCGACTTTATCAAATTATCAATATCAGGCTTTTTTGTATGCTTTAATCTACCGTTTAAAATCTCCGCTCTTTGCTTTTTAGAATAGCTTTTTGGTATTGGCATATAAAATACTATGTTCATCTCTAACGGTTGCTCTGCCGGCTGAATAGCACCGTATTTTGCCACCCAACACATTTTGACGTATTCCTCATATTCCTGTGTCTTTTTCGGTGTGTATGTGCCGTATCTGCCTAACCTCGGTCTGCCTTTTGCAACTGGCACACCGTCTATTGTTAATTGCTTCATGTTTGACCTCACAAATAGTTTCTACCTATAAGCTGTATAAACTCTTGTCTTGTATGTCCTGCTTCTTCATAAGCCATTTGGCAAGCCTGTTTCAGCTCTATATCTAACTCATGACCATTCTTTCCATGTACTCCGCTTGTTCCTCTGTGATATTCGGGTATCAACCAAACCCAAAAGCCGTATTTATCAGAGATTGCACGCCCTTTAACTCCAAAAAAAACGTGATGCTTTTCAAGATTATCTGTCCTGCCTGTTATATAACACTCTTTTTCTACGCCCTGCAAAACAGATACTTTATGACTTCCCTTCACTGTCCCACGCCCTTTTCATTTCTTCTAACTCTGCCGGCGTCAATGTTTCTATGCCTTGTTCTTTGCAATCGTTTACAACGGCATCTATCAGCCTTGACATTTGTTTTGTATTGTAACAGCTACTTCCGTAATAAAAGTTGACTAATACAAATCCTTTATGCTGTCCATGGTCTAATCTGTCCGCTATCCAGCCTAAACCATGTGACTTCCACATATATATCATTGTATCGACCGCTTTTTCGTCAATCTCGACCGTTCGATAGATACCGAGGTCTTTTATGTACTCCCAGTAGATTTCTTCTTTCTTTCGGTTCAGCTTCAACGCAAGCTCTCCAACCAATGTCCAGAAGTAGCTGTTGGCATTAAGGCTTCTTTTTTTGCGGTATTTGCTTATCTTTATTGTAAGTGCTTCTCCCGCTTGCTCCAAAGCCGCCTTAATGGTGTTTTTGTCTTTTGTGGTTAATTTATCGACCATAAAGGAAACCTCGGTCTTGCCGCTCTCAAGCGTCTTAAACGATATGCTGTTTTCTGCTTTTAAAGTTGCAAGACCTTCCATTTTGTTACTCCTTTGTTTTTGCTAACTCTGTTTCTATCCTTGTTATAATATCCTGTGCTTTTATCCTCGGAAGATAGATTATATTTTTAACACCCTGTTTCTTTAAATAAGCGTCCAGTTTATCCCTCTTGCCAGAATAGTATTGATTGAGCTTTGCAATCTGTTCTTCTGTTGCATATTCAGTTTCCGGCCCGTTTGCATTATACTTAGTTCTATCTTTTTCATAGTAGACATCTGCCGCCATACCTAACGCTTTACACGCTACCGATATAGCATCTGTATACGCCATTTTAAAAGCTTCGTCGGAAGTATCAGGCTTTTCCTTAAAGACATTGACAAACATAGAGCCACCGACACCAATAATCGGCTTGCTCCACTCGCCGCCCTGTTTAACGTACAGATTAATTTCTACAAATGCGGCTTCTTTCCCATCTGAACCTTTTTCTATCCATCTGTTAGTTATTTCTGTATACCAACCGAAGCCACAAACCCCAAAGAGTTCCGTTAATTTCTTAATTCGCCACATCGGGTTTACATCGGTAAAACCATTTAACTTTCCTCCCGATATTTTCTTTTTTGCCTCCTGTGGTACTTCTTTTAAGCTATTGTATATATCCATATTACCCATTGCTTACACCTCTTTTATCTCTGCATTTATCCTTCTGCAAAAATCGTTAAACTCTGTGATGTACTCACTTGATACCGTTACCATATATGTTGCTTTAACCGATTCTACGTTTATATCATCTAAAATATCATCTAATGTTTTTGCTTTAGGCTTTACAGCCGTTTCTTCCAGATCTCCCGGTTTTGCAACAATCTTGTGTGCCTCTTCCACCTTTATAAAAGCCTTTGAAAGATTAAGCGTAATTTTATAAGCATTAAGCAGCTCATCGGTATGTGTTTTTGTTGCAGCTATTACTTCCAAATCAACGCACACACTATCAATATAGTTCTTAACCTTGTCCTTAAGCTTTTTATCGCTATCTGATAGATTAATCTTTATTCCTGCTTTGGCATAATCAAGCCATTCACAATTCTTTTCTTTTTTATATACGTCAAAGTATTCGATTAAATCAACTTCTCTTTTAGTCCTTAAGTCATTTTCGACATCTGTTATTCTATCTTTAAGCTGTTTATCGGCATTCTTAAATTTATCAGATACACAAGCCTTATATACTTTTTCAAAATCTTCATACGGCTTAAGCACTGCCTTTTTAACAGCTTTTCGTTGTTCTTCAAGCACTTCAAAATTTTTTGTAAGCTCACTTCTCGTTGCTTTTATTTCCTTTACTGTGCTTTCATCACACACAAGACTTAATGCAAGCTTTATTTTGTCATCAATCATAGCAGATACATCTTGTAGATGTTCCTCTATCTTTGGGAGCTGTGACACATTCATTAGTTCATTCATTCCGCAACCTCCGTTTCTACTCCTGCAAGCTCTAAGACTTCTTTTATTCTTAAAGCTTCAAGACATTCCAGATGATAAAAGTCCTCGCCAATTCTCGCAAATTCTTCACCCTCCTGAATACCTTCTTTACAATGTTTGCAGATATAAACCTCTTTAGGCTCTGGCTCATTCGGGCAACCTGATTTATGAGGATAGCTGTGACAATATTCGCACATCAAAACTCCTCCTCCGGTACTGTCGTTGCCAATAACGCATTGTATTTATCTTCAAGCATTTTGTATTCCCCCTCAAGCTTTAACATTTCATCTTTTATTTCGTAGTAACTGTCACGCCACATGTCTGCTTCAGTGCTCATGCTTGAAAGCTCATCTATCAAGGTTTTTTCAAGTTTTGTTAATCCCATTATAATTCCTCCTTTAACTCCGCAAATAATTGTGCTATACTATAAGTGTGTTTTTGTGTCTGCCGCTCACTGGGATTGCCGTCCCGGAGCGGCTTTTCTTCTTTCATACTCTTGTTCCGACCGACGCATAAATTCGTCTTTGTGTTCTTCGTAGTACTTCTTTTTGTATTCCTTAATCCTTTCTTTGTTTTTGATTGCATATTGACGTTTATACTCTTTCTGCTTTTCTGTATATGGCTTTGTTTTCGTTTTCCCTTTAGGTTCTTTTGCTTTAAGCTCTTTATCTGTAGGACAACCTGCGTTCCTTAACATAAGACCTTCTTTCGCTGTCTGGGAACCATCGTATTTACAATCATCAAAAATACAGTTGAAGCAGTCCATATCACATATCTTACTTGCCATAACAATCACTTCTTTAATTCGCTGTCGATATACCACAGCCCATTTTCGTTATCAAAAAGTAAGTCGTAATCACCGATGAAGCCATCGTACTTACCTGTTATTGCTACACGATACACCGTCCCACCGTCTTTATTCCTTGAAAAAAGGTGGAAACCTGTTTCCTTTGGTGCGTTTTTAAAGTACACTCTTGTTCCGGTAAAACCAATTACTATGTAATCATTTATGCTTACCTTCTTATGGCAGTTGTTGCGGAAAGCAAAAGATGTTCTATATCCATGCTTGTCTTTGTTGTTGCCGTTTACCGATACGCTTACATCATGTAAACAATTCTTTCTGCGATAATACTGCTTTGTGATCCACTCCATTTTTATCCTCCTTATTTGCTTGGTTTATAGTTTGTACACGCTACCCCTCTGCCACGCTCAAAACATAGCATTGAGTAATAGCATTTTTTACAATCATTTATTAACTTTGGTTTTTTCTTCTTCATCTTTTAAGCACTCCGTCATAATCGCCATACTTGGCAGCACCCCATAACAACCCATCAAGTATTTTTTCTCGCCGTCTTATTTTCTTGATTTCAAGCTTACGCAGCTCCTTAATAAGCTTTTCTTCCCCCGGTGTCATGTCCTGAAGCTTGTCCATCACTCACCCACCTTTACAATAATGTTGTTGTGCTGTTTACGCTCTCTGCTTAACTCTCGTTTAAGTCGTTCGCAAGCCCATTTTTCAGATACAAGCTCCATCAGAAGGAGCAACACACCAAAGCCTATGTACGCTATGCCGCCGTTATCATCGCTATATATAAGTCCTGCACCTATCGCCATCCAGAAAGCTGCATTACCGATAATAAACAACAGCTCATTATCTTTTTTGAGTTTCATATGCCTTCACCTCCTCAACCTCGCTATCCATAATTTCTCTTGTCAGCATTGCGATTTCTTTTTTTGATATGTTCGCAAGCTCTTTCTTGAAAAGTCCTTCAAGCACCATCACTAAGAAACTTGTCATAATACCTGCCGCATCTTCTTTGCTTTTTAACATTGCTTCATAAGCTGTCATTGTTTTTTCTCCTATCTTGTTATTATTTGTATCGCACTCCCGATGCCGTAACCAACTGCATATGCTGCCATTGCCCACAGCATAAGGAGTATTATTATTGCTGTCTTTTTCAATGCTGTTCCTTTCCTGCAAACCTGCTCGCCAGTTCTCCGGCAACATCTGTTACAAGCTTGCTATAATCAATATTTACTGTCGGTGGTGGCTCATAGCCATCAATTTTAATGCCTAAGTATTCATATACTTTAGGCGGTAACAGGCAATAACTTTTCTTGTCTGTGCCGAGTGTTACGGCTATTGGTAACTTTCCGCTTTTTATTAAGTTTCTTAAATTCTCTGCCGAGTAGCCTGTTATTTTTGCTAATTCGGGTATACTTGTCATTCAATCACTCCCTTTTAACACCCCAGATGATTTACAATATCCCTTATCATTGCCGTTCCGCTGTCCATAGCTACGTTAATTTCTCTTTTGCCACCTGCAAAAACGGCTGTTACAACTTCAAGCTTTGGGTCGTAGTCCAAACTTACTAAATCGTAAGCATCTCTTGTAAGCTGTAATACTTTGCAAAGCTCGTTACAAATTTCAGTTTTGTTTTCCATTTGTTTTCCCTCCCATATTTAAAGCTCTTTGTCTCCTGCTCTACGTTTTATCTTTTTTTCAAGGTAATACATTACCATTTCAATCTCTGAGCAGGAGATTTTATTATTTACAGCAACCTGCAACATTTCATCGGCTATCTTCTCAAGTCTTTCTCTGTTACTTTCCAACCCTTCCACCTCCTGTTGCTATTTCCAGTCCTACTGTATATACTTTAACCACAGGTGTTGCTTCACCGAGTAATTACGAAAGGAGGAATAGCATGAGTAATTTTGTTAATAACAACTATATTTCTATAGAACTAAACCAAATCAGATATGACCTTTCCCTTATTTATGCAAAGGAAAAGCTAAGAGCATTGTTAAACAGCAAATGCTCACCTGACGTAAATGTGCCAAAGTATCTTTTAGATACATTCAGTGAAGGCTATAATTACTATTGCAATCTTGATGAAGATTGCTTGTTAAAACAAATCGACATTACATATGAAGATTAAACATCAGCTTTTCACGCACTAATTCGTCAACAAACTTTATTTCTCTTAAAGACAAGCTATGACTTTTGTAAATACCTATTATTTCTTCTGCTATAGCTTGTCTTTCCTTTTGTCTGTCTTTGCTGTGAATGCTTACAGTACTGTTTTCTTCCAACCCTTCTACCTCCATCAGCTCGCCTCCTTATTCTTTTTTGCCATGAGCATCATTCCTTCCGAAAAAGCTAATACTCTGTCTTTGTCATGTTCGTTGAGTAGCATTAATGCTTCTTTTACATTTGCTACTATTTCTCTGTCTTTTTTCTTCATTTATTTTCACCTCGCTTTCGTTTGTTGTCTGTGTAACTATTATACGTCAGCTATACAACATTGTCAATGCTTTTTTGTTGTTTTTAACACAATTTGTTGTCCATGTGACATTTTATATTGATTTTAGTTTGATGATACTGTATAATGTAAATATGAAAAGAGGTGAACTAATATTGAATGAAAGATTAAAGAAATTAAGAAAAACTTTAGATTTAACCCAACAAGAGTTTGCCGATAAATTGGGAGTAAAACGTAATACAGTCGCACAATGGGAAATTGGTCGAAATGAACCCAGTGACGCAATTATCTTTTCTATTTGTCGTGAATTTGATGTAAACAAAGAATGGCTTCGCACCGGAGAAGGTGAAATGTTTGTTATCCGAAGTGATGAGGAAGAGTTAGCAGCTTTCTTTGGTGACATTCTTAATGATGGCAGTTCATTTAAAAAGAGGTTTATTTCTGCCCTTGCCGCTTTAGATACAGAAGATTGGGAAGTAATAGAGAAATTTATAAACTCTATTATTGCAGAAAAAAAAGAAAGAGGAGAGCTTTAACGCTCCCCTCTAACAACATTTAAGTGAATTATAAATATGTACACAATTCGTAATTGTTTTTCGCTTAGGTCTTTTAGTTGCTTCTTAATCATTAGTTTGTAATCCATAATCAACTCCCCTTTGCATTTTTAGTAATATTTAGGCGTTTTTAGGTATTATTACTATTGACATCTTTTTGTGTTGTTCGTACTATTAATTTATAAAATTTTTACTTATTTAATGGGTTTGTATTGACTTTGTACGGTATTGGATTTACAATCAATTTATAGAAAATATTGGTAAGTTGATTACATTATATTACCCAAACTTTACATTGTCAACCGTTAAAAGATTTTAATATTACATTGCGGAGGGAAATGTTATGAAAAAGAAAGTTTTAGCTTTATTTGTAGCTTTGGGTGTAATGTGTGGCGGTGTTCCGGCATATGCAGCGAATACGGATACTGTTCCTATAACGGAGTATGCAGAAGCTCTTCAAAATTTGTATACTGCCAACTACGTTTATATGCTTTCTTCGACAGTTGACAGTCTTCTTTTTAATGTAGCAACCGGCGAAATAACTCATGTTAATGCTCCGCTTGACAGAAACGAATTACTTACAGACATAAATTTTATGAACAGCTATATATCGCTCCTTGAGAATATCAATCAGATGATTACGGATTATCATGTTGCAGCTTTTTATAGCATTCAGCCTGATTTGAATACTCTAATCTCTGCTTCAAAAACTTACGTTGAAGCGTGTAAACGTGTATACAACTATGATAAATCGGGTTATTTACTTGTTTCTTCAACATTTGAAAGTATTTATCAGTCTGGGAAGAAGATAACTCTTAGTTGCAGTCAAATTGCTAATGTACCCTCTGAGTATTTAGCAAACGCTATGCAAGAACTGAGGAACAAATATGAATAAGAAAGTTTTATATGCAATCCCTATTGTAGCACTGTCGGTTGGATTAATATCGAGTTTAAGCCGTCCTACTTACGATGAAGGTTGGCAAGTCGGATATGAGAAAGGTAAAACTGACGGTGAGAAAATCGGATATGAAGACGGTAAAACAGTCGGTTATAATGAAGGTTATAATTCTGTATTAGACGGATATAATGAGGCCTATCAAAACGGACATGACGAAGGTTATGAAACAGGTTATAATATTGGTTATAATGACGCATTATGGGAGCATGATATTATCGATGACGATGTTTATTACTCTGTTGATGATGATGATTACTATTACTACGATGATGACGATACAGACGATAACTACGAGCTTACTGTATATGTCTCGTCAAACGGTTCTAAATATCATAGCTATGCCAGTTGCAGTAACATGAAGAACCCCATTTCTATGACCGAAAGTCAAGCTATAAATAAGGGTTATTCTGCTTGCAGTAAATGTTGGTAAACCATTTTGCCAACCTCGGCAATATGGTCACAAAATAAAAAAATCCTCCTGTATTGGCAGTACAGAAGGATTAAGGAATAGCGGTTATGTGAAACCACTACCACAAAGAACACATTTAGTATATCACATGACCGCTTTAATTTCTACTCTTTTTTCGAAATTAAGGAGGTCTTTTTTTATGAAGCGATTACCTAACGGAATGGGTGCCGTTGTGAACCTTGGAAACGGCAGACGTAAACCATATGCCGCTCGTATTAGAGCTGGCATAAATGAGAAAGGAGGAAATATATATAAATACCTCGGTTATTACTCGACCAAACAGGAGGCTTTACAGGCTTTAACGGACTATAATAAAAATCCGTATGATGTTACAGCCGCAGAAGCTACCGTTGCGGATATGTGGGAAGTATTTAAACAGAGAAGATTTAAGGAAATATCAAAAAGCGGATGCAATATATATACTGCTGCATATAAGCATTTAAAGCCGTTGCATAACACGCCGATAAAGGACATAAAAACATATCAGATACAAAGCCTGATTGATAACTTAGATAGAAGCTGGCAGTCAAAGAGCCATGTTCAAACCTTGATGAACCAACTCTTTAACATTGCAATGGAACTTGATATTGCAACAAAAAACTATGCAACATTTGTCAAGATTGGAGAGAAACCGCAATCAACTAAACATAAGATGTTTACACAGGAAGAAATAGACAGGCTGTTTAAAGCTGTGTTTGCGGAAGAGTTTGCTGATACGGTTTTAATACTTATTTATACCGGAATGCGACCTTCTGAACTGCTTAACGTGCGTATATCTGATGTTCATATTGAGGACAGATACATGGTCGGAGGAATGAAAACCAAAGCCGGCAAAGATAGAGTAATACCGATTAACGACAAGGTATATCCTTTTATTCTTAAGAGATACAATACCGACAACAATTTTTTGATTGAGCATAACGGTCTTGGCGTTTCTTATCCACAATATAAAAAGGCTTTTTTAGAGCTTATGGCGAAATTAGAAATGGAACATTTTCCCCACGATGGCAGACATACGTTTGCTTCACTCGCCAATACCGCAGGAGTAAATGAAACCGCCGTCAAGCTAATAATGGGACATACTTCACAGGATATTACCGAGAGAGTATACACTCACAAAGCAATCTCCGAATTGTTGACAGCGGTTAATCAAATTTAATATTTCAAACTTTTTGTTTTATGATGTGTATATCGTTTGTATATTTTCTAAGCTGTTTTAAACCGTTTAAAAGATTGTTGCGACCCTATGAAGTGTGTATTCCATAAGGTTCGTTGTTGTATAGTACAACGGCTTGCTTAATGATACTTTAAGAAATCAAATTTACATAAATCTCGAAAACCCTTGATTTTACTGGCTTTCACGCTTTGTAAAATTAATTTTGTATATCATTTGTATATCTTTTTTCAATTTTAAGTTTTTGGAAAAACGATATTTTATTTATAAATTGCGGTCATGTGATATTAAAACAGTCCCCGAAGGGACTGTTTTTTATTTACACACTATATATTCATAATATAGTGATGTTTTATTTTTAACTGCATCTTTATCATATAACCATGCTTCTGTCATGTCCGCCCATGCGTTCGGTGTATCACCTACACCGTATTTCTCTAATGCTGCCGAATAATCAGAATACAGCATATTCATTACCGCATAATATAACGCAGTAGATACATCTGTTATTCCTCTTGCGTTTCTGACATTTTCGATTTCGTCCATGCTCCAATGTTCTCCGGTTGTACCATCTGAGTTCTTCATATGATGAACCCACTTTTCGGCAAGTTCCGGTGTCATTTTTATATAATGGTCTGTTTTTTCATCTTTCAGATTTTTATAAATCTCCGATAAATAAAACAGCTCTTCAATATCTTTTAAACAAAAGTGGTCTTTTTCTAAAATCTCGTCGATTTCGTGTTTAATTCTGTTCATCAGTTACAGCCCCCTTTATTATATAATCATGCAATAAATCAATATCATTTTTGTTAAATGCGACATTGCCGATTATAGGTATCTTAGCTTTAAAGCCTTCTTCCGGCATCTTCTCTTTCATTATATCAAGTAACATTTCTATTTCTATGCTATCACCGTCTATGATACCCAGCATATTTATAAATGCGTTATCTTCTGCTTTTTTAATGGTGTTTGACAATAATTTTATTGCACACGCACTAACTACTGATACACCATATTTTTTTACTTGTGTTTCGTCCTTCAACTGCGGGAATATTTCATTATCAATATATAACGCTATTCCCTGTTCTACTTGCTGAATTTTTACCATGATTATACCTCCTAAAAAAGAGGGGCTAAATGCCCCTCCTTAGTGTAGACCTCAACAGCAACATTCGGCCGGAAGAGGGTTATATGTTTTCTGTGCAGTTGTTGTTGTGCCTGTTGTAACATCTGCAACCATCTTAGGATAAAATGTTGCATTGACGTATGTAACAATCGAATTGTCCGCACACTGTCTTTCCTTCTTTTCGCAAGCAAGTCTTTCAGAAAGCATTGAAAAGCTGTCTTTGTTTGCCTGATTCTGTACAGCCTGCTGACCAAGTGTCGCATTAATCGACTTGACCTGTCCATCAAAATACTGGTACATTTCAAGCATTTTCTGATCTGTATAGGTATTTGCATCTCTAAGCTTTACTTCATTGTTTAGAGCTGCAATTTCAAGGTCTTTCTGCTGTATCTGCCTTGCGTTCTCAAGCTGTAAATCAAACTCATAACGGTTTACAAAATGGTCTTCACTGCAACACGTCTGTGCCGGAGCTACTCCGCCGCCAAGTCTGCTAAGTATGTCAAGACCTGCAAGCGATAAACCTGTTATGCCTGTTGCTAAGCCTGCCTTTGCTACTCCAGAACTTCTTTTTGTTGTTTCTTCTACAAGTGCCATCCTACATTCCTCCTTTAAGATTAATAGCGGAAACCAAGTAATTGATACAACACTCGGTTTCCATTTATTTGTTATTTATAGTATAGAATACTATCTATCTTAAAGTGTGCCATGTATATGACATTGTTTAACCTCTAAAACATAATGCACGATTTTATTAACTATTGATGTATACCGCCTTGCTACTGTGCGGCGGCTGGTGTGTAATTCTGCCGCAATATCCTCTTGATACCAACCCTTACGGGCTAAATTAATTATCGCTAATTCTTCGTCAGTAAAATCTATATTGTCTATAAACTCTTGCCATTGTTCCTTGTAGTAGTCCAAACGTTTCATTTACTCACCCTTCCGTTATTCAATTACGCCTTGTTTTTTATTTTCCTCACTTTTCTTTTTGTTGTTTATATAGTTTTTATAATCATTCACCGTAAGGTTATTTATATTATAAGTATCCGAAATTCTGTATTCCTTAACTATATCTTTACTTGCGTGCTTATCAGCATAACCGTATAAAAAGTTAAGTGTTGCTATCTTTTCGTCATCGGAAAGATTTTTCCAATATGAAGATTTAACAAGCTCCGGCATTTCTTCTTCAAGTATTTTCGAATACGATGACATATATTTAGATTTATCTTTTGCACTCATTTCATGCTTAATGGCTTTATATTCTTTTGTGGCATTCTGTGAGATTGTTTCAGGTGCTTCATATTTCGGTAGTATTTTACTGTCTTCAGTTGAATTATAAATGTTTTGTATCGCTTTTATAGTGGCATCATCAAGATTACCGGCTCGATCTTCAAGTGCTAATCTCAAATATTCATCACGCTGTTTACCACTTGCTTTCTTGATATTCTGATTTGACATATCTTTATACAATGCTTCATATTCTGTTTTAAGTCTCGGTGAAACAAAACCGATTATTCCGACTGTATACTTTTCAGCATTTGACAATGGAACACCTGTCATTTTTGATATAGCAATAGCAAAATCATGTGCCGATTTAAAAGCCTTGCTTTTTTCTTTTGACATATATTCAGGTAATACTCCCTGTTGTCTTGCATCTGCCGCACCCTTTATATAATCTGTGAGATTTTTAGTAAAATCTACACTTGTTTCTACAATGTCATTAATCATATCAAGCGTAACTTCTTCTGTGCCATAGTATGTATCTCCGTTTACAATCGAATTGAATATATTATATATCTGAGTGCCCAAATAAATATTTCCAACCGCAGCTTCTAAATAAGCTCTTTTATAATAGTTCATTACACTTCGAACCGTTATATTACCGTTTTCATCACGTAATTTTTTATCATTAGTTGCAGCTTGAGCCAATGATGTCATTGCCACAACAACAGCATTTGCAGTAGCCAACGAAAGTATAGTTGACCTAAGTTTTTTTGCAGCTCTCTTCTTTTCGTTGCTGTTACCTTTTTTGCTCTCGGCTTTATAGGCGCTGTAAGCACTGTACATCATGTTGTAATTCTGGTTTCGCTGTGTAGCAAACATATTAAAGGCTTTCGCTACTGCACTTTTACTACGTGATATACCTGTGCGTTGCATAATATTATACATAGGCTGTGTATTTTCAAGTGTTGTTTCATAAAGCTTAGTTACAGCGTTCCAAAATTCGTCACTGCCTACTTCATATTTATTTTTATTTAATATATTAAAATATGCCGCACACGCAATTTCATCCGTTGCCCATAAATCCATGTTACGAATCCACTTCATTGGATTGGCAAAGTCTTTAACGTTTTGATATTTTGATACCGCTTTAAAACCACCTGTGTTTAATGCGTTAAGCTCTGCTGTTGAGTTGCCTCTATATGCTCTATCCCACCTATATCCGGTCCTCTTGTCAATTTGACTGAGTATTGATTTACGCAACTTAGGAGATGTACCAAATAATCCTTTTATTATATTTGCTCCGCCGACTTCCGGAGCCGCTGTTACAATCGAGGCCGTCTGCTGTAATGACACTTTAGGATTTGCACTTAATACGGACGCTGCGTAATTACTCATAAGTTTTCCGGCAAAAACATCGATAAAATAATTATCGGAGCCAACACTATTAAGGTCTTTTACAAACTTATTTACATAATCAATCATATCATTACCATAAGTGTCCAAAACAGCTTTCTTCAAAGTTGTCCCACTATCATTCTTTGTATTCCAAATCATACTAAAATCACGCATTGGAACGCCATATCCGACAAGCTTTGATACATCACTTATAGCGTCTATTACAACATCGACAGCATTTCTTCCTTTTATTGCTACTCCGGTTGTTCCGGTTCTTTCTTTCAGAAATCCGGCGTTATTTATATTTCCTTCCGTTTTATTAAGATTAAACTCTGTTACAATAGTATCTTTATCAACAGCTTTAGGATAATAATTTTTTTCTTGTGCTCTTTCATATCCATGTGTAATCATAGATACTTCATTAATTGCATTGGTTGACATAGTGTTAAAATACTTAAATGCTATTTTTGCAAATTCTTTTTCTGCCTCTGTCATTCCTCCGACAATTCTTTTTATATCTTCCGGCTTTAAAATCACAGGTTGCACATCACGATATAAATTCTTATAATCGTTTTTTCTTAATGCGTTCAAGTTCATAAATGTGTATCCGGCATTCTCCATTGAAGCTTTATTGTTTTCGTTTAACGAATTAAGGTATATGTCAATGCGTTCGCCGGGTGTCATATAAATTTTTTCGCCTTTATTATCAACTAACCCTGTATCTATTCTCTTCGCTTTTTTCCCACCCCAGCTTTTTAATTCTTTTGAATATTCACTGTTGTTTAAAAATTCATCAAATAGTTGCGTTGCTTCTTTTACATATTTGGTTGCTTTACGCTGGCCGTCAATAAATTCTTCTCTTATCTGTGACATTGCACCGCCCTCATTAAAATTGCCAAGAACATTAAATACAGTAGACATATTGAGGCTTTCGACATTGTAAATCTTATTAAAGAAGTTATTCTTTTTAGCTTTTGCTTCTTTTACTTCAACCTGTGCCTTTGCAGACATATCTTTTGCAAACTCATGTTGAACAGTACCTAAAGTTTTGTTATAGGTAGCAAATTCATGCTGTAAACCTTTCAAAGTATCATCAAGCTCTTTTAAATCGCCATAGCTCATATCCGATACTCTAATTTTATTCAACCTATCTATCTTTTCTTGCAAGTCTTTAGAAACAACAAAGTCGGGGTCTTTCGATTGCATTAATTCAACATAAGCTTTTACTTCTATTGCTTCCTTTATAGATTTGCCACTTATACTTTTAGCTTTAGTATCAATGTTTTTTATTGTATTGCGTACTTTTTCCTGCATTTCCGGAGGCATATACTTTATCTTGCTGTTAAGCTTTCGTGTGTTTTTTAACACTTTGTCACCGAGTTTTGACATTTCTCTTTTCTTTGCCGCACGTTCATTTGCTTCGGCGTGCTTCACATTTATGTCTGTTATTTTGTTCTCATACTTTCTTTTTGTTTCGGCTTTCGCTCTACCAACCGCCATTCTTGCGGCTAAATCCTGTCTGTCAAGTTTTTCTTTGTTCTCTGCCTTTAATGTCTTGAGTTTTTCCTTATTGTCGGCTTTCAGCTCGCTGACCTTCTCGGCGTGCTTCACTTTTATGTCTGATATTTTGTTCTTGTAACGTTCTTTGGTTTTAGCTAATCTTGCGTTATACTTTTCTATAAGCTTCTTTTCGCCATCTGTCCTCAGTGTAAACCTCATCACGCTACTGCTGTTATTGCCCTTAGCCATTGGTAATGTACGTTTACTTTCGTTTATATGTGCATTGATAATGCCTTGCTCATGTGGTGTAAAGTCAGACATGGCTTCTTTTATTTCATTCTCGGTATAGTCTGAATAATTTACATCAACGCTTTGCTCATTGTTAGCTGTTGGTAAGGCATTGTTGTTATCACTTATTGTTATCGGAGGAAGTTCACTTTGTGCCGCTGTCGGTAAAATGGATATATTTTTTTCTAAATTACTGTTGTAATTTTGGTTTGTATCAGATATACTATTATTGGAAGTGACATTAGGCTTATCGGAAATCGTTGGAGTTTCTCTCCCATGAAGACCATTAAAGGTACTTGTCACTTCTTTTTTTATACCATAATTATAAATCTGACTTGCTCTTGAAAGTTTACTATCTCTAACCGCTATTCGCACGCCCGCCGTTTCACCGTTTAAATCTATCGGCACATAGAAATAGTTCCAACGGTAAATACTGTTATCACCTCGTTTATCCTGCGTACTATACAAATACTCCGCTTTATTTAATATTTCTTTTGTTTTACTGAGCATAGCCGATTTTTCGGGAGTAATTTTGTCTAAAGCCTCATTGATTGTCACTTGGTCAAATGTCGCTTCAAGGACATTCCCATTTAAGTTCAAATCAAAACTCTTTCCTTTAAAGTTATCTGAAAGAA
>ERZ1034980.1232-NODE-1232-length-15709-cov-12.169733_pt1 | contig 15709 bp, 10 predicted proteins | sample MGYA00520622_ERZ1034980 | MGnify/ENA primary metagenome ERZ1034980 (study PRJEB33766, sample SAMN09781791) | gut metagenome | biome: gut microbiome | host: Homo sapiens | place: Madagascar | study: EMG produced TPA metagenomics assembly of the PRJNA485056 data... | reverse complement strand
CAGTGCGAGTATTATTGCACACCGTGTGCATCAACACGTAAAGGCAATATTTGGATGTGGCAAAGGGACAGTCCCTTTGTCACACCGATCGAGCCTGGTCCCGCTAATGGGACTCTAAATCACAGCCTCCATTACATCATTCAGTAAAGACTGATAAGGAGGCCATCATGAATAACCAGGCAAGCGATAGCATCACCGATGCCGGCAAGGATCTCGTCCTCGGCTGCATCAAGAGCGCCGAGCTGCGCGATCACATGCGCAAATACTTGTACTGCCCTGCACCAATCATCGCTGGCTCCCTCAAGACGCTCGACGAGAAGCGCATCATGCTCGAACAACTCCGCGAGCATGTCACGCCGGAGCTCGCCGAAGACATCGATTCCCATCTCGCCCAGCTCAACAGCGCGCTCGAAATGCTCCACAACGTCGAGCGTGACCACGGAATCCTCCTGCTATACGTCAGGTTCTACAACGAGGAGGAGCGCGACGCCGACGACCTCGACGGCCCCTTCCCCACCGCATCGTGGGATGCCGCGCAAACGCTCATGAAGCGCTATATCGAAGAGTATCCTGACGACGATTGGTCCGAATCGTACTGGGCAATCAATCTTTACACCTCAGAAGACCTGCACGAGCACCAAACAGCGCAGCCTTCCCTGTCGTTCGCGGCAACCAAAGACGGAAAACTCATATTCCTCCACGACCGGCGCACTAACCGCACTCGCAAATCATATGTCGAAAGCGCTTGGCGAAACGAAAGCAGGCGGTTCTGTGCGCACGACGAGTCCATCTATACGCCGTGGGTCCCGGGCGACATCCTCAAGATAGACGGCAGGCCCTTCGACCACGGGCCCCGCTTTGCCATCGTGCTCGAGAATGACTATGAGCACACGCTCCGGGGCCAAATCTGGTGTGCAGGACCCAGCAGGAGCCACGGCGTTAAGGAAGGCTCGCTTTCATCCGGCACCTACAGCGACAGTCTCCTGGATCTCTTCATCCCTTCCGCACTCTACACCGCCGAGCGCTACACCGGCGACCTACCGGACGATTGCGCCTTTATGCTCGAGCTTTCGCAAAAGCTGCACGATGACCCCGACTACGGCACGCAATGGGCCGAAGGCTCGACCGGGCACGATTGTCTGCAGCCATACCGCAAGCCCACCAGCCAAAGCGCGCTGGACATTCGTTCGGACATCTTCGAGTTTTTGGACTCGCACAGCATTAAGAAGCATCTTCAACGCATCGACTACGAACTCACCACGCCCATAGCGGCTTTCATCGTCCACCGCTCGCACAAAGCGACATTGCAGCAAAAGCTCGAAGGCTGGCAAAAGATCATCGACAACATGCCCAACTGCACCATGAGCCTCAGAAACGACACGTTCAACATCCCGGACTTCCATGCCTTCCTGCGCAACGTCATCAAGCAGGAGCAAAGAAAACTCGCGCACTTTAAAAGAACAGACAGCCAAAGTCTCTATTTCTTTGAGGACTACTCGTGGGATCCACGAGATCAAGACGGTTGCGTCTACGGCCCTTATAGCAGCTATCAAAAGTGCTTCGATGCCATCCGGAAAGAGCTCGACGGTGATGACCCCAAAGCCATCAGGATTACTCGCCGCCCCATCGACCCGGACGAGGAGCACTATGTCGATGACATGGTCATACTGAATGCTGAGGGTGAAGTGATGTCCTGCGATTACCGTAACGAAAACGAGTGGGATGAGGCGGGGACATCAAGCGATTTTGAGGACATGTGGTTTGATATCCCTACGCCCTTTCATGCCGGAGACATCGTTTGCAACCTTCAGCGCCCCGACGAACCCATGGTGCTATTTGACCTGCAAACGTGGGGATCCGAACGAGTCGACAAAGAGCTCGTCTCTTCCGTCTACAAAGACCGCCTCGTTGAAAAGGCCGACAAGCTATTGCGCTGGCACCGATATGGCGGCGATACCAGCGACATGTACGCTTACGGGTGTCAGGTCTCATCCGCCTTGCATTTTCCCTTCTATATTGGGGAGCCTGAGGGATTTCTTCTGGACATCGACTATTACCGCAAGCCGCTCAAGACGGAGGAGCGGATCCTCTACGGCGTCAGGGCGTATGTCAAAGGTGACCTATCGGTCGACTCGCTCGCCGCGATGGCGAGCGCATGCGAGCTGCGGGCGCTGGCGGAGAAAAAGACACGCGGCTTTGAGGATGCAGACAGCTGGCTCAAGGATCGCTATCCGGAGCTGTTCGACGCAACAGTTGATCCTTTCTTAGAGGAAGGTTGCACCGGTTGCTAGATAAAGGGGTCATCGCCTTAACGGCGGTGACCCCTTCCGTTGCGTTTTAACGTGCTTTTTATCGGCACATCAACGGTACCACTCCTCCAATTCGCGCGACAGCGCATATTCTCAAGTGATTTCTGCGGGAGGTTCGACGATTTGAAGATAGGCCTCCCACATGAGCATGGCTATTTTCTTGAACGGAAGAAATCCGCACCCTCCGCCGAACGCAGGAACCACGATTCGCTGTCGCGAAGTTCGCATCGCTTCCATAAGCGTTGTCCTCATGCATTGATAGACGACCAAGGGGTCAGCAATGGGAGAGGGAGCTCGCATGGTCGGAGTGTGTATGAGCAGTATGTTCTCGTGCCCGGGAATCGGGACAGAAAAGCTCGTGCCAACCGGCTGCTCTCCGTAAAACCGCTCCAAAATAACCGCCCGCACCCGCTCGGCAAGTGCCGGTCCAAACTCTTCGGATATCGCTCTGTCGTAATTGCCGTCCATCAAGCCATATGCGTTCGCCGGCGATATGACAGCATCGACTTCGGGATGCTGTCCGATGAACGCCCTAAAATCACAGCAATGTGCCGTAACGCCTTTATACCCCCTGAAAGCATCCTCCCAAGCCTCCGCCATACCGGCGCTATTCGTCACAAGATCCAGCTTCATCTTTTGCATGGCAATCCTATCAATACGCGCACACCAATGTACCAGTGCGTTTCTAAAAGTATGCTTGGCGAAAAACTCTTATCGGTCCCGTTAATGGGACTACAAAGCGCAACTTCTGGCGGATGCTAACGACAACGATCAAAGAGGAGGTTGCCATGAACAGCCAGGCAGATACCATAATCACCCGCGCCGGCAGGGAGCTCGTCTGCAGTTGTATCGAAGACAATGAGCTGCGAGATCACATGCTCAAATACGCAGGTGGACGAGATGATTCTTGCATCAACATCATCGGCGGCTCCCTCAAGACGCTCGATGAAAAACGGACCATGCTCGAACATCTTCGCAAAGAGGTCTCATCGGATTACGCCGAGGCAATCGACTCCGGCCTCGACCAACTCAGCACTGCACTCGATATGCTTGCTAACGTTGATCGTGACCACGGTATCTTGCTGGTCTCCGGCATGTTTTACAGCGAAGAGGAGCGTGGGCACGATACCTTTGACCGCCCCTTCCCCGTTGCCTCATGGAAAGCTGCGCAAACCCTCATGAAACAATACGTCGAAGACGACCCCGATGAAGATTGGTCAGAATCGTTCTGGCTGATCGAACTCTATACCGCCAAAGACCTACACGAGTGCCCGCGTGCCCAAGCCTCACTGAAATTCGCCGCGACCATGACGGGCGATTTGGTCTTTTTGAGTGACCGCCGGAATCAGCGGACCCCACATCAAGGTATCGACCACTTGATGTGGAACAAAGGCAAGCACTTCTGTGCCAATGGCGAGGTCTTCTACACTCCTTGGGTCCCCGGCGACATCATCAAGATCGACAGCCGACCCTTCGACCACGGTCCTCGTTTCGCCATCGTGCTCGAAGACGATTACGACAGTTCGTTCAAAGGTCAGGTTTGGTGCGCCTATCCGAGCAAAATCTACGGCGTTGAGGAAGGCAACCTCCGCTTGAGGGATTTCGCGGATGGTTTCCTCGACGACTTCACGCCCTCTGCTCTCTATACCGCCGAATGCTATACCGGCGATTTGCCCGATGATTGCTCTTTTATGCTCGAGCTCTCGGAAAAACTGCACGACGACCCCAGCTACGGCAAGCAATGGTCAGACGGCTCGGTCACACACGACTGCCTGCAGCCATACCGCACATCGGCTGGAGCCAGCGCCAACGCCATACGTTCAGACATCCTTGACTTTCTCGACTCACCCGACATCAAAGAACACTTGAAGGACATCGGCTACGAGCTCACCACACCCGAGGCGGCGTTCATCGTCGACCGTTCGAACGAGAAGACACTACGGCAGAAGATCGAGGCCTGGCAAAAGATTATCGACAACATGCCCAATTGCTCGATGAGCAGGCGACACGGCACACTCAACATTCCCAACTTTCATGCCTTTCTTCGCGGCGTCATCAAATGGGAGCGCATGCTAATTGCCCGGTTCAAACAGCCTGGCAAGCACATGTATTTCTTTGAGGACAAGACGGGAAGCCCCAATGAGAACGGGTGCAATTATGGCCCCTACACCAGCTACGAAAAGTGTTTCGAGGCGATCTGGAATGAGCTTGAGGAGGAGAATCCTACCTCAATTGAAATAACGCGCCGCCCGATCGATCCGGACGAAGACCACTATGCCGCCGACAGGCTCATGATCAACGCAAAAGGCGAAATCATGAACTGCCAGCTGCGTTGCATCGACAAGGAGCGCGAGGGAGAAGACCCCACTTCCGCCTTTGAGTTAATGTGGTTTAGCATCCCGACGCCCTTCCATGCCGGCGACATCATTTGTCGTCACGGCGACCCTGGCGACCCCATGCTGCTTCTCAATATACAGACATGGTCCACGCAGCGGGTCATAGACGAGCTTCCGCCTTCCACCTACAGGGAACGTGCCGCAAAAGGGGCCGATGACCTGCTCAGGCACCATCGGCAAAATGGCGATACGAGTGATATGTACGCCTACGGCTGTCAGATTGAATATCCCCTGGAATACCCCGTCTACATCGGAGAGCCGAGTTGCTTTCTTCTCGATATGGAATACTGCCGCGCCCCGCTCAAGCCGGAGGCGAGAATTCTGTACGGCGTACGGGCATATCTCGACGGCAATCTGGGTCTTGCCTCACTTATTGCGCTATCAAGTCTTTGCGAGCTGCAGACGCTGGTCAAGAAAATAGCCGAGCGGTTTGAAGGGGAAGACGGCGGGCTCAAGACCCGCTATCCGGAGCTGTTCGATGACACGATAGCCCCGCCGGCACGATTCAAAACAAAGAGGAGCTAACCATGGACATCTTGGATTTTGTTGACTCCCGGGACATTCGGGGGCACCTGCGCAGCATCGACTTTCAGCCCAGCGCCATCGAAGCAGCATATCTTGTTTGGTTTTCGAAAACCGCCACGCTCGAGCAGAAGTGCGAAGCCTGGCAGGAGATCGTGCAAACCATGCCCAATTGTTCGCTAGAAGCCACCCTTGCCGGTCTTGGAAGGCCGGCCATCCCCGATTTCCATGCTTTTTTGCGCTGGACAATCGATTACAACAAACGGTGCGTCGATACGTTTATGAGTGGGACGGGCTACGTTTATCAGTATGAAGAGGAGATTGTGCCCGACGGGCAACTTTGCGGGGCCTTCGGCGCGCCATTCAGCTGTTATGAGAAATGTGCCGAGGCGTTGCACGGTGATGATGAATTGGCGAGCCGTCCAGAGGTACGCGTACGCATCACCCGGTGCCCGCTCGATGCCGACAAAGAACATCGCCAGGAAGATTGGCTCATGGTAAACGGCAAAGGCGAGACTCTTTCCGTTTATTGCCCTTCGGCCGGCCCCGTTGAGAACGACTGGGAGATCGCATTCGAGTTCATATGGGTCGATATCCCCACGCCGTTCCACACCGGCGACATCGTCTGGACGCCACTAGGCAGTGCCCATGAGCCGTTCACGTTGCTCGATCTGCCCACGTGGGACCGGACACAGCTTGAGGCAGAGCTTCGGCAGGCAGACCGTTCTGACGAATGGCTTGATCATGCGCAGCAGCGCCTCGAGCACCATCGCCATGCAGGGGATATCAGCAACATGCGTGCCACTGGCTGCTCGATTACCTACAACGAGACGTTTCCCCTCTACATCGGCGAGCCAGACCCACTTTACCTGAATCTTGAGTACTATCGCAAACCACTCGAAGACGAGCAGCGAATTTTAATCGCCGCCCAGGCCTACCTGCGCGGCGACCTGTATGTCGACTCACTCATCGCGTTTATCGACACCATAAGGATGGAGTCCAAGGCAAAGCGCAACCTAGAAGAGCTGCGTCTGGATCAGGCGCCGCTCAAGGAGAAGTACCCGCAGCTATTTGAATAAAGGCCACCATGTCCGAATCCACAAGAAGTCGCACCAACAACCCGGAGGCCATCATGCACGAAGAAATAATCAACCTCATCGAATCTCCGGAGTTACGAGAGCATTTGTTGCATAATCAACGGCTCCTGAATGGCGATCATTACGCGCAAATCATCGGTGGCGCGTCGATAGAAATCAACCGCAAACGGAAGATGCTCAGCAGGTTGATTGCTGACGAGCGCAACTCGTCAGACAACACCTTTAACTGGTACGATCCAGAAGAATGTATCGACTACATCGATGACTGCTTGGACGCGCTAAAGGCCGTCGACGGAAACGGAAAGACGCTGCTTATTAGTGAAATAAGCTTCATCGATAGCAAAGTGGGATCCGCTATCACGCATGGCCCCTTCCCCGTGGCGTCGTGGCAGGCCGCCCTTGCAGCAATGAAGACATACGCAGACAAGTGGGTCGGCATGGCAGATTTATCGTCCTCATACTGGATGATCGAGCTGTTCAACCTTGCCAACGACCCGAGCTGTTCATATCCCTACGACGGCTTTCTACAGCCGGACTACACTTACTACGCAAACATCTCCGGTGAGATCCAGTACCTCTGCAGAGAGGAAGAAGGCGAATGTGGCGAGGCGCGCGATTGCATTGTTGGTGAAATCTTTGGGCCATGGTTTAAAGGGGCGTACATCGACCTGCCCACACCGTACAAAAAGGCCGACATTCTTGAAATTGACTGCAGGCCATGGGCGCCGGGGCCTTGCTATTGCCTGGTAGCGAACTCGAAATTGGACTGTCTGTACCTCGCTGCCGATGGGCAGATTGGCTGCGGCTCTATCCCCTACGGCAGTTGCTTTGCCGGATGGGCACATACGAACCTGATGCTGTCACCCGTGTTTAGAGCGAGCAGGGTAACGCAGCCCTTGCCGGAAGTATGCGCGACCTTGCAAGCGATCGGGTTGGACCGGATAGAAGACCTGCTAGAAGAGTGCGCCGACAACAAGGAGAAAGAGCCTATTTGGCTGGATATATATCGGCATCGTGCTCGCTGATGAGCATCGCGAACAAACCACAGCGATTCCCATCAGCGGGTCTTGTCCATAATTTCAATTCAACATCCTAGTCTTCATAAACACGAAAGGGGCCGTGCCCAAACCAGGCACGGCCCGAGAACGAGGATCAAAAAGCTTTAAGTGAAGTGAGGGCATCTTGAGCCGCCCAAACCCTGTGCTTAATGTCGAGCTTGGACGGTAACTATCCCGTCAATCGATCGAACGCTAAGCCCATCGACGATTTATTTCATCTTGTCCTGTGCCTCGTTCATCTTATCCTTTGCCTTGTCAAGGCGACTGCCCTTGAAGAAATACCAAATCATCAGGTCGACTTCATGGAAGCCAATATCTGGGGCGGAGCCGTTATTTGAACCAACCGTCTGGTTTTCCTGCTTTCGCCACTCATTAATACCATCAACGACATGGCTGTAAAGATCGAGATATCCCAGGTAGCCCCGAGCGACCTGAGCGTCAGCGTTTTTCTCGCCCTCGTCAGGTGTGGCAACGAGCTTGTTAATCGTGCTTCTAATCCATGTATATCGGTTTCCATAGCGGCTCAACGGCGTGTCATTGTTTTTTTTGCACCATTCGTTAAGCCACTCACCCTCTTTGCTGCCGTAATCAATATAAGCATCCGCATAATAAGGAAGCATTGTACCGACAACCGTATCGTAGATGCAGAAGTTGTCCGTATCATAGATATAAGAGCCGTTCACCCCACGCCTGTTTAGATTGCGACAACCATGGTGGCAAAACTTCGTTGCAAAGGAAAAATTGCTTCGATTGCACTTAAGGTCGCCAGGGTCCTCGTCCGGCAATAATCTATAAGTCATATTTGTTGTAGCGCGCGCGATGCTGGCAACGAGATTCGCTCGGGACTCAAGGTCTTTTTCCAGCAGGCTAGACCCCAGCTCATTATTATTCGCATACTGGCTCACAAGATATGCGGCAGTTATAAGTGTTCCGCCAGTAAGCTCGTCTTTGCCCTTATCCGCCTGTTCACCATCACCACCTTGCGGATCCTCTTTGATTTCGCAAAGCCGTTTGAGCTCGGCATTCATCTTGCCCATTAGCTTATCTTGGTCGCCCTTTACCGTCACTGCAGCCAAGTGCGTCGAATTCATTTTATTAGTAAAATAAACAGCCTCCCGAATGGCGCAAGCATCACCGTTCGAAGCATCCACATACTTGTCGTGAATCGTGTCCTGATCAATCCATGTGTAATTCGAATCGTTATTCACAAGACCGTTCACAAAGGCGATGTTCTTGTCGCTAAAAACTGGGAAACCGTTCTGATCCAAGTCGAACTCATAGTATTTATCCGGATGAAGCGAAGCCTCAATGGAAGAAACTATTCGCCTAACATTCCGATCTTTACGCGTTGTCATTAGACGTTCCTTTCTGAATCTGACAGAAGCCTGCTCGCCTTTATCCTCTATTTGATGGTAATTCTTGACCCACTTAAAAGCATCTTCTTGGCTGTTGAGTGGTCATTTTCTCCTGGTAGACGCGTCAAGGCCTGGCTCTCTGTTATTGGCTATGGCCTCAACCGAAGACTTGATCATCCCGATCCCCTCTCAACAAAAAAATGGCCCGTGGTGCAGGCGTACCACGGGCCGGGCTGTCGCTATCGGCTATGGCCTCAGCCGAAGACCCGCATGTAGGCGGGGGTTTCGCCACTGTGAATCGCCCGGGCCAGGACATCCGCATTGCTGTGGGTCTCCGCGAATGCCTCGTCGTCCTCTCGGCCCTCCGCAGCGAAGCAGCCTGCCAGGATGGCGGATGTTGGACTGAGCATGTTGCGCAAGTCGCGCAGGATTGTATTTACCGGGCGGTTGTCATCGAGCATTTCGAGTCCGTCGATTACGACCACGACGTTCTTTAGCACTGCCCTATTCCACGTCTGGTCGTCGAGCAGCCAACTCGTTAAAAGGTCCATGGTCATGTTGTCTTCGACAAGGATGCCCAAGTTGCGTTGCTTGAGTCGCATCGCTGCGCGAATCACCTCAACCTGTTGCTCCTCAGAATCAACCGGCGCTTTGGTGCCCATCTCGGCACGAATAAGCCGGGCAATTGCGTCCTCTTCACGCTCCCGAATCGGCACATAAAGCACGGCACATTGCTCGCTCAAGCGCAAAACCGCACGCGCCAGCACATTCGAGACGTCTTCATGCGTACCTCCAACCACGCTGAGTTTACCCAGTCCAACGCCGCCACCTAGTGCGTCATCAACCGGCATATCGGTCTTCAACACACGCGGACCTTCGAACGTCAGCGTCTCCATACCGCAATCGAGCCCAGAAGCCAGCCGATCGTGGAAACCACTCAGGTCAAAATCTTCGTCATCACGCTCTCCACGATTCCCGCCGCGTCGATTCGAGGACGGCGGCATCACGCCCGGGAAGCTCATCATCTCGCCAATGCTCACAGAACGGCCAATTCGGTCGTCCCTGGAGTCCATCTTCAGCGTCATCGCAACCCTCCTAACGCCTACCACGCTTGCCAGTGGCCTTAAAATTCCAAATCGGCTTGAGCCTGTGAATGACATCGACCGTCGGGTCCATGAGCCTCAGCACATCATCTGCAGGTTTATACGCTTCGGGCGATTCGTCGAGCGTCGTCTCACATGCGCTCGGACAGTAGACGCCGGCCTCGCGCATCTCGTCAACGAACACCTTGGTATCGAGCGTCTGGAACGCCTCGGTACGGCTCATCGCGCGACCCGTCCCGTGCGGCGCCGAGCAGTTCCAGTCCTCGTTTCCCTTGCCGCGTGCAATAACGGCACCGTCGCGCATATTAAACGGAATCAGCACCATCTCTCCCGCATGCGCGCTAATGGCGCCCTTGCGAATCATGCCACCTTCCGAGATGTAGTTGTGCATGGTGGTAAAGCCGTCTCCGTCGAGTCGAATTCCCGTACGCTCAACAATCTGTGCGACAATCGCCTTGCGGTTCTGATTCGAAAAGCGTTGGCAGTTATGCATATCGACGAGATACTCGGCAGAAAGATCTCCCACGAGATACTTAAGCTCGTCGGGGATATCTGCCGTGCACGTCTTCTGCGCCAGCGCCTGATGGTGCTCCGCCGTCTGCTTGCCCATGTTGCGCGAGCCGGTGTGCACGACCAGATATTGGCACCCATCCTCGTCCTCGTCGAGTTCAATGAAGTGGTTGCCGCCGCCCAGCGTACCCATGGAGCGCTCGACCTTGCGTTTATCCTGCAGCCAATCGCGCGACTCCATGTCAAAATCCGCGAGTACGCAGGCGGGATCGCGATGAAGGCTAAAGCCCGTGGGCACCGCGCGCTTCACATCGCGATTGAACTGAATGAGGTCGTCTCGTGCAATGGTCTCCGCAAGCGGCACACAATACATCCCGCATCCAATGTCGACGCCCACCAGGTTGGGAATCACCTTGCCGCCCAAGTTTGCCGTAAAGCCAATCACGCAGCCCTTGCCCTTATGGGCATCGGGCATGATGCGGATCTTGGCGCCTTCAAACGCCGGGCAGCTGGAAATCTCCTCGATCTGCTCCTTGGTTGAATCCTCAAGATTCTCGGCAAAGACTTTAATGTCTGCCATCGCATTTCTCCTGTTCTGATCCTTGTAAACCGGAACCGGCCCAAGCCAACAGAGTGCATGTCACACCAGCCGGCCAAACCGCAGATTTCCGTTTAACTACCTTTCGCCCTTTTCGGGTTCTTGTTGCTGCGAATACTACGGGCGGGAGGTCTACAATGAGTCCCAATAACGGGTCTTGTTTTGTATCTCCGGCTGATACCCTGCCGGCGAAAGGAGACATCGTGGCGAACAGACCAAATCAAAAGCTCCGGCTTCTGTTCCTGCTTAAAACCTTGATGGAAAAGACCGACAGCATGCACGGACTCACGACGCAGCAGATCATCGAGGAGCTCGCCTATCACGATCTCGAGGCCGAACGTAAGGCCATCTATCGCGACCTGCAAACGCTTCGCGACTTTGGGCTCAACATCGACCAGCGCGGTGGCAAGGAATGGGCGCTGGTCTCACGCCCGCTCGACCTGCAAGAACTCATCATGCTTGTCGATGCGGTGCAGAGCTCGCCGTTTTTGACCGATGAATTGACCGACCATCTTATCGGCAAGCTGCAGAGTCTCGCCAGCCTGGGCGAACGCGAGCTGATGCACAAGCGCGTCGACGTGCCTTCGCGCGTGAAGATGCAAAACTCTGATGCCCTGCTCAACATCGACCTGATTCAGCAGGCCATGCGCGAAAAACGAAAGATACGGTTCCGTTACTTCCACTACAACGCCGCCAAGCAAAAGGCCCTCAATCATGGTGGCGACGCCTACGGGCTCACACCTGTACGCCTTATCTACTCCGACGAACTCTATTACATGATCGGGTTTCGAGATAAATGGGCCAATGCTGGATCAGGCCATCAGCCGTTCACGCCCTACCGCGTCGATCGCATGCTCGATGTTGCGGTATCTGAGGAGCCCGCGACCAAGGACTCGCGTATCGCAGGCTATGTGCTCGAGGACCACGTTTCGCCATCGTTTGGAGTCTATGCGGCCGATAAGACCACCGTGGTGCTGGAACTTGACGACCGCGCGATGAACCCGCTCATCGACAAATTCGGACTCGACGCCGTTGTATTTGAGAACCAGGACGGGCGCCTGCTAGCAACCGTCAAAGCCCCGCTGTCGCCGCAGTTCTTTGGCTGGCTGCTGCAACTCAGCACGTTTATTAAGATCGTTCAGCCTCAAAGCGCCATCGATACCTATCTCAAATACCTCGATGACACGCGGGCGCTTTACCAGGAAGACAGGTGATATTGCCGTGGATATGACCCCCGAACTCATCGCATCGCTCGACCGGCTCAATCCCGAGCAGCGCGAGGCCGTCGAATGCCTGGACGGTCCACTGCTCGTCATCGCCGGACCCGGCACCGGCAAGACGCAGCTGCTCAGCCTGCGTGCGGCAAACATCCTGGCCAAGCGCGATGCGGCCCCGCGCAATATCCTCTGCCTCACGTATACCGAAGCGGGCGCCGAGGCCATGCGCAAGCGCCTGATTGAATTGATCGGTCGCGATGCGTACAGCATCGAGGTCAGCACGTTCCACGGATTTGCGAGCAGCGTCAGGTCGCGCCATCCCGAGTACTTCGCGCGTCCTTCGACCGACACGCTCGTCACGAGTCTGCACCAACAAGAGATCTTCGATCGGTTGCTTAAATCGCTGCCCTTTGGCTCTCCGTTAGGCGGAGGTTCACCTGATATGCCTGCGCCAAATATTGGCAAGATGATTGGCTTTGTCTCCAAGATCAAACGCAGCGGCCTGGACTACGACACGCTGAGCGCCATCGCACAGCAGAATATCGACGCCACCTCCTGGCTTACCGAGCATTCCGAGCTGCTTACACTTGCCTGCGGAAGAGCAAGCGCTGCACTGGCGGAGCATTTTGAGGAAGAGGTCGAGCGCGCCTGCGGCATGGCGCCAGCATCGCTCGCTCGCCCGGTCGAATGCCCCGCCGGCACATACGTGCCCTATATCCTTGAGCTGCGCGACACCGTTCGCCGCACCGAGCTTATCGACGAAAAGGGCAAGTCATCGGGATACACCAAGGTGCGCGACACCTTCTTTGGAGGCAGCAATTCCCAAGGGCGCACGTTTAAGATTGCCGAGCAAAGCGAACGGCTTAAGGCCGCTTGCGACGTGGCGCGACGCTACCAAGATGAACTCGATCAACATCATCTCTACGATTACGACGACATGATCGGCGATTTTGTTAACGCTGTCGCGCACAGCAGTGCGCTGCGTCAAACGCTCCAGGACACCTATACCTATATTCAGGTTGACGAATTCCAGGACACCAACGGTGCTCAGATGCGCATCATCGAGCTGCTCTGCGATGGTGTCGACATGCCCAATATTATGGCCGTCGGCGACGACGACCAGGCAATCATGCGTTTTCAGGGCGCCACAATCGAGTGTGCCAATCAGTTTGCGGCCGAGTTTTCGCCCCGGAGCATCGTGCTCAAAACCAACTACCGCTCCACGCCCGCCATCGTTGAGCTTGGCCAGGCTGTCGCGCAGCAGATAGAATACCGACTCGATGCCAGCTCGAACAAGTCAATCGAGGCGTTTAGGCCCCAAGGCGACCAGGTCAGCTTTAGCGAGAACGTCTATACCGGTAAAGCCGAGGAGTACGCTGCCGTCGCTGCAAGCATTAAGCAGCGAATCGATGCCGGCTATCTCGATGACTGCGAAGACCCCGACGAGGGGATTGCGGTCATCTCCGCCAAGCATGCCGCCCTGCGCTCGCTGATCCCCTTCCTTGTCAAAGAGAACGTGCCGTTTTCCTATCGCGAGCGACAGAATCTCTTTGCCTCCGAGCGCATGCAGACGACGTTGGCGCTGCTACGCTGCGTGACCGCACTCGCCCGCGGACAGAAAGAGCTCGCCAGCAGCTATCTTCCGCAGATCATCTGCGCTGCCGAGCTGGACGGCGACCATCCGTCATCCGTGGCGTTTGCGCTCAACGCCAAACGCGAGCACCACGGCGACTGGATGGCCGCCATGTGCGAGAGCGCCAACACCCGCGTCAAAGAGCTGCACGACAACCTGATGCTGTGGGCGACAGAGGCTGATGCCTCCCCCGTTAGAGCGTTGATCTTTAAGATTGTCGAGCGCAGCCTTGGTTATTACCGGCATCGCAAGGAACAGGACCCGCTGGGGGCTGCCGAATTCAATGCCGGCATCCGCGCCCTACTTGCATTTGCCGAGGGCGAAATGGGAGATGCGCGCCGCATGGGGCGGACGCTTCGCCTGCCCGATATTGTCAACAAGCTCGATGCCGCTCAAAAGTTTGGCGTGAGCATCGATGCGTCGATTGACCTTGGCACGCCGGGGGCCGTTCGCCTTACCAGCGCCCATAGCTCTAAGGGCCTGGAATTCGACTGCGTCTATCTGCTCGATGCCGATGATTCCACTTGGCACAAGGGTGCCGGCGGCATGAGTCTGTACCCGTCCAACCTGCTCATCCGCGACGAAAAGGATGACGACGACGCGCGTCGTCTGTTGTTTGTCGCCATCACGCGCGCTAAACGACACCTCGAGCTGTACCGTGCCGGCGGATCGGCGCTGCAGGAGCTCACGGGGCTTATCGACTCTTGCGAAGTTGCCGTCGAGGCGGACCAACTCGGCGCTGCCATCGAAACCGAATGGCGCGACAACTATGTGTTCGATACGCCCGAGCTCCGCGCGCTTTTGGAGCCTCATACCGACGTAAAACACTTCTCGGCCACAGCGCTCAACAATTTTGTGACCTATGAGCCTGGGTGCGCCAATAGCCAGCACTTCCCCGAGAAGCAGATCGTGCGCCTGCCCACCGCGCCCACAATTCAAACCGAATTCGGCACCATCGTTCACGCGATGTTCGAGGAGATCGTTAATCGAATGACGGCAGATGGTGAAGTGGCGATTGAAGCCATCGAAGCCGAGTACCGTCAGCAAATCTCGTGGCTCGATTTTGCCCCCGAGGACGTCCATCGCTATTCGGAGCGCTTCGAGCGCATTTGTCATGCGTTCGTCCCTTGGCTTGTCGAGCACGTACATGGTTACCGCTGCATCACGGAAGCAAACATGCGGTGTCTAACTGCCGGCGGAACCCCGCTCTTCGGCTTTCTCGATTTACTCCTCGTTGACGATGACACCAAAACGGTGCAGATCGTCGACTACAAGACCGGCTTTGGCAAGGAGGTGCCCGCGGGTTATCATCGCCAGCTCAAGTTCTACAAGCTGCTCATCGAAGCATCGCCCGAGTTTTGCGGCTACACCGTTACCTCCATGGGTGACTACTATGTGGAACCCGACAAGGCAACGGGAGAGCTACGCCCGCCGTTCTCGACGACCGCCACCGCCGACGACATTGCCGAGCTTGAGCAACTTATTGACGCCGTATGGGCCCGCATTGAGCATGGCGTCTGGGATACCAGCGCTTTTGAACAGAGCGATGTCTACGAGCTTGCCATCGAGGAGCAAAAGGGCTGCCGCAAAAAGAGCGACAAGACCGAGGTCATGCAGCGCGCCTACGAACGTTGGCTTATCGAGCACCCCGGGATGTGACAAAGGGACAGTCCCTTTGTCACATTCTGCCTAGTTTTTGGATCGGCAATACCGATTGTCCAAAATGTCATTCGTGGGTAGAATAGTGTCGACGGCAGCCCAAGTTGTAGCTAGCTGGGCAGCGCCGTTATACGGTTTAAGGGGTCAACGCCTTAGCGGCGGCGACCCCTTCTGTTACGCTTCGAGCGCTGCTTAAGTGCCTCGGAAAGTCCGATGAGCGCCGTGAGGAGCGAGACCAAAGCGGTCAGGAAC
>ERZ1034980.1219-NODE-1219-length-15839-cov-7.407881_pt1 | contig 15839 bp, 15 predicted proteins | sample MGYA00520622_ERZ1034980 | MGnify/ENA primary metagenome ERZ1034980 (study PRJEB33766, sample SAMN09781791) | gut metagenome | biome: gut microbiome | host: Homo sapiens | place: Madagascar | study: EMG produced TPA metagenomics assembly of the PRJNA485056 data... | reverse complement strand
AAGACTAGAAGACTAGAAGACATCAGACTACTGTATCGTCATTTCGAGCGAAGCGAGAAATCTTTCTTGCAGACCGCTAAACGAAGAATGAGTGAAAGCAGAAATACGTAACACCAAGACGTCGTTTCCCACCAGTGCCTATGTGATACTAACCGCGGTGCTATAGAGATGGAGGGCTACGCTCGGGATGACGATACGAGAAAGGGATATTCCCCAAAAAGTTTGAAAGCAGGGATGAGTGGCTAGGGATGAGGGATTAGAAATCTCAAGTGACTAGTGACTGCTGACTAAATACCACCTTCGGGCATTGCCGCCATCTATACTCCGCGGCGCTTCCATATTTTTATGCGCCGCACCGTCCCTGCCCTACCCACTGAACCCATAGAACCCGCTTCCCCTCTTTCGCCTGCAGTCAATGGAACGGCACGCCACAGAGGCTAACCCTGAACCCTGAACCAACCATCAACCAATTCATATAAAGGAGATCATCATTTATGCGAAAATTATCCATCGCCATCGACGGCCCGGCGGGGGCCGGCAAGAGTAGCGTATCGAAGATCCTTGCATCGCGTCTTGGCTATGCCTATCTCGATACCGGAGCGATGTATCGCGCTGTCACCTATGAAGCCCTGAAGAAGGACCTGACAGATCCGGCGGAGATCACCGCTATGACAAAAGCCCTCGATATGGAAGTGAAGCCCGGCATGGATGCCATGCACGTCATCGTGGATGGCGAAGATGTGACACCCTTCATCCGCACGCCGGAAGTCTCCGGGCATGTATCGGAAGTTTCCGCCATCGGCGGCGTACGCACGGCGATGGTCGCCATCCAGCGCCGCCAGGCCGAAAAGGGCGGCATCGTCCTTGACGGCCGTGACATCGGGACGACTGTCCTGCCGAAGGCCGATGTGAAGATCTTCCTCACCGCCTCCGTCCACACCCGTGCGCTTCGCCGCTTCAAAGAGCTTGAAGCCCAGCACCCGGAGCTTTCGTTCGAAGACATCGAAGCCGATGTGGCAAAGCGCGACTACATGGACAGCCACCGGGAGATCTCTCCCCTGAAGCAGGCAGAGGACGCCATCCTTCTTGATAATGGCGACCTCACGCTCGAAGGTACTGCAGAAGCTATGATCGCCATCTGTGAAAAGAAATTTCCGGGGTTTAGCAAGTAAGTGACTAGTGACTAGGGATCAAGGACTGGACATAGAGATTGGGAGACATCAGAAATCTAAAGTCTAAAGTCTTATAGCCTCCCTGTCTTCTTGCGCTTTATCAACGGCTAACAGCCAACCACCATTTTCAAACGAGGTGAATCCTATGGGCTATGCTATTGTCAGAGCCATCTTAAATTTCTTCTTCTTCGTCATCTTCGGTCTCAAGGTCGAAGGGCGGGAGAATGTGCCAAAGACCGGGGCCATCATCGTTGCGCCGAACCATAAGAGCTACTGGGATCCCCCTGTCGTTGGCGTGGCTTTTAATACCCGCATCATCCACTACATGGCGAAAGAAGAGCTTTTCAAAAATCCATTCTTCGGCTGGCTGATCCGTCAGTTCGGCACTTTCCCGGTGAAGCGCGGCAGCGTCGATCGCGCTGCTGTGCGTCAGGCCATCAAGGAGATCAAGGAGGGCAATCCCCTCGGCATTTTCCCGGAAGGCACCCGCATCAAGAGAGAAGGACTCGGCCGTTTCCACACGGGCATGGCATCCCTCGCGCTCATGACCGGCACTCCGGTCATTCCTGTCGCTGTCCTTGGCACGATGGATCTGCCTCGTAAGAATGGTCCGTTGGCCGTCCTCATCGGAAAGCCGATCGAGGTCAAAAAGCAGCGCCCGACCGATGAGAAGGTGGCCGAGCTCAATGACATCGTGAAGGCAGAGATCCAGAAGCTGATGGATGACTATAAAAAGTGACTAGTGACTGGTGGCTAGGGATTAGTAACTAGGGATTAGTGACTGGAATGCCAGCACAAGGCATTGCCATTATTTATACTTCGCGGCGCTTCCATATTTTTATGCGCCGCACCACCATTTCACATTTCTCATTTCTAATTTCTCATTCAATCGAGGCTTTCAAACGTAATCAAGGGGCGAGCCGCCCCATGGGCGAACCCTGAACCCTGAACTCTTTATCTTGCTATTGAACTTTTCTATTTCAAACATAATGCCTGCTCTATAGCGGGCGTTTCAATTGAGAATCAAAATCATGGAAATCTATAAATCGAAAGTGATGGGCTTTTGCTACGGCGTGAAAAGAGCCATGAAAATCGCGGAAAATGCGGCAAATTCGGGCATTAAGGCCGTTACCTACGGTCCCATCATTCATAACCCGCAGGTGGTCGGAAGGCTTTCTGAAAAAGGCGTCTATCCGGTGGACGATCTGGATACTTTGACCGATGAAACTGTAATAATTCGCTCGCACGGAGTGGGCCCTTCGTGCTATAATAAACTCAAGTGCAAAAATCTGGCCCTAATGGACGCGACGTGCCCTTTCGTCAAAAGGAACCAGGAGATCACCAAAGACCTCGTGGCTGATGGAAAGACCGTCGTACTCATCGGTGAAAAGAAGCACCCGGAAATGAAGAGCGTAGCGGAGTGGGCAGTGGGTCATTCCTTCCAGGTAGAAACCCTCGAAGATGTAGACCGGCTTCCAGACATGGAAGAGGCGCATATCGTCACGCAGACCACATTTTCGGTGGCTTTGGCTGACCAGCTGGTGCAGGCGATCCGGCAACGGATCCCGCATGTGTTTCTTCACAAATCCATTTGTGATGCGACCATGCAGCGACAGCAGGCGGCGCGTGAGCTGGCGAGGAAAGTAGATGTGATGATTGTCATCGGCGGGCGCAACAGCGCTAATACCAGCCGACTGGCAGACGTATGCAGGAGCGAAGGCGCCTGCGTTCATCATATCGAAACGGCAGAGGAACTAAAATCTGAATGGTTCCAAACCCGGGACAAGATTGGCATCACCGCCGGTGCATCCACACCGGACTGGATCATAGAGGAGGTAGTTTTTATTATGGAAAACATGAAAGAAATGCTGGAACAGGAAGAAATGAACCTGGACGTGCATAAAGGCAGTGTAGTAGAAGGGGAAGTTGTCGACGTACTCGACGACAAAGCCTATATTTCCTTCGGCTACAAAACAGAAGCTGTACTGCAGGCTCATGAATATGCATACCCGGCACCAGCATCTCTGAAAGACGTACTCAAAGTTGGCGACAAACTTCGTGTACAGATCGTCAGCGGTGTCAAAGAAGACAGCACCATTTACGTATCCAAGATCAAAGTCGATCGTCTCGCTGACTGGGACGTTGTCGAAGAAGCTTTCGAAAAAGGCGAAGCTGTCGAATGCGAAGGCATCGAAGCTATCAAAGTTGGTCTGCTCGTTCAGCTGAAGTCCCTCCGCGGCTTCATTCCGCTGTCTCAGGGCGACCTGCGCTTCGTTCACTCCCTGCAGAATCTTGTCGGACAGAAATTCCCGGCTAAGATCCTCGAAGTCGACCGCGCTAAGAATAGACTGGTTCTCTCCCGCAAAGCAGTACTGGAAGATGCCAGAAACAATGAAATGGATGAAATCGAAGCTGCTTATGAAAACGGCGACGTTCTTCAGGGCACTGTCAAGAAGATCATGCCATACGGTGCTTTCATCGGCATCAATGGCGTAGAAGGCCTGCTCCACATCTCCGATATCTCCTGGAAGAAGATCGGCAAAGTGGAAGACGTCCTCAAACCGGATCAGGTCATTGACGTCAAGATCAAATCCTTCGATCGTGAAAAACAGAGAATCTCCTTCTCTCACAAAGACTGCCTCCCGAATCCATGGGAAACCGCTGTCACCAACCACGCTGCTGATGATATCGTAGACGCTAAAGTCGTCAAGATCCTGGAATTCGGCGTTATCGTTGAACTCGAAGACGGCCTCACCGGTCTGCTCCACATCAATGAAATGACCGATGACCACAACAAGAAACCGGGCGACATCTGCCAGGTCGGCGATGATCTGAAAGTCAAGATCATCAACATCGACGAAGCTCGCAGAAGAATCTCCTTCTCCCTCGTCGAAGCACCGGCTCATGATGCTGAATAAGAGAAAATGATAAAAACCGCATTGCGAGAAGCGCAATGCGGTTTTTTATTGGCCCGGATAGGACATCTCATAAGACATTGCTATAGCCGTCGGTGGTTTTAAGGGGATCATGGGATGGGTGGAAGTGAAAAGTGGAGGATTACTTGACTTTGCTTCCTTGCTATCATACAATTTTATTTACAGTGAAAATGGGAAAGTGTTGCTTCTATCTTTTGGAATGGCCGGCTCTTAGAAGCCGGCAGGCAGCATGCTCCCTGGTTAATCAATGATTTCCATAGAAATAGAAAGGAATGGGCTCATGAGTAAACCTCTCGTAGCCATCGTCGGGCGGCCGAATGTTGGCAAATCGACCTTGATCAATGGTCTGGCGCAGCGTCGCGTGTCCATCGTAGAAGATATCCCGGGCGTCACCCGTGACCGCATCTATTGTGATGTGAAATGGCTGAACCGTGAATTCACGCTGATCGATACCGGCGGTATCGAGTTTAGAAATGAAAGAGACCAGATCTCGAGCGGCATCCGACAGCAGGCAGAGCTGGCGATGGAAGAGGCGGATGTGATCCTCTTCGTCCTTGATGCACGCGCCGGACTGACGTCAGATGATGAGATCATCGCAGGGATCCTGCGCCGCACGGGGAAGCCGGTCGTCGTGGCTGTCAATAAAGTGGACAGCGAGAATCAGGAGATGGATGTATACGAATTCTATTCGCTGGGGCTGGGGGATCCGATCGGGATCTCCGCAGTGAACCGTCTCTCCTTCGGCGAGCTTCTGGATCGCATCACGGAAGGATTCCCGGAGCAGACAGAGGAGGAGTCGGAAGATATCATTCGCACCGCCATTGTGGGACGCCCGAATGTCGGGAAGTCTACCCTGATCAATTCGCTTCTGGGCTATGAACGCTCGCTCGTGGCGGATGAAATGGGGACGACGCGAGATGCGGTCGATTCTCTCTGGACCTACAAGGGAAAGACCTTCATCCTGGTCGATACAGCGGGCATGAGAAAGAAGAGCAAGATCGATGAGCCGCTGGAAAAATACAGCGTCATCCGTTCTATCCGTGCCATCGATAACTGTGATGTGGCGATCTTCGTACTGGATGCGGTCGATAAGCTGACGGAGCAGGATAAGAAGATCATCGGCTACATCCACGAGGCAGGGAAGGGCCTGCTCCTTTTCGTGAACAAATGGGATGCGGTCGCCAAAGAGACGAATACGATGGTCGAATTCGAGAAGGAGATCAAGAATGGTCTGCCGTTTGCGTCCTATGTACCGATGCTCTTTGGCTCGGCGCTGACGAAGCAGCGCATCCATCGTCTCGGGGATATGATCTACAATGTGGCTGAGCAGCAGAGTCTGCGTATCCCGACATCTGTCCTGAATGACCTTTTGGAGGATGCGAAGATGGTGAATCCGCCGCCGGCACATTCCGGCCGCGTGGCGAAGATCTACTACATGACACAGGTGGGGATCCGTCCGCCGACGTTCGTCATGTTCGTCAATGATGCGAACCTTATTCATTTCTCTTATGTCCGTTTCATCGAGAACCGGCTGCGTGAGTCCTTCAGCTTCGAAGGTACGCCGATCCGCATCGTGGTACGAAGCAAGAAGGATGGTGAAGAGCCGTGATGGATGGCATAGTTTGGATCGTGCTGGCGTACTTTATCGGCGCGATACCAAGCGGATATATTATAGGTCGTGTATTTTATGGCGTGAATCTGAAAAAGGTGGGGAGCGGCAATATCGGAGCGACGAATGCGTATCGTGAGCTGGGCGCCGTCGCTGGTCTTTCCGTCTTTATCTGCGACTTTTTGAAGGGATTTCTTGCGGTGCATCTGGGAATGCCGGATCCCACGCTGGTACTTGCGTGTGCGATCTTTGCGATCGTCGGCAATGACTGGTCCGTTTTCCTGAAGTTCAAGAGCGGCAAGGGCGTCGCCTGCGGCGTAGGTGCCTTTGCCTATATCTGTGCTCCGGCAGTGCTGGTGGCCTTCCTGGTATGGCTTGCCATCTTCAAGTGGAAGCACATCGTATCCCTTGGCTCCATCGTGGCAGCACCGGTCGTAGCGATCGTCATGTTCTTCATGGATAAGCCGATCGAGTATGTGGCATTTGCTGCCGTTGCCGCCATCATCATTATCGGTAAGCATAAAGACAACATCGGGCGGCTCCTTCGCGGAGAAGAGAAGCCGATTTCCCGGGAAAAGAGGTAGCAGATGAAAGTAGCTATGATAGGCGCCGGCGGCTGGGGGACAGCGATGATGATCTCCCTCGCGGCGCGGCATGATGATCTTTTCATGTACTGCAGAAATCCCCAAACAGCGCAGGAAATACAGAAGAGCCGCGAAAATAAGAACTACCTTCCGGGCTGCCGCATCCCGCTCCACGTGAAGATCACGAGCAGTCTGGAGACAGCGGTGAAGGGGGCAGGCTGCGTCATCCTCTGCACCCCGTCACATGCGGTCGAAGCCATGGCGGAAAGTCTCGTACCGTGGCTGGAAAAGGATACCGTGGTCGTCTGTGCATCCAAGGGGCTTGCGGATCATGCCGGTCATCGACTTTCCGAGGTCATCACGGATAAGGTGAAGGGCATCACGAAAAAGATCGTCGTCCTCTCCGGGCCGAACCATGCCGAAGAAGTCGGCCGTGGGCTGCCGTGTGCGACCGTCGCTGCGTCCGAAGTGCCGGAAGCGGTGCAGGTGGTACAGGACCTTTTCATGAGTCCGGTCTTCCGCGTGTATCGCAGTGACGATATCAAGGGCGTCGAGTACGGCGGCGCGCTGAAGAATATCATGGCGCTCGCCTGCGGTGTGCTGGATGGCATCGGCCTCGGTGATAACAGCCGCGCCGCTCTCATGACACGCGGGCTGGTCGAAATGACCCGCTTCGGCGTACATTTCGGCGCACAGATGACGACCTTCTTCGGCCTTTCCGGGATGGGAGATCTCGTCTGCACCTGCACATCTGTCCACAGCCGCAACCACACTGCCGGTATGATGATGGCAGAAGGCAAGACAGCGAAGGAGATCACGGAAGGTACGAACATGATCGTGGAAGGGATCCGCACGGCTCGTCTGGTGCATGACATCGCTGTCCGTGAGCATATCGATATGCCGATCACGGAAGAGGTCTGCCATCTGATCGATGGTGACCACACGGCATTGGAGGCTCTCGAAGCCCTCATGCGCCGCGCCAAGAAGGCGGAGTCTGAGACGTATCCGATGTAAAAAGCGGGTTCAGGGTTCAGGTTGATGGGTTCAGGGTTAGCCCGTAGGGCGTTCCGTCCACTGATTGCGTGCGAAAGAGGTTCAGCGGGTTCTATAGGTTCAAAAGGTTCAACGGGGGTGGTGCGGCGCATAAAAAATAGAAGCGCCGCGGAGTTTTTGATTGTTATGCCCTGAACCCCGAAGTTTGAAAGCTGGGATGAGTGGCTAGGGATTAGGGGTTAGGGATTAGAAGCAAGCGGTGATTAAAGTGGCGCAGTTGGCATGCTGACCATTCTGCAATAGAGATTTCTCGGCTACGCTCGAAATGACGACGGCGCGAAGCGCTATCAAAACTCTGCGGCGCTTTTGATTGTTATGCGCCGCACTACAACCCCGAACCCTGAACCCTGAACCTTCCCCCTCAAAGAGCACCGACGAAAGTCGGGTGCTCTTTTTGATTTTCCTATGCTATAATAGAAGCCATGGAACAGAAAAATTTATCACAGAAGAAAACCGTGTCCTTCATCACACTTGGCTGCAAGGTGAACCAGTATGACAGTGACGCGATGCGTACCCTTTTCGTCCGGAACGGGTACAGCCCGGCAGAGGGCGATGACGCGGATGTCTATGTCATCAATACCTGCTCTGTCACCAGCGTCGGTGACAGGAAATCTCGCCAGATGGTGCGCCGCATCCGCCGCGCACATCCGGATGCCATCATTGCCGTCGCCGGCTGCTATGCCCAGCTTGCGCCGGAGGTCTTCGAGAAGATGGGGGATGTCGATGTCATCGTCGGCCATCAGAATCGCACGCATATCGTCGAGTATGTGGAGAAAGCGAGAACGGCGGAGCAGCCGCTGAACGAAGTCGTGGACATCATGAAGGTGAAGGATTTCGAAAATATGGAGGTCGACCCGGAAGGAGAGGTCAAGACCCGCGCCTTCATCAAAGTGCAGGAAGGCTGCGACAATTACTGCACCTTCTGCATCATTCCCTATGCGCGAGGCAAGCTGAAGTCCAGAAAGCAGGAGGATGCCGTTTCCGAGATCCGGAAACTTGTCGCTCGCGGCTATCGTGAAGTCGTGCTGACAGGCATCCATCTTGGCAACTATGGCAAGGATCTCCATGACGGGACGTCCCTTTCCAGCCTTGTCGCCGAGCTCGTCAAGATTCCGGAGCTTCTCCGCATCCGCTTAGGCTCTATCGAGTCCGTCGAGCTTTCAGAAGAGCTGATCCGGATCATCCAGAATGAGCCGAAGGTGTGCCGTCACCTCCATCTTCCCATCCAGTCAGGCTCCGACAGCGTGCTGAAGGGGATGAACCGCCATTACCGCCTTGCCAAGTACAAGGCACTGATCAACGAACTGCGCGATAAGATCCCGGGCCTTGCTCTGACGACAGATCTCATCGTCGGCTTCCCGGGAGAAACGGAAGAAAACTTCAAGGAAACACTGGAGACATTGAAAGAGATCCGCTTCTCCGGTATTCACGTATTCCCGTACTCCCAGCGCACTGGTACGCCGGCGGCGACCTATCCGGATCAGGTCTCGAATGAGGTGAAAAAGGAGCGAGTCCATCGCGTACAGGAGCTGGAAAAAGGCATCGCGAAGGACTACCGCGATCAGTTCCTCGGTAAGGTCGTCCATGTCCTTGCCGAAGAGGTCAAGAACGGCTGGTACGAGGGTCTTACGGATGAATACATCCGCGTCACCATCCGTAGTGAAGGTGTAGAGCGGGGCATCATGTACCCGGTCCGCATCACCGCCATCACCGAAGAAGGAATGGTGGGGGAAGTCGTTACCGCGTGATGCGAATGGAGACCTTTTGAAGAAAGGATCCGGATTCGGGCCTGTGAGGTCAACATCTATAGCAACTCGCAGCCTTTCATTTACGATTTAAGGAGGAATCACCATGTCTGACTGCATTTTCTGCAAGATCGCTGCCGGAGAAATCCCGAGCACCAAAGTTTACGAAGATGACAACTGGTTTGCGTTCAAGGATATCGAGCCCTGCGCACCGGTCCATATCCTTGTCATTCCTAAAAAACATGTCGACAACATTCTGGCTTTCGACGAAGAGTACAACAAAAACTTCTCCGACTTCTTCCTTGTCGTGAAGAAGATCGCGGAAGAAGCCGGTCTGAAAGAAAATGGCTTCCGCCTCGTCATGAATACGGGCAAAAAAGCAGGACAGTCCGTCTTCCATTTCCACGCTCACATCATCGGCGGCAAAGAAATGGGCTGGCCGCCATTCCCTGAAAAATAATGCGGAATGAGGAATTAGGAATTAGAAATGAAGGTGGCGGCTTTGCCGCGAATATATATGGGGCGATGCCCGAAGGCTGGAGGATAGAAGTCAGATGTCTGATGTCTCCTAGTCTCTTGGTCTAATCCCTAATCCCTAGTCCCTAGTCACTTTTTTTCATAAAACAGATTGACAGAATGCCACTTGTACTTTATACTAATTAAGTGTGCAATAGCACCCCATCAGTCTTATTGGGAGGGAGGGATATAGATGTCTGAAATCAAAGTTCAAAAGGGCGAAACTCTTGAAAGTGCTCTTCGCAGATTTAAACGTTCCTGCCAAAAAGCCGGGGTTCTTTCTGAAGTAAGAAAACGTGAACATTATGAAAAGCCCAGCGTAAGACGTAAACTGAAATCTGAAGCCGCTAGAAAACGTAAGTTTAAATAATAGGTTGTAAGGTGATTAGTTTTGTCAATCAAAGAACAGCTCATGGCTGACATGAAAGCAGCTATGAAAGCGAAAGAAGAAGGAAAGCTTGCTCTGAACACGATCCGCATGGCTCGTGCTCACATCAGACAGGCTGAAATCGACAACGGACACGCGGACTTCAATGATGATCAGGTTCTTGCGGTTCTCCGGAAAGAAGTGAAGCAGAGGAAAGAAACTCTGTCTGAGATCGAGAGTTCCGGAAGAGAAGACCTGGTTGAACAGACCAAAGCGGAGATCGATGTACTTGAGAAATACCTGCCGGCAGAAATGACTCCGGAAGCCGTCGAAGCAGCAGTCAAGGAAATCGTCGATGCCATGGATCCTGGGCAGAAAAACATGGGCTCTGTGATGAAAGCTGTCATGGCGAAGCTTAAAGGACAGGCAGACGGAAAGCTGATCAATCAGATCGTCCGCAAACTGCTTGCTTAGGCGAAAGGCTTGACAAAGTAAGAAGCGTGGTGTATTCTTAATCCATAAGTTCATATGCTGCGTCAAAGATGACTCATTCCTACCGGGATGGGTCATTTTCTATTGATTCATATAGCTTATTTTCAATCTAAAAAATGGTGGAATTCAAGAAAGTCTATAGGAGGACTCAAATGAACAAAAACTTATTGTACTGCATCCCTGCTGGACAGTATGGCAAAGAAGGGGTACTTTCTTTACTGGCGCAGCATCCGGAAATTCGGTTCGTCTCTCTGGTCGGAATCGATCTTGCAGGCAATGATACAGATGAACGCATCCCGATCGAGATCTTCATGAAGGACTACGAAGATTTCTTCGCTGGAAAAGCTGTCCAGACAGATGGTTCTTCTGTCGTGTTTATGAATATCGCCACACTGAACGATGCACGCGTCGACATGGTCGCCGACAGCACCGTGAACTGGTATGTAGACTATAATGATGATAACGTAGATGAAGAAACCGGTCTTCCGATCGGCACGCTTCGTATTCCGAGCTTCCTCATCCACAATGGCAAATTCATTGATTCCCGTTCCATTCTGAAGCAGTCCTGCGAATATGTCGCTGACCGTCTCAGAAAGCTCTTGGTCGGTGCACAGGTCAAGGGGATGGAAAATTTCCCATTCTCTGAGATCCAGGACATCGTATTCACCACCGGCACAGAGCTGGAATTCTGGGTGAAGACACCGAGCGAGAAGGAGACCGTACAGCATCTTTCCATTTCCCAGCGTCTGCAGGAGCAGTACTGGCAGCGCATGCGCGGCAATGTCCGTACCGCTATGGAACAGGCGATCGAAGAACTCGATGCCCGCGGCATGCATGTAGAAATGGGACATAAAGAAGTCGGCGGGATCAAACCTAAGATCGATGATGATGGTCATATTTTTGACGTTTGCGAACAGCTTGAGCTCGACTGGCTCTTCTCGACAAACCCGCTGCAGGCAGCAGACAATGAACTCGAAGCCCGCATCGTGGTTCGTGAAGTATTCCGCAGAAACGGGCTCGATGTCTCCTTCCGTGCGAAACCGATCATCGGCGTCGCCGGCTCAGGGGAACACACCCATGTCGGCTTTGCTGCTCTTCTTAAAAATGGCAAGACCATCAATCTTTTGGCGCCGGAGGATATGCAGGCGGATTTCCTCTCCACCATCGGCTATGGCTTCATCATGGGTATCCTCAACAACTACGAAGCAACGAATCCATTCGTTTCCTCGACCACCGATGCTTTCAACCGCCTGAAGCCTGGCTTCGAAGCGCCGGTCTGCATCGTCACCTCTCTGGGACATAAGCCGGAGTTGCCGTCTCGAAACAGATCCATCCTGATCGGGCTCATCCGTGATATCGGAAATCCGAAAGCCACCCGCTTCGAGCTCCGTGCACCGAACCCATTTACCAATACCTATCTCTGCGTTTCCTGCCTGTACCTGACCGCTTTGGATGGCATCGAGTATGCACTCGCTTCCGGACAAGGCCCAGAAGAACTTCTCGCCGAGCTTTCTAAGAAAGCCGGAGAAGAAGCCGGATACCTTGACAAGGATAGAGAATATCGCTGCGAAGACAACGTATTCGAAGACTATACGCAGGAAGAACGCGATGCTGTCTTCGGCAAGCCACCAGCTACCGTCTGGGACAATGTCAAGATCATGAAAGCCAATCCGGACAAAGTCGCTGCGCTCACCAAGAGCGGTGCGATCTCTGAACAGATCGTAGACTCCTTTGTCGCATCCATCCTTTACCGCTGGAAGAATGAGCTGATTGATCGGATCATTCCAGGCACCGAACTGGCTGTCAGAGGATATAAGAAGCTCGATAACGACGATAAGATCGACGAAAAACGCTGGAAAGCCATCAAGGCAAAGCGCATCGAGCTCGCTAAGGATACAGAGGATGAGAAATGCCTCTGCACCCGCCTGAAGGAAGCTCTCGAGGCAAATGACTTCGATACCGCTTCCACGCTGCAGGTGGAAATGGCAAAGAAAGCAGAAGCACTGGAAAAAGAATATCGCGTCTATGCGCTGAACATTCTGGACTAGTCTATGCTTTGGGGAGGGGAATTGGATCCCTTGATCCCTAGTCACTACAAACTATACATTCATCTGGCCGAAGATGACCTACTCTCTGGATACCCAGAGAGTAGGTCATTTTTATTTTACAGGCAAGCTCAAATAGGGGGACAACCTGGATGAGACGTTTATGGAAAATGGAGTACTGCTACTCCACGCTGGGGTTTTGCCAGCTGTGTAAAAGGATCTAAAGATTAGGGGTTGGAGGTTAGGAATCAACGAACCTCCCCCATATGCAAACAGCAATCAAAGACCAACAATCCACGATTATCAAGCAGGAGGAATTCAAAATGATCAACAACGACTTACTGTACTACATCCCGTCCGGTGAATTTGGCAAAGAAGGCGTCCTGGGACTCCTCAAGACCCATCCGGAAATCCGCTTCGTTTCTCTGGTCGGCATCGATCTGGCCGGCAATGACACCGATGAAAAGGTGCCGATCGAACTGTTCCTGAAAAACTACGATGATTTCTTCGCCGGCACAGCCGTACAGACCGACGGCTCCTCTGTCGTCCTGATGAACATCGCCACACTGAATGATGCCCGCGTCGACATGGTCGCAGATGCCAGCGTAAACTGGTACATCGATTACAATGAAGACAACCTGTACAGCAATGGCCGTCCGGTCGGCACGCTCCGCATCCCATGCTTCCTTCTGCACAATGGCAAATTCATCGATTCCCGTTCTATCCTGAAAGAATCCTGCGCTTTCGTCGCTGAGAAGCTGAAAGGTCTCCTGGCAAGCGGCAAACCGGTCAAAGGCATGGAAGATCTGCCGGTCGATGAGATCGAGGATATCAAATTCACCATCGGTACGGAACTGGAATTCTGGGTCAAGACACCGAGCGAAACAGAAACGGTACAGCACCTGTCCATTTCTCAGAGACTGCAGGAACAGTACTGGCAGAGAATGCGCGGCAACGTCAGAACCGCGATGGAAGAAGCCATCGAAGAACTGGATGCTCGCGGCATGCATGTAGAAATGGGGCATAAAGAAGTCGGCGGTATTAAACCGAAGGTCGACGATCTGGGACATACCGTCGATGTCTGCGAACAGCTCGAACTTGACTGGCTCTTCTCTATGAATCCGCTGCAGGCGGCTGACAATGAACTTGAAGCCCGCATCATCATCCGTGAAGTCTTCCGCAAATACGGCCTCGATGTTTCCTTCCAGGCAAAACCGATCATCGGCGTTGCCGGCTCCGGCGAACATACCCATGTCGGCATCTGTGCATCTCTGAAGAATGGCAAGACCATCAATCTTCTGGCACCGAGCGATATGAAAGCCGACTTCCTCTCCACCATCGGCTATGGCTTCATCATGGGTATCCTGAAGAACTACGAAGCAACGAATCCATTCGTCTCCTCCACCACCGATGCCTTCAACCGTCTGAAACCAGGCTTCGAAGCACCGGTCTGCATCGTCACCTCCCTCGGCCACAATCCGGAAGTACCGTCCCGTAACAGAACTATCCTGATCGGTCTGGTCCGCGATATCGAAAGCCCGAAAGCCACCCGCTTTGAACTGCGCGCACCAAACCCGTTCACCAATACCTATCTCGCCGCCTCCTGCCTCTTCCTGACCGCACTGGATGGCATTACCTATGCGATCACCTCCGGCAAAGCACCGGCAGACCTCCTCGCAGAACTCTCCAAGAAACCGGGCGAAGCTGCTGACTATCTCGAAGCAGGCCGTGCATATCGCTGCGAAGATAACGTATTTGAAGACTTCACACAGGAAGAACGTGATGCTGCTTTCGGTAAGCCGCCGGCAACCGTATGGGAAAACATCAAGACCATGAAGGCAAACAAAGACAAAGTCGCTGTCATCACCGCCGGCGACAGCTTAAATCAGGTCATTGTAGACTCCTTCCTTGATTCCATCGAATACCGCTGGGAAAATGAACTCGTTGACCGCATCATCCCGGCTACAGAAGCACTCGTCAAGAGCTTCAAGAAGCTTTCCAGCGAAGATGAACTCGATGAAGAACGTTGGGAATCCATCGCAGCAAAGAAATATGAACTCATCAAAGATACCAAAGTCAGCAAGTCTATCGCGACCAAGCTCAAAGAAGCACTGGAAGCCAAAGACTATGACACCGCTTCTGATCTCCAGATCGAACTCTCTAAGAAGTCCGAAGCACTGGAAAAAGAATACGCTGTCTATGCGCTGAACATTGTCGGCTGATAGAAAGCAATAAAAAAGGAGCTGTGAAGAAATGAGGATTCATTTCTTCGCAGCCCCTTTTTGGTTGCTTTCATTTGGTTCAGGGTTCAAGGTTCAAGGCTCTCGTGGCGGCTTCGCCGCCTTTTTTAGAAGATGGTATTCTCGTATCGTAGCCTTCCCCGATGGGGAAGGCTTAGTGGTGGGAATAGCAGAGATACGGGGGGAAACGCATTTCCAAAATACGGGGGGGGAGCCAACCCCGTCTCGCTGCGCCAGACAGCCCCTTCCAAAGGAAGGGGCGAGAATGTGGGGCGTTTTGAGTGTATCTATTCCTCCTTCCTTTGGAAGGAGGTGGCCGCAGGGCGGAGATTAGGGGCGCAGAGTGGAGTGAAAGATGATGTGAGGCTATCCATTTTTCTAGGGAAACGCTGATTAAATCTGATAACGATTTAATCAGTGTTTCCCTCGTCACCAGTATCCACTCACTTTACCGCAGTAAACGTGAGCGACTTTGTGTCGAGGGAGAGGGTATAGGTGTCCTCTGTCCCGTTTTCATTCACGTGGAGGAGGAGCTGTTTCTTTTCTACTGTGAAATAGGATGTGCCGGTGACGTCTTGAAGCTCAGCGGCAGAGAAGGCACTCTTGAAGGTGCCTCCCTTGTAGGAAACGATATGTGCGCCGCCGGCTTCGCCGGTATCGACAAGGTAGAAGCGCAGGCCATTCGCGTCATTCACAAGCGGCGTGATGGTGAGCTTTGCATCCGCAAAGCCGGCTTCTTCGTTTACGAGGACGGGGAGAGCGGTGAGAGACAGCGCACTCTCTGATGCTTTCGTTGTGAAGGTGAGGTCAGCCTTGCCTTCTGCACCTGCGGTGAGGTTTACGTCGAGCCGCTGGTCACTCGTGAGGGCGGTGTGGAAGGCGGCCTCCCCGGAATTGACGGCCAGGATCGTAGGCTCGCCCGTGATCCAGTTCGCGGAAACAGAGAAAGCGAGGGCTGCGAAGGCAGCAGTCAGTAAAATTTTTCGCATAGGAGACTCCTTTCATGAATGAGAAATGATGAGCAGTGAGAACGCCGCATGGGGATAAAAGGACAGGAGCATCGTATCCGGAGTCCTGAAC
>ERZ1034980.1218-NODE-1218-length-15842-cov-4.680053_pt1 | contig 15842 bp, 12 predicted proteins | sample MGYA00520622_ERZ1034980 | MGnify/ENA primary metagenome ERZ1034980 (study PRJEB33766, sample SAMN09781791) | gut metagenome | biome: gut microbiome | host: Homo sapiens | place: Madagascar | study: EMG produced TPA metagenomics assembly of the PRJNA485056 data... | reverse complement strand
CTGCCGGCGAGATGAAGCATGGCCCCATCGCCCTGATCGACCCCGGCTTCCCGGTCATTGCCGTGACCACCAAGAGCCCGACGTATGACAAGACCGTCTCCAACCTCAAGGAGTGCGAGGCTCGCGGCGCCATGATCATCGCGATCGCGACCGAGGGGGACGAGGAGATTGGCAAGATCGCCGATCACGTCATCTGGGTCCCCAAGGTGCGCGACGCCTTCAGCGCCATCACGGCCACGGTGCCGCTGCAGCTCCTGGCTCGCGAAGTCGCGATCCTGCGTGGCTGCGACGTCGATCAGCCGAGGAACCTCGCCAAGTCCGTTACCGTGGAGTAGGGCGGCGACCTCGCGCCCGGCGCCCGGCGGAGACCTCGCGTCCAGCGCCCGGCGACGCCCGGCTGCAACCTGGCGCCCGGTGGCGTGGGCCGCGGCGAGCTGCGACTCGCAAGACCTTGCGGGTTTGGCCGAGAGAGGCGACCTCGCGTGGATACCGGCTGCGCGCGTTAACTATGTCGAGGGAGGGGCACACGCTGCCCCTCCCTTTTTGTTGTCATCCTAGTCCGCTCCTTGCGAGCCTCCTCCTCGAAGCGGTCTTCTCGCGCTAGACTAGATGAGATACCGAGAGGCTGGGAGGCTCATGGCACTGGCAGGAGTTGGCGTCGATATCGTCGAGATCTCGCGCATGGAGAAGATCTTGTCGCGTACCCCGCGTTTCGCCCTCCGCGTGTTCACGGACGAGGAGCGCGAGTATTGCGAGCACAGCACGCGTCCGGCGGCGCATTACGCGTGCCGCTTTGCCGCCCGCGAGGCGGTTCTCAAGGCGCTGGGCTGCGGCTTTGGCAAGGGCGTGCGCTTTGATGACGTGAGCGTCTCGAGGGATGCCACGGGCAGGCCCCAGGCGGTCCTCAGGGGCCGTGCGGCTGAGATTGCCCAAGAGCGCGGCGTTCTGTCCGTTGCCATTTCGCTGTCGTTCACTCGTGAGATGGCAGTTGCGAATGCCGTCGCCACGACGGCGGAGACGGCCCCCAAGGTTGATGATGCACGCGATCCCCGCCGCGAGCTGGCGGAGTCGTTCAAGGAGGCGCGCTCGATTATCGATGAGCTCGAGCGTGTCGATAACGGAAGGTGATCGGGTATGCAGCCGGTTCTTAATATTGAGGATATCCGCGCGGTCGAGAGGCGCCTCTCCGATGCGGGGGTGAGCGTCTCCGAGCTCATGCATCGCGCCGGTGGCGCAGCGGCTCAGGAAGTCATGCACTTGGGCGACGTCTCGCGCGTCGTCGTCCTTGCGGGTTTTGGCAACAATGGCGGAGACGGCTGGGTTGCCGCCGAGGACCTCAAGGCATCGGGCGTTGACGTCCGCGTGGTGACGCCTTGCGAGCCTGAGAACCTCCACGGCGACCTCGCCCCCATGGTGGCCCGCGCCGCCATCGAGTCTGGCGTGAAGTATCTGGTGGGTCCCTCCCGAGACGAGCTCGACCAGCTGCTCGGCGCGGCTGACGTCGTGCTTGACGCCATGCTCGGCACCGGCTTTCATGACGCTCCCGTCGCCCCGCTCTCCATCTGGATTGACGCGCTGAATTCCTCCGGAGCCCGCGTGGTCTCCGTCGATGTCCCGAGCGGCCTTTCCGCGCAGACCGGCCGTGCCCCGGGAGCTGTGGTGGTGGCGGACGTCACGATCACGATGCTCGCCCTGAAGCCCGGTCTCCTCTCTGACGATGGCCGCGACGTTTGCGGCTCTATCGTGGTGGCTCCGCTCGCAGAGCAGACGGCCAGGCTCGTGTACGAGGCGGATCCCGTGGCCTGGCGCTGCGAGACGGCAGATTACATCGACGTTCTCCAGCCTCCCACGTGCGTGGTGGATAAGTACACGCGTGGCAGCGTCCTCGTGGTTGGCGGTTCTACTCGTTTCCCGGGCGCTGCGATCATGGCCGCCAAGGCCGCCGCGCGTGCCGGCGCCGGCTACGTGACGCTCGCTGTGCCGGAGCCCGTTGCGAACCTCGCACGCACGCACCTGCTGGAGATTCCCGTCGTGGGCCTTCCGGCGGATGCGGACGGCACCTTCTCCAATGCCGCTCGCGCCCAGGTGGCGGAGCTCGCCGCGCGTCGCTCGGCCGTGCTCGTGGGTCCTGGCATGTGCGTGACGGGCGGTACCGTGGGTGTCGTCTCCACGCTGCTCGAGGGCAAGACGCCGCTCGTCGTCGACGCGGACGGCCTCAACAGCATCGCGCGCCTCACGAACAACGCCCTGGACGAGTTCCCCGAGCTCCTGCGTCGCAGCGCCCCTCTCGTCCTCACCCCGCACCGTCGCGAGCTGGGCAGGCTCGTGGGCCTTACCGGCGACGCCTCTCCTGACACCCTGACTTCGGCCCTCGATGCGGCGCGTCGCGTGGTCTGGGCCGACGGCGGCAGCGAGATCGTGGTGGTTGCCAAGGGCACCGCCACGGCCTGCGTTGGCGTCGAGGTGGCTCTGCTGCCCAAGCCGGGTCCCGCTTGCCTCGCGACGGCCGGCTCGGGCGACGTGCTTGCCGGCATCATGGCGGGTCTGCTCTCCCGTGGCGTCGAGACGGAGAATCTTCCCACGCTCACGGCCCTCGCCTGCGAGGTCCACGGGTGCGCCGCGTCTATCGCCCAGGAGCGCTTCGGTTCGAGGGGCGTCATGGCGGCGGATATAATCGATTCTGTCGGTGTCGCGCTTGATGCGGTCGAGGATCGTGCGACCTTCAGCGGCGCGGATATTGCCCCTGAGGCGGAGGGCGAAGAACAGTAGGACAGCGGCACCGCCGGCGATGTCGGTGGTCGAGGGCCGGCCTTGCCGGCGACACGGAGGCGCATACCCATGGTTCAGCATAGGTGCCCGGACACGCGTTGGTCCTGGGTCGAGATCGACAAGGGCGCGCTGCGTCGCAATACGCGTGCGTTCAAGGAGAAGCTCGAGCCGGGCGTGCGCATGATGGCTGTCGTCAAGGCGGACGCTTATGGACATGGCGCCGTCGAGTGCGTGAAGGTCATGCATGCCGCTGGTGCGGACCAGTTCGCTGTCGCCACGGTGGAGGAGGGCCTCGAGCTGCGCCGCGCAGGCGTCACCTGGCCTATCCTCATCCTCTCCGAGCCTCCGATGGAGTGCGTCCAGACCCTCATTGAGAACGACATCATGCCGAGCGTCTACACGCCCGAGTTCGCCCTTGCCTATGGGGAATGCGCCGCGGCGTTCGACAAGGTGGGCAAGTACCATCTCGCCATCGAGACGGGCATGACTCGCATCGGCGTGGGTTGGAAGGATGCCCTCGAATTCCGCCATAGCATCGATTTCCACCGTGGGCTTTCGTGTGCAGGCACCTTTACGCACTTTGCCACGGCGGATGTCCCCAATGACTGGACCTTCGGTCTGCAGTATCGCCGCTTTACCGAGGCCGTCGCCGAGATGCGCGCCGCTGGCGTTGACTGCGGTCTTGTGCACTGCGATAACACGCCGGCTACGGTGCTCCATCCGGAGACCCACCTCGACATGTGTCGCGTGGGCGTTGGCCTTTACGGCATGCAGCCTGCAGATTCCACGCGCCCCCACATCTCCCTCGACCCGGTTATGAGTGTGCGCGCCCGCGTGACGCGCGTCGTGTATCCGCCGGTAGGCTCGGGCGTGGGCTATGGCCAGACCTACTCCGTCGCCAGGCAGAACGTTCAAATCGCGACCTTCCCGATTGGCTATGCGGACGGTCTCGCGCGTTCGCTTTCCGGCAAGATGGACATCCTGGTCCACGGTACTCGTTGCCCACAGGTGGGAAACATCTGCATGGACCAGTGCATGTTCGCCGTAGACGTCAACACGACTCGCGCCGCTCGCCCGATGGACGAGGTCCACTACGGTGACCTCGTGACCGTCATGGGCGCGGACGGCGACGAGCGCATCACCGCCGAGGAGATAGCTGATCTGCGCGGAACCATCAACTATGAGGTGACGTGCAACTTTGGCGCCCGCCTCGAGAAGGTTTACATCTAGGAGGTTTTCCTCGTGTCCGTCATGAAGATCCCCGGCCACGTCAACCAGAAGCCTGGCGAGGTCATGCTCGAGGAGATCGAGAACCTGCTCGGCGACTGCAAGCGCTGCGAGCTCGGGCAGACGCGCTCCCACCTCGTCTTTGGAACCGGAGACCCCCATGCTCGCGTGATGTTCGTGGGCGAGGGTCCGGGCAAGAACGAGGACCTCAAGGGCGAGCCCTTTGTGGGCGCCGCCGGTAAGAAGCTGGATTCCCTCCTCTCCATCGCAGGCCTCACGCGCGAAGAGATATACATCGCCAACGTCGTGAAGTGCCGTCCGCCCGGAAACCGCAACCCCAAGCCGGACGAGATCGAGGCATGCTCGCCCTTCCTGCGTGAGCAGATCCGTTCCGTCTGGCCTGACGTCATCGTCTGCCTGGGCAACTTTGCCTCGCAGTGGGTTCTCAAGACCGATCGCGGCGTGACGCAGCTGCGAGGCAAGCTCTACCAGCAGGGCCACTTCGTCGTGGCGCCCACGTTCCACCCGGCCGCCTGCATCTACCACTCCGATTGGCAGCCCTTGCTCGAGGAAGACCTCGCGCGCGTGGGTGCTTGGCTTGCCGCCAATCCGCGCGGAGAGGTCACGGCTGCTGCGGCGACCGCCCACAACGTGAGGCCGGTCGCGGATGCTGCCGGCAAGAAGGCGCCCGCAGGCGCGGGTCTTCCGGAGGAGGCGGCGCGATGACCGGATGCTTCGAGAGCGCGAGCCCCGAGGAGACGTTCGAGCTGGGCAAGCGCCTGGGAGCTGCGCTCGAACCGGGCGACGTCCTGGTGCTCACGGGAGACCTCGGTGCCGGCAAGACGCAGCTCACGAAGGGCATTGCCGCCGCCATGGGTGTCGAGGACGAGGTTACGAGCCCGACGTTCGCCCTCGAGGCCGTTCATGAGGGCGAACGCATGCCGCTCTACCACTTCGACCTCTATCGTCTGCATGATGCCGAGGAGCTCGGCGATGCTGGCGTGTGGGACGTGCTTGGCGGCGATGGCGTCTGCGTCATCGAGTGGGGCGAGCAATTCTCTGACGAATTGGGTGACGAGCGCCTTGACGTGTTCGTGACGCGTGACGAGGAGGGCGCGGCACCGGGCGAGGAGCCTCGCCGCGAGATTCGCCTCGTCGCACACGATGCGCGCGGCGAAAAGATCGTGGCCGCGCTGGGATAGGGCCTGCGCCGCGAGCGCGTTGCGTGCACGTCGCGAGCGCGCGTCGCAGGAGCGCGCTCTGCGTGCTGGGGCGCCGCCCGGCGCCATGCATGTCATTGGCATAGCGCTTGATGTCCCGCGCGTGCGTCGCGCGTGCTAGACGGCTACACTTGATGGGTTAAACGCACTGCCGAGAGGGGCCGTAACCCATGAGCCTAGCCGCATCTTCACACATCGTTCTCGCCGTCGATACCTCGACGGATATGCTCGCATGCGCCGTTGGGCGCGTCGAGGGCGAGCGCGTCGAGCTGCTTGCCGCGGGTGATCACCTGTGCCGTCGCCATGCGAACGAGGAGCTTGTGAACACGTGCGCCGGCGTGCTCGAGCGTGCCGGCCTTACGCGCGGGGATGTGGACTGCGTCCTTGTGGGGCGTGGTCCCGGCAGCTTTACGGGGGTGCGCATCGGCATCGCGACTGCAAAGGGCCTTGCCTGCGGTCTCGAGCGCCCGCTCTTTGGTGCCTCGACTCTCGATGCCGTCGCTTGGGGCGTCTGGAAGTCTGGCGTGCGCGGCCTCGTGGGAGTCGTTGGCGATGCTATGCGTCGCGAGGTCTACCCCGGCCTGTATCAGGTTGACGAGAGCGGACCCGTGCGCCTTTTCGAGGTGGAGACCGTCGTCAAAGCGGCAGACGCCGTCGTTGCTTGGACGGAGCGCCCGGACGCTGGGGAGATTATCCTCGCGGGCGACGGCCTTGCCAAGTACCGCGCCCAGTATGAGGAGGCCGGTTTCTCGCGTTTTGCGAGCGAGGACGCCTGGCATCCGGTGGGCGAGGGCCTGATCCGTGCCGCCACGGCGGCTGGGACGTTCGACGGCGAGAGCGCCGCGCCGGCAAATAGCGGTGACCCCGCGCTCGTGCTTCCCGTCTACACGCGTCTCTCCGACGCCGAGGAGAACGAGGCAAAGCGCCTTGGCCTTGCCTCTCCCGCAACCGTTACCACCACGGGGTGCGATGACGCGCTCGCAGACCGTCACCTCCAGCTTCGCCCGGCAAACGCCAATGACCCGGCGGCGCTCGCGGCGCTTGAGCTCGAGGTCTTTGGTGATTCGAACCACACGCCCTGGAGCGAGAACCTCTTTGCGGAAGACCTCGCGCTTCCCGGCCACATTTGGTGGGTCGCTCATGACGAGGGCTCTATCGTGGGTTACGCCGGAGGCGTCGTCGCCGGTGGAGAGATTCAGATCGACAACGTTGCTGTGGCCCCCTCGCGTCGTCGCGAGGGTATCGCTGCGAGGCTGCTCGCCCGTGTGACCTATGACGCGCAGATGCTGGGTGCCACGACCTCCGTGCTTGAGGTGGATGTTGATAACGCCGCAGCTCAGGCGCTTTATGCGGGTCTCGGCTATGCCGAGGTCGGCCGAAGGCCCAACTACTATGGGCAGGGTCACGACGCTCTCATCATGGAGGCGCAGCTTCCGCTCGTGACGCCAAGCCGTCACGATACGCCCGATCCGCACGCTTCCGTTCGCCCATGGCCCATCGTGGCCGCTCCGCGCGACGACGCCGCGCGCGAGGCGATCGCTGCCGCCGGCCCCCTGATCCTTGCCATCGAGAGCAGCTGCGACGAGACCGCGATGGCCGTCATTGACGGCGCGGGCGAGATCGTCGCCAACGTCGTCGCCACCCAGATCGACTTCCACGCACGCTTTGGTGGCGTGGTTCCGGAGATTGCGAGCCGTAAGCACACGGAGGCGGTCGTCGGCGTCTACGAAGAGACGATGGCGAAGGCTGGCGCTCACTTTGGCGTCGACACGCTCGTTCCGGCGGACCTCGCCGCCGTGGGCGTCACCCAGGGGCCGGGTCTCGTGGGCGCGCTTGTGGTGGGCATCGCGTTTGCCAAGGGTCTTGCCTCAGCCGCTGACCTGCCGCTAATTGGCGTGAACCACCTCGAGGGGCACCTCTTCGCGAACCTCTTCGAGACTCCCGACCTCAAGCCGCCCTTCGTGGCGAGCCTCGTCTCGGGTGGCCACACCATGCTCGTTCACGTGCGCGACTGGGGCGATTACGAGGTCCTCGGCCAGACCATCGACGACGCCGTGGGCGAAGCCTTCGACAAGGTCGCCAAGGCGCTGGGCCTGGGCTATCCGGGTGGTCCCGTCATCAGCCGCCTGGCCGAGAAGGGTAACCGCAAGGCGATTCACTTCCCGCGCGCGATGATGCACAGCGGCGATTACAGCTTCTCGCTCTCGGGCCTCAAGACCAGCGTCATCACCTACATCAATAATGAGAACCGCGCCGGGCGCGCCATCAACCTGCCTGACCTCGCGGCGAGCTTCGAGGCTGCGGTCATCGACGTACAGGTGGCGAAGGCGGCCGAGGCCGTCTCGAAGACCGGTGCTCGCGATTTCTGCGTGGGCGGTGGCGTCGCGGCGAACCCCCAGCTCCGCGAGGCATACAAGCGTAAGTTCGGCCGCATGCACGTTCGCGTCACCGTGCCACCCCTCACTGCCTGCACCGACAACGCCGCGATGATCGCTCTTGTCGCCAAGCGCAAGTTCGACCTCGGCGAGTTCTCCGACCCATCCATGGACGCCACCCCCAACATGAGCCTGTAGTGACCTGAAAAAGGGACAGTCCCTTTTTCAGGTTTTAAAGCTTGCAAAAGTGACGCTCTGTTTGTCAGGTTTTTAGCGGACCAATCGGGTATAAGCCTCCCCACCTAAAGCGACGGGTGGGGAGGCGTTTATATGCCGAGGAGTGCGCGCGAGAGATCAGAATCCGGTTTCTATCACGTGGTCGCGAAAGGCAACAGCGGCCAAAACCTGTTCGAGGACGCGAGCGACTATCGCGCGTTTCTCGAGCTTGTCGCTGCGGCGGCGGAGAAGTGCGGCGTTCTCGTCCACGCCTACTGCCTCATGTCCAACCACGTGCATCTCCTTCTCGAGGACCGGGGCAATCGCCTGAGCGACTTCATGAAGTCGCTCACCACGGGGTACGCCATGCGTTTCAACGCGAAGACGGGTCATATCGGCCACGTCTTCCAACAGAGGTTTAAGAGCCAGCCGGTCGAGAGCGAGGCCTACCTGTTGCAGGCGGCGCGCTATATCCACAACAATCCTGCCAAGGCGGGCATTTGTCCGGCGGACGAGTATTTGTGGAGCAGCTACCACGAGTATGTGTCGGGCATCCAGGGGATCACGACCGTTTCGCTGATACTCGAGTTGTGTGGCGGCAGGGAGGGGTTCCGCGCGTTCCAGGCCGAGGGCGGTGGCGATTATCGCTTTGGCCAGCGCTCGCGGGTCACAGATGCCGAGGCCCGAAACGTCGCACTGCGTATCCTTGGCGATATTGCCCCGGGAGACATCAAAGCGATGGAGCGGCCGTGCCGCAATGCGCTACTCTTTGACCTTAAGGACGCAGGCCTGTCCGTGCGCCAGATCGAGAGGCTGACCGGCATCGGCCGCGGGACGATAGCGAAAAGTTGACAAAGGGACTGTCCCTTTGTCAACTTTTGGGAGGTATGAGATGCGAGACGGATTCATTGAGGTTGCGGCGTTGACGCCGGCGGTGCGCGTGGCGGACGTCGAGTTCAACGTCGATTCTTGCGCGGCGGCCGTGCTTGCCTCCGATGCCCGGGTCATCGTGCTGCCTGAGCTCGCTATCACGTCCTACACCTGCGAGGACCTCTTCTGGCAGGACGCCCTGTTGCATGCCGCCGAGGAGGGCCTGGCGACCCTTGCCGCCAAAACGGCCGAGGTAGACGCCCTTGTTCTCGTGGGCGTGCCGGTTCGCGTTGCCTCCAAGCTCTACAACTGCGCGGCGGTTCTCTCGCGCGGCGAGCTCCTCGGCCTCGTGCCCAAGCGCAACATCCCTACCTATGGCGAGTTCTACGAGGGCAGGCGCTTCTCCGCCGGCCCTGAGGACGTGACGCTCGTGAGCTTCGCGGGCTTCGACGAGGTACCGTTCGGCACCGAGCAGCTCTTCGAGTGCGAGGACGTGCCTGGGCTCGTCGTCGCGGCGGAGATCTGCGAGGACCTTTGGGTTCCCAACCCGCCGAGCACCGCCGCCGCCATGGCGGGAGCGACGCTCGTCTGCAACCTCTCCGCGTCGAACGAGCTCGTGGGCAAGGCGGACTACCGCCGCGACCTCGTGAGCGCCACGAGCGCCCGCCTCGTCTGCGCCTACGCCTACGCGAGCGCCGGTTGGGGCGAGTCCACCCAGGACGTCGTCTATGGCGGACACTGTCTCGTGGCCGAGAACGGCCGCGTCCTCGGCGAGGCCACGCCTCTTGACGATGAGCTGCTCGTTCGCGCCGAAGGCCCTGCCTGCACCGGTGCCACTTCCGTCGTTGACCTCGGCCTTATTGCCCACGACCGCCTACGCATGTCGACGTTCGAGGTCGACCCGATGGCCTCGGGCTACGTCACTACGCTCTTTTCGCTCGAGCCGCGCGAGACGCCCCTCGACGCGCGCTACGTGGACCCGCATCCCTTCGTCCCGGCGGACCGCGCCCGTCGTGCCGAGCGCTGCGAGTCGATCTTTGCCATCCAGGCCCATGGCCTGGCGAAGCGCCTCTCTCACACCCACTCTGCCCGCGCGGTCATCGGCGTCTCCGGCGGCCTCGACTCCACGCTGGCGCTGCTCGTCTGCGCCCGCGCCTTCGACCTTCTCGGCCTCGATCGCTCCGGCATCCTCGCCATCACGATGCCCGGCTTTGGCACCACGGATCGCACGCACGATAACGCCCGCGCCATGTCCGAGGCGCTCGGCTGCGAGCTGCGCGAGGTGAGCATCGCCGCGGCGGTGCGCCAGCACTTCGCGGACATCGGCCATGACGAGGCGGACCACTCCGTGACCTATGAGAACGCGCAGGCCCGCGAGCGCACGCAGATCCTCATGGACGTCGCGAACAGGGAGGGCGGCCTCGTGGTCGGCACGGGTGACCTCTCTGAGCTGGCGCTTGGCTGGGCCACCTACAACGCGGACCACATGAGCATGTACGGCGTGAACGCCGGCGTGCCCAAGACGCTCGTGCGCCACCTCGTGCGCTATGTCGCCGACGAGGCCCGCGCGAAGGGCGACGCCGCGCTCGCTGCCGTGCTCGACGATGTGCTCGACACGCCGGTCTCGCCGGAGCTCCTGCCCGCCACGGGCGATGGCAAGATCTCCCAGAAGACCGAGGACCTCGTGGGTCCCTACGAGCTCCATGACTTCTTCCTCTATAACGTGCTGCGCTGCGGCTTTGGCCCGGCGAAGGTCTATCGCCTGGCGCTCGAGGCCTTTGCCGGCGACCGCGGCGGCCACGGTGACGGCGACGGCCGCGCCGACAGCTGCACCGGCGCCGCGGATGCCGATGACGCTGCGGTTGGCACCTATGATGCCGAGACGATCATGAAGTGGCTGCGCAAGTTCTTCTGGCGCTTCTTCTCGCAGCAGTTCAAGCGCAGCTGCCTGCCTGACGGCCCCAAGGTCGGTAGCGTGGCCGTGAGCCCGCGCGGCGACCTGCGCATGCCGAGCGATGCCGCCTGCACGCTGTGGCAGCGCGAGCTCGACGGACTGGAGTAGCCAATGGGCGCGAGGCGGACATACCCTTGTTTCCGTCTCTCGACCTTCATGCCGCTTGCGTGGCTTGCCCTGCTTGTTGGGGCACCTCAGGTGCTTGCGCCGCCGAGTCCGTTTGCCTGCGATGGACTATCGCTTGCGTTCTCCACGCTAACGCCCGCGATGGCCCTGGCTGGGCTTGCGGGATGTATGACACCGCGTATCCGTAGGGAGCATGAGCGCGTGCTTGCCGTGGCCGGTGTGTTGGCGATGCTCGCCTACCTGTCTGGTTGCCGGTGGGGAGCGGCTGGATTCTCATGGGCGAGCGTGGGCTCCACCCCGCGCGTCTCCAGTGCTCTGGCGCTGTCCTACGTTGGCTGCTTGTGTGCAGCGCTTGCATCGTTTGCCTGCGGATATATGGTTTCCGGTGACGTGGCTGATTTCCCCGCTGGCGAACACGGCGAACGTGTGTGGACGGTGGGGTGCGCGCTGTTTGCGGCCGCGTTGCTTGGGCTGTCTGCCCGCCTCATGCCCAACTGGACGCTCGTTAGAGTTTCGGCCGCTGCAGCTGGGCCGGATGACGAGCTGCTACTAGGAGCGTTCACTCTGGGTGGACTGGGCGATATGCCGGGGATGCGGCCGCTGAGCTCGGGGGTGCCTTCCTGCGGATTGGCCATGCTGCTGCCGTCGGTCGCCTGGTCTGTTGCAACCCTTGGCCTTGGAGCTATTGCAACGCGTCTGCGGGTCTGTTCGGCGCGTTCAATAATCCGCGGTTATTGCGCGGGACTATTTCTCGCGTGGCTGCTCAGCTCGCTCTTTCCCGCGCTTGGTCGTGCCCTGGTCTGGGGTATGGCGGTTCCTCTCGTGCTGCTTGCGCTTGCGTTGGCGGTAATGGCTGTTGGGGCCGCCTCTTCTGCGCACAAGGCGGGGGAATGCGATGAGGAAATTGCGGATACCGGGCGCACCGGGACGGCGTTTGAAGGTTCTGGGCTGTCGCCGCGTGAGTCTGAGGCTCTGCGGCTTCGCCTGGCAGGGCTCTCCTCTGCCAAGGTGGCCGCTCAAATGGGGATTAGCGCCTCTACCGTGAGGAATTTGCAGTCGTGTGCGTTAGGGAAGTTGCGCGTTGCTTCGATTGACGAGCTGCGAGCCGGGACGCTCGCGGATGAGCCGCGCCATGCGGGTGACGAGGCCTCTCGCTCGTGGCGTATTCTGCTTTTCGCGGCGCTTTGGATTGCCGTAGTGGTGGGCTGGGCGCTCGGCCAAGACTGGGCTACGGATTACGTGGCAGTGATGTTGCTGGGTCTCTGCCTGGTGTTTTGCGGGTTTGTGACCCCTGGAGGTGACGTGTCGCGCACTGCTCTTCGCGTGGCGTCGGCGGTCTGTTTTGTGGGATCGTTGCTGGGGTTTATCCCGCTACTTGCCCTGGTTCTCACGCTGACCATGGTCGTTGTCCGGCTCACTGGCTATGAGGTGCGGCGCCTGCGTGCCCCGGTGTTGGCATTCCCGTGTCTTGGACTGGGAATGCTTCTCGGAGGCTACTCGTCGGGGCTCGTTCCTCGTCTGCCGGCGCTTCTCGCGCTCATTTCGAATGACGAGGCCGCTATGGCATATGCCATGCTTGCGGGCCTTGTCTCTGGGACGTACGTAATTGTCGGGGCCGTCTCGCTCTTTCTCTCGGTGAGGGACGAACTTGAGTGGGCGTCAAGCAGCGCCGGGATGAGCGCCGATGGGGGACGGAGTCGCAGGCTGTCTGCCTATCTCGTGAGTCGTGGACTCAACGAAACCGAGGTAGATGTGGTAATGCTTCTGGTCGCTGGTTGCGGCGGTGCCGAGATTTGCTCCAAACGCTGCCTCTCTCCCGGCGCCGTCAACTCCGCCCGTCGAACTGCCTATCGCAAGCTCGGTATCCATTCCCTCGTCGAGCTTGTTGACCTGTGCCGAGATGCTGTGAAATGAAAGCCGCCCGATGATCGCCGGGCGGCTAGGCTCTGCCGGGTCGTGTAGACGCACTTCAGGCGACTGACCGTGCCGGGATAGCCATCCTTTGGGCTAAATCCGGCCGCACTCCGCATTCGCTCCTTCTGCCGGTTCTCTTTAGCGCGCCGGTGTGTTTCCTCCCTTCTCGTAAAGCTCGTGGTAGCGAGCGGCGCAGGTGTCGGTGCGGCCTCTTGTGCGGTCGTGAAGCTCAACCTGCTTGTTGACGATGAAGGCGACACGGTCGCAGGAAAGGTCAACGTTTGCGAGGTTGTGGCTCGACAGAACGATCGAGCGGCCGGTTCGCGCGTAGGACCGCATGGCTCTTGTGACGGTTCCAACATTGGTGGGGTCAAGCGCGCTCATGGGCTCGTCGAAAAGGAGCAGGTCTGCTCCCGTTGCCATGGCGGTGGCAATGGAGGCGAGCTGCGCCATTCCTTGCGAACACTTTCGGACGGGAAGATCGAGGAACCCCTCAATGCCAAGGCGGGAGGATAGCTTTGCAACGTCTACCTGCGATCCCCAACAATCTCTGGCAAATTCGATGTTCTGCCGAACGGAGGCGCGCAGGCTCAGGACGGATGGCGACGGCAGGTAGAAAACGACCCTTTTCCATTCGACGGCGCTCGGATTGCGTGTGACCGATGTATTCCCGCCGTCGATTTTGCATGTGACGTGCTTGCTCCATGGCTCACAGATTGACTCGAGCAGCGTTGTCTTGCCGCTTCCGTTGGGGGCGACGAGCCCCGTGACGGTGCCGGTGGGTATTTCGATGCTGGCATCGTCCAGGACAAGCCTGTCTCCGCGTCGTGCACAAAGGTTGAGGAAGCCAATCATGAGAATCGCCTCGCTAGCCGCTTTGTCGCTGTGCGCTCACGAGCCATGTCCGTAAGGAGGGCGATGGCCAGGAGGGTGATTGCGAATAGGAAGAGCGTCACGAGCCCAAGCTCCCACGTGGTGCCTGGAATCGCCCGGATATCAAGTCCGTTTGCATAGACCGGCAGTCCCACGACGCTTCCACACGAGATGTATGAGCTGGGAAGATGTCGCGCGACCGCCCTCCATCTCGACGACTGTGACGTGTAGATGGGAATCAGGGGGCAGACGAGCAACGCGAACGCAACTCCCAACCCACAACGTGCTCGGACGGATTCTGCCACCGCGACGAGTGCGATTACCATGAGCGACGCAAACGTCATGAGCGTGGCGTCCTGCGCGAGCACATCCCCGATGGTGCTTGAGCTCACGACCCCATCGGTGATGCTCACTACGGGGTATGCGAAGTCGCCGATGCCGTTCCTTATCGCTGCGAGAAGTGCTGCCGGGAGAAGCGTGGCCGCGAGGCACGCGAGCGACAGAACGGACGCAACGGCAGTGCATGCCAGGCGCTTGGATGCCCGCGAAGCTGGCGCCATTGAGACTAGAGTTCTGCCTCCGAGCCTCCTTTGGGAACCGCTCGTGAGCAGCGCCACCGGCAGCAGCAGAATGATTCCCGGCATGAGGCCCAGTACAAATGCTAGATAGTACGTGGCCGGCATTTCTGTCGCACTGGCGTATACCTCGGGGTTTTCAAGACCGGCCAATCGATGGATGAGTTCAGAGCGAGCGTACAGACTTGGAGCCGACTCGGTGTGGCCGAGCTTTGCGCATTCGATCTCTACGTCGTAATACTGCGCGTAGGCGATGAAGAACTCCTTGCTCGGATAAGGCGCGTTTGAGGCGGCCGTGAGCGCTTCGAGCTCGCGCGCGTTGATGTCCTTGAGCGCGCCCGGTGCCGAGTCGTAGACGCCGCTCTCCATTCCGGTCAACAGGATCTCCAGGGTCTGGTTGACCTGCTCCTGGCCGATCGCCAGGTCGGAGAGCGTCGGATAGCCCACGAGTCCCGGGAGCAAGAAGAGCGCCTGTGCAAGGATGAGCGCGACAATGAGCGCCTTGCTACTCAGGCAATCGCTTAGGGATGTGCGCACCATGGCTGTCGTCGGGCTTCTGGGCACTGTGGCGACATCGCGGGCAATGCGGGTGAGGTTTCTCATGGCTCACTCCTTTCGGCCTGCCGATATCGTCCGTCCGAGACGGCGTTTTGTCTGTAGACAGTGCATATGAAGTTGTCAGCGTGGGTGTCTACAGCACATCTAGCTCGATGTTTGGCAAGCAATCTGCGGCCTCTCATCGAACTTCTGCTATGACGCATAAAACGGGCTGAACGAGGCTGACGCGAGGGTGCCTAGTTCATTAATCGCGCCAAGGCAATTACCGTTCGCGGATTTGCCAAATTTGAGCAAAGCGTCGCATTTTCCCTGCATAGGGGCGCTCACGTTCTTTACTCGAGCCGCTATCACAAAATCTAAGCGCGTTCGCAGAAGATTTTTTCAATCCGTCTGGTATAAGTCGGATCGTCTGGGTATCATTCTCAACGTTGGAATGAGCGATGCGTCAATCGCAATCGCACGTTGGATATTCGTGCGCCCAGGAGGGCGCCCAGAAGGAGGTTCTTGGATATGACGACTCTCAAGCCGCTCGGTGACCGCGTCCTGGTCAAGCCCGCTCCCAAGGAGGAGAAGACCTCGACCGGCCTCTACATCTCCAGCGGTGCTCAGGAGAAGCCGCAGAAGGGCGAGGTCATCGCCGTCGGCGCTGGCAAGTTCACCGACCACGGCGAGCGCATCGCCCTGGACGTCAAGGTTGGCGACGAGGTCTACTACGGCAAGTTCGGCGGCAGCGACGTCAAGGTCGATGGCGAGGATTACCTGCTTCTCCGCGCTGACGACATCTACGCCGTCATCGAGGCCTAGTTCTTTCGCGGGCAACGCTCGCATTCCATGAAACTTCAACCGCGCGTGCCAAGACTCGGCGAAGCGCGGTCAACTCGAAAGGAAGCCACCAATGGCCAAGAACATTACGTTCGGCACCGACGCTCGTGCCAAGCTCGCCAAGGGCGTTAACACCCTGGCTGACGCCGTTACCGCCACCATGGGCCCCAAGGGTCGCTACGTTGCCCTCGAGCGCAACTTCGGCGCCCCCACGATCACCAATGACGGCGTCTCCGTCGCCAAGGAGATTGAGCTCAAGGATCCCGTCGAGAACATGGGCGCTCAGCTCGTGAAGGAGGTCGCCACCAAGACCAACGACACCGTGGGTGACGGCACCACCACC
>ERZ1034980.1215-NODE-1215-length-15876-cov-13.529044_pt1 | contig 15876 bp, 17 predicted proteins | sample MGYA00520622_ERZ1034980 | MGnify/ENA primary metagenome ERZ1034980 (study PRJEB33766, sample SAMN09781791) | gut metagenome | biome: gut microbiome | host: Homo sapiens | place: Madagascar | study: EMG produced TPA metagenomics assembly of the PRJNA485056 data... | reverse complement strand
GATTTAGTATTAGTATGATTCAAAATAATAAACAGATGCCTCTAATTGAGACCAATGTAGAATTATAAAATACATTTCTGTTTCTATATAGATAATTTGGTATAATAAAAAAGATGTATCAAAAAACGGAGGTTCTAACATGAATAATAACGATATCTTAATTCGTATTCGATATGCACTAAACTTAAAAGATGGACAAATGGTTAAAATTTTCAAACTTGGTGGAGTAGAAGTCACAGAGGAAGAAGTAAAAAAAATGTTAACCAAAGTAAAAGAAGAATTTGGTTTTCAAGATGCTGACAGTAATGAAACCTTACCATGTAACAATAAAATGTTAGATGCATTCTTAAATGGATTAATTACGTTTAAACGTGGTCCACAAGAAAAGAAATCTGGACAACCTGAAAATCCAGTTAGTATTACAAGACGTAATAACATTAATAATATCGTATTAAAGAAATTAAAAATTGCACTATCTTTAACGTCAGAGGAAGTTATTGATATTTTAGGATTAGCGGGTGTTAAAATTTCAAAGGGCGAATTAAGTGCCGTACTTCGTAAAGAAGGACATAAAAATTATAAAGAGTGTGGCGATCGTTACTTACGTAATTTCTTAAAAGGATTAGCCATTCAATACCGTACAACGCAAAAATAATAAATAAAGCCTTATCCTTATGATAAGGTTTTTTACTTTTTAATTGGTATATTATGTCTTAATTTGAAACAAATTGTCGTTGAAAAAAGTTTCATTTATTGATATAATTTAACTTCAAAAGAGCTGCTTATGATGAAAAATTTCTATACATTGGAGAAGTGAAAAATGACAGTAAGAATTGCAATTCTAGGTGGACCAAGATGTGGTAAAACAACGTTAATTCAACAATTATATGTGGATATGAAAATCCGTGATATTAATGTCGGGGTTGCGACTGAATATAGTACCGATTATTTACGTGATAAAGGAATGATCGAATCAATTTCAGAGCAATACGGAATTTATTTAGGACAATTACATTTAGAAAAAGCATTAGATGGACATGAATATGCAGTTACGGATTACGCAACATTTGTTCCATATATTTATGGACGCTTAATGCTTGGAGATAAAAAACGTACTAAAAAAGAAATTGAGATTTTAAATGACTTATATAGTTTAGCAATTCGTGACTTACCTCAGTACGACTATATCTTCTTTGTACCTCGTGAATTTGGATATAAAAAAGATGGAGTTCGTTGGCAGGATGAAGAAGTTGCTCAAATGGTGGATGATGCAATCTTAAACTTCTTAAATGCAGAGAATGTGAAGTATGAAGTTATCACAGGTTCAACGCGAGAACGCTCAGAAAAAATCTTAAATATTGTTGGAATTGAAAAAGAAATTGTTAAACCGCAACCAGTAGAAGAATTAGCTGAATAATAAATAAAATAAAGCCTATATCAATTTTCGATATAGGCTTTATTTCATTATAAACATTTTTCAAAAGCTACACGTTTACTGCCATCAGCTAGATAAATGACACCGCAATAATCAAATCCATTTTTTATAAGAGAGCGTTGCATCGCTTGGTTATCCTCATGTGTATCGACTTTAATGCTACCAACACTTTTTTTATTACACATTAATTCAGTTTGTTTAATCATTTCAGATGAGAGCCCGATTCCTTTTAACTCATGATCAACTGCAATCCGATGGATGACGGCATAGTTATCATTACTTTTCCAATCCCCTTCAAAAATTTTATTATAAGTAGCTTCTCCTTCAAAAGAAATAGCGATGGTTCCAACAATCTCATTATTTTTTATTAAGACAAAACTATGTCCATTTTTAATATCATTTTCAATGACTTTAGCATTTGGATAACCATTTTGCCATTGATTGATTCCCTTTTCTTTGAAATATTGTTGAGCTTGTTTAATAATCTCCATGACACGTTCAATATCTTCTAGTTTAGTATATCTTAATGCTAACATCTTTATTCTCCTTTCAAAAGTGGATAATTATTAATCATTATATCACCAAGTTCTATAACATAACTCTAATGTTTTCGACAAATTTCGCGATTAGAAATGACTAATTCGTACATACTAATGAAGTAAAACTAAAGGAGGTAGTCGCTATGCAGACTGGAACTAGACGTGTTGTATTAGTTGGTACAGGATTTGTTGGAATGAGCTTTGCGTATTCAATGGTAAACCAAGGTGGAGCTGAGGAGTTAGTTCTAATTGACGTTAATCATGAAAAAGCTGTTGGTGAAGCCATGGACTTAAATCACGGGATTCCATTTGGCCCAGAAAAAATTGAAATCTGGGCTGGAGATTACTCAGACTGTAAAACAGCCGATATCGTTGTTGTGACAGCTGGTGTTAATCAACAACCCGGAGAAACACGCTTAGCCTTAGTTGAACGAAATGCGAAAATCATGCGTGATGTTATTAAAAATGTTATGCAATCAGGATTTAATGGAATTCTGTTAATTGCAAGTAACCCTGTTGATGTCTTAACTTATATTGCTTGGCAAGAATCAGGTTTACCAAAACATCGTGTCATTGGGACCGGAACAACACTTGATACCGCTCGTTTAAGATACCAAATGGGTAAATATTTAGACGTCGATCCTCGTAACGTTCACGGTTATATTGTCGGTGAGCATGGTGATACTGAAACGCCATTATGGTCACATACAAGCGTCGGTGTCAAACCAATCTTCGATATTATTAAAGATCATCCAGAATACAAAAGAGAAGATTTAGAAGAAATCTATGTCAACGTCCGTGATGCTGCTTATCATATTATTGAACGTAAACGTGCCACTTATTACGGAATTGGGATGTGTATCACGCGTATTGTTAAAGCCATCCTAAATGACGAAAACTCAGTCTTACCAGTGTCAGCTTATTTAGATGGTGAATATGGTCTTCATGATATCTTTACCGGTGTGCCTGCGATTGTCAATCGTAACGGAATTCGCGAAGTCTTTAACTTAAATATTAGTCCAGAAGAACTCGAACAATTAACTAAATCCGTCTCAATTTTAAAAGAAACATTAGATACCGTGCGTTAATTGAATAAAAGAAACCTCAATCTAGTATTGAGGTTTCTTTAGGTATCGCACTTCATATTACAATCTGTCATAACAAAAAAACCACTTACCGTTTCAAGGGCGGCAAGTGGTTTTTATTATTTCCCTACACATTCACGACAACGATTATAATCATCCTGCATTGGGAAACGTGAATCGACACGCCCACCTGGTCCAACTTCTAGATTACAATTCGCACAATAAGGGATTTCATCGTAAGTTCCATCTTCATAAAGCATAGATAAAGGTTGCATCACAAACTCTTCAAACATCTTGTCACCTCATTTCTTTATAGATAAAAATGACTATATCATTTATATCATATCTTAATCAACGACAAAATAAAATCCCTAATAACCTAAATCAAAAGAACCTAGGGTTTAATATAATATAAGCTGATTGGGTTAGTAATAAATAATTAATTAAAACTGAAATGTACCGTATAAATTTATTAGGTATTGAATATAGTTTTAATTGTAGAGTTAGTGAAATATTAGGTTAAATGATTTGAATATACTAAGTTTGTTTGAATTTATTTACAAATAATGGAAAATATTTTAAAATGATTAATAACTTAATAAAAAATAATTAAGGTAGAGGCTGCGGTTCTTAAGAGTATTCATAATGAGGTAAGCGCAATGAAGTATGAAGAAAGGAATAACCGCCGAAGGCTATAACTGAAGCTTTAAGGTTATAGACCTGGGGGTGTATAGAATATATGCATCACTGTCACAAATGCAAATTTGTGTTGAGCTACATTTAAGAAATAGAGACTATCCTGTTATCATCTATTTTAGGATAGTATTTTTCGAAGCTCCCTTAGTATGATTCAAATGAGGGAGCTTTTATTTGTAAATGTGAGCCTCTTTATGACGAAAAGGAAGGACGACAAAATGAAATTACAAGGAACGATGTCAGTAAAAAATGATGAACTTTATATCGGAGGAATTAGTTGTTTAGAACTTGCTAAGACGTATAAAACCCCTTTATATGTCTTTGATGAACAACTTGCTCGAGAGAATTGCCGCGAATATGTGAAACATTTCAAAGTGAAAGAACATCGAAATCGAGTCGCTTATGCTGGGAAGGCCTTTTTACCACTTCATATGTGTCAACTCATCAAAGAAGAAGAATTATATTTAGATGTGGTATCTGGTGGAGAACTATACACGGCGAATAAAGCTCAGTTTCCAATGGAAAATGTACTGTTTCATGGAAATAATAAGACCATTGATGAAATTAAAATGGGGCTTGAGTTAGGAGTAGGTCGATTTGTTGTTGATAACTATTATGAACTTGATTTGCTAGAACAGTTCTGTAAGGAAAGAGGCACATCGCAAGCGATTTATTTGAGAATTACCCCTGGTATAGAGGCACATACACATGATTATATAAAAACGGGACAAATTGATTCGAAATTTGGATTTACTTTGACTAATGGGGATTTATATGAGTGTTTAGCCAGTTTTCATCGATATGAGCATCTACAACTGGTTGGATTACATGCACATATTGGATCACAAATTTTTGATGTAGAACCTTTTTTAGATGAAGTAGATATTATGATGAGTTTAGTTAAGGAGATTAAGGAAACATACGGCATTCAAATTAGAGAAGTTGATTTAGGAGGAGGAGTTGGCGTTTATTATACGAAAAATGATCAACCAAAAACCATTCAACAATTTTGTGAAGCTATGATTGAAAAAGTAGAAAAATCTTGTCAGAAATTAGGGATTAACGTACCGACGTTAATCGTTGAACCAGGACGTTCCATTGTCGCAAATGCTGGAAGTACGCTATATACAGTTGGATCGATGAAAGATATTAAAGATGTTCGAACCTATGTCAGTGTAGATGGTGGAATGACTGATAATATCAGACCTTCGTTATATCAAGCACGTTATGAGTGTGCGATTGTGAATAAAATGAGAACAGGGGATCAAAAGCAAGTAACGATCGCAGGAAAATGTTGTGAAAGTGGTGATATTCTTATCACAGATGTTGATATTAAGGGTATTGAAACAGGTGATATCTTGATTATTGCCTCAACCGGTGCGTATGGATATTCGATGTCATCAAATTATAACAAGATTCCGAAGGCTGCGGTTGTTTCGGTTCAAAATGGAAAAAGTCGAGTGATTTGTAAACGACAAACGTTAGAGGAATTACTAGCTTTAGAAGTTTTATAGGGGGAATGAGAATATGGGGATTTTGGTTCATAAGTATGGTGGGACATCAGTTGGAACAACTGAGAAGATTAAACGGATTGCAAAACGAGTCATTGCGGAAAAGGAAAAGGGAAATGATATGGTGGTTGTCGTATCGGCGATGGGGAAAACGACGGATCATTTAGTGGAGATGTCAAAAGAGATTGCGATAAATCCCAATAAACGAGAAATGGATTTGATTTTATCCACTGGAGAACAAGTGTCCATTGCGTTGTTGTCGATGGCCTTTCAGGAATTTGGATATGACGCTATTGCTCTAACTGGGTTTCAAGCTGGAATTAAAACATATGGACCGCATACTAAAAATAAAATTTTGGATATTGATGATGAGAAAATTAAGAATTATTTAAAAGAAGGGAAAGTTGTGGTTGTTGCTGGGTTTCAAGGGGTGAATGAAAATGGCGATATTACAACACTTGGTCGAGGAGGGTCAGATACAACAGCAGTTGCTATAGCAGCGAAACTTGGTTGTCCATGTCATATTTATACAGATGTTGATGGCATTTATTCCGTCGATCCACGACTGTATAAAGAGGCGAAAAAACTTGATGTTATTAGTTATGAAGAGATGATGGAGATGGCAAGCCTTGGTGCAGGTGTGATGGAACCACGTGCTATTGAAATTGGATGTAAATATAATATTCCAATTTATGTAGCTTCAAGTATAAATGATGTGGGTGGAACTTATATTAAGGAGTATGATGAGAAAATGGAAGGGAATATAGTAACGGGGTTAAGTGTTTGTGATGATATTTTAATGGTAACAGTTAGTCATATTTTATATAACTTAGATCATGTTGCGACTTTATTTGAAAAACTAGCGATTGAAAATGTAAATGTGGATATGATTAGTCAAACAGCACCAGTTGATGGGTATATTAATGTTTCTTTTACTGCACCAAAAGATGATTTATTTATAATTGAAAAGGTGATGAGGGATTTAGAGGGTAAAGTTGAGATTAGTATAGAGAATGAAATTACAAAAATTTCAGTCGTTGGAATTGGAATGAGAAATCAAAGTGGAGTAAGTGGTCGCCTATTTAGAATTTTAGCGGATAACGAGATTTCCTTTAGGCAAGTGACAACATCAGAAATTAGTATTTCGTATACAATTGATAAAAAAGATAAAGAAAAAGCAGTTCGCGCCTTATCGAATGAGTTGAATTTGTAAAGGGGGAACGGCGTATGGATTTAAAAGAAATTTTAACAACGCATCGAGAGTATTTACATCAAATTCCCGAACTTGGATTTTGTGAGTTTAAAACATCAGCATATTTAAAAGAACAATTAGAACTTTTAGGATACAAGGTTGAATCAACCGCAAAAACAGGATTGTTAGCTTATCGAAAAGGTGAAAGTGATGAATGTATTGCTTTTCGCTCAGATATGGATGGATTGAGTTTAGCAGAAGAGACTGGCGTTGCATTTACATCTAAACATCAGGGAAAAATGCATGGATGTGGTCATGATGGTCACATGGCTATTTTACTTGGATTTGCGACTCATTTATCAAAGATTGAACCGTTAAAAAAGAGCGTATTATTCATTTTACAACCGGCAGAAGAAGGTCCAGGCGGAGCTGAGGTTATTGTCAAAGAAGGAGTATTAAAAAAATATAAGGTGAAGTTTATATTTGGTCTACATTTATATCCAGAGATTGAGGAGGGAAAGTTTGGGCTTCGATCAGGTGTGATGACAGCTCAAACTGGAGAGGTTGATATTGTCATTCAAGGTCAAGGGGGGCATGGGGCGATTCCTCATAAAGCAAATGATGCGCTCATTATAATGGCTCAGTTAATCAATAGTTATCAAAGTATTGTGAGTCGAAATTTGAATCCAATTGATGGGGGCGTCCTCACCATTGGTACGATTCATGGTGGAGAGCGTCGAAATATTATTGCTGAAAAAGTAGAACTGACAGGAACGATTCGCGCATTTAGTGAAGAAGTTTATGAAACGATTAAGCGACGTATTGTAGAGATCAATACTGGACTTGAGACGATGTTTAATGCCAAAGTAAAGACGCAATTTATTGATATGTATCCATGTATTGTGAATGATAAATCATTATTTGAGTTAGTGTGTCACTCAACACTCGGTGAGAAAATGATTGAAATTGATCCGATGATGATTGCAGAAGATTTCTCTTATTATCAAAAAGAGGTTCCAGGATTATTCTTTATGCTAGGATCTCGTAATGATGCGCTTGGTTTTACAAATCCACTGCATCATTCGAAATTTAATTTTAGTGACAATGTTTTATTAAATGGCGTTGAACTGTATGATGAAATGTGTCGTTTATTAAATGTTTATTAGGGAGTGTGTAAAATGAATGGGATTAATGTTGCAATTGTAGGGGCTACTGGTTTAGTGGGACAAACCTTTTTAAAAGTACTTGAGGAACGAAATTTTCCAATTAAGGAGTTATATTGCTTTGCATCAAGTCGCTCAGCTGGAAAAACGATTGAGTTTAAAGGAAAAACTTATGTTGTTGAAGAATTAACAGAACAATCTTTTGATCGAGAAATTGATATTGCTTTATTTTCAGCAGGCGGTGGAATTAGTAAGAAGTTTGCTCCGATTGCGGCTAGTAAAGGAGTACGAGTAGTAGATAATTCTAGCGCTTGGCGCATGGAAGCCGAAATTCCACTTATTGTACCAGAGGTGAATCCTCATGTTTTAAGTCATAATGACTACATTATTTCGAATCCAAATTGTTCAACGATTCAATCCGTCGTTCCATTAAAAGTGTTACATGAGGCATTTGGAATTAAACGCATTGTGTATTCGACTTATCAGGCTGTATCTGGCTCAGGGGTGAAGGGGCTTCATGATTTAGAAGCGGGAACAACTGAGTTTTATCCGTATCCGATTGTTGGAAATTGCTTACCCCATATCGATGTATTTTTAGATAATGGGTACACAAAAGAAGAAGTTAAAATGATTGAGGAAACGAAAAAAATTTTAGGAGATCAAAATATTAAAGTAACAGCAACAACAGTACGAGTGCCTGTTAAGTATGGACATTCTGTTTCGATGAATTTGGAGTTTGAGCGTGAGTTTGAGTTAGAAGAGGTTTATAGGCTACTACAAAGCGTGGATGGCTTAGTAGTACATGGTCACGAAAATTCGCTCGATTATCCAATGCCTATTGATGTTGAAGGGCATAATGAAGTTCATGTTGGCCGAATTAGACGTGATTTTAGTGTCGATTCAGGTTTAAATTTATGGGTGGTTGCCGATAACATTAGAAAAGGTGCAGCAACGAATACCGTTCAGATTGCTGAATTACTGTTAGATTATTTGTAGGAGATGGGAAAGATGTTTAGTGGATCAGGAGTAGCGATTATAACACCATTTAAAAATGATCGAGTTGATTATGAAAAATTACGAGAACTGCTAGAGTGGCAAATTGCTAATGAGACAGATGCGATTATTATTTGTGGAACAACGGGTGAATCTGCAACGATGAGTGATGCTGAACGAAAATCGGTTATTAAGTTCACGGTTGAGGTTGTTAATAAACGGATTCCTGTCATTGCAGGAAGTGGAAGTAATAATGCTGCGTATGCGGTTGAATTGAGTCAATATTGTGAATCGGTTGGTGTCGATGGCTTGTTAGTTGTAACGCCTTATTATAATAAAGCAACAGAGAAGGGGCTTTTGAATTATTATGAGTTGATTGCAAGTCATGTCAATTTACCAATTATTTTATATAATGTGCCGGGACGTACAGGGGTAAATTTAACACCAAAGATGGTTGCAAAGTTAGCAAAGATTTCGAATATTATTGGGATTAAGGAAGCAAGTGGTGATATTTCACAAGTGGCCGAAATAGCTCGCTTATGTGGAACAGATTTTTCAATTTATAGTGGAAATGATGATATCATTATTCCAGTTTTATCACTTGGTGGAAAAGGAGTAATTTCAGTTTTAGCGAATATTTTACCAAAAGTTACACATGATTTAGTAAGTAGCTATTTAGAGGGCGAAGTAAATAAAGCACGTGATTTACAACTAAGTGTGAATGGACTTGTGCATACTTTATTTATTGAGGTAAATCCAATTCCAGTTAAAACAGCCATGAATCTCATGGGGATGAATGTAGGAAACCTCCGCCTTCCTTTAACAGAAATGGCAGCAGAAAATTTAGCAATTTTACAAGACGAACTAACGAAGTACGGATTATAGCACGAGGTGATATCAGATGTTGAATGTAGGTCTAAGTGGATGTAATGGAACGATGGGACGAATCATCCATGATTTATTATTAGAACAAGAAAATGTTCAAGTCGTTTTTGGGATTGATATTGAGCCGGAACGCTATGAGAATGATTATCCAGTATTCACAGATCCATATGAAATTAATGTAGATTGTGATGTGATTATTGATTTTTCAAAGCCAGAAAATATTGATCATTTATTAGATTATTGTGTGAATCATGAGACAGCAGTTGTGATTGCTACGACTGGACTTAGCGAAGCACAGGAAGCCAAAATTATTGAAGCTTCGCATAAGATTCCAATCTTCCGTTCAAGTAATACATCACTTGGAGTCAATGTATTGCTTGACTTAGTAAAAACAGCAACGCGTTTATTGAATGATAACTTTGATATTGAGGTTATTGAAAAGCATCATAATAAAAAGGTGGACGCCCCAAGCGGAACAGCTTTTATGATTGCTAACTCAATTAATGAGGAGCTTAATCAAGCGATGGATTATAATTATGGTCGTCAAGGTAATCATATGAAACGAAATGAAAAAGAGATTGGGATTCATTCTGTTCGGGGAGGAACGATTCCAGGTGAGCACACCGTTATTTTTGCAGGACCGGATGAGATGATTGAAATTAAGCATACGGCGTTATCGAAAAAGATTTTTGCCGAGCAAGCCATTAAAGCAGCAGAATTTATTACACATAAAGAAGCGAAGTTATATAACATGAGTGATATGATGCATGCAAATTAAGGGGGAAAAGTGAAATGAGTAAAATTAGTTTAACGGATCCATATGAGATTGCACGATATATTAAAGAAGCGAAAAAGAGTACACCTGTTAAAGTTTATATAAAAGGGGATTTAAAGGGTGTAGAATTTCCAAATTGTCGTGTATTTGGGGAAGGCCGTTCTTTAGTTGTTTTTGGTGAGTATACTGAAATTCAATCGGTACTTGCTGAAAATAAAGCGCGAATTGAGTATTATGAAGTCGAAAATGATCGTCGTAATTCAGCCATTCCGATGCTTGATTTAAAACAAGTTAAAGCTCGGATTGAACCTGGAGCAATTATTCGTGATAAAGTTAGCATTGGTGAAAATGCAGTTATTATGATGGGGGCGGTTATCAATATTGGTGCTGAAATCGGTGAGAATACAATGATTGATATGAATGCCGTTGTTGGTGCACGTGGAACGATTGGAAAAAATGTTCATATTGGAGCAGGATCGGTTATTGCAGGTGTGTTAGAACCACCTAGCAAAACACCAGTTATTATTGAAGATAACGTGATGATTGGGGCGAATGCGGTTATTTTAGAAGGTGTTCGTGTTGGAGAGGGTGCCGTTGTTGCAGCTGGAGCTGTTGTTACACAAGATGTTGCACCCAATACAGTTGTTGCTGGAATGCCAGCCCGTGTCATTAAAGAAAAAGACGAACAAACAGCTGACAAAACGCAAATTTTAGAAGATTTAAGATAGTAAGAAAAACAACAGGGGACCCCTGCGCTACGTGATTTAATCGAAAGATTAAAGTCGTAGCTTTCCTCCACTGGTAGGGCGAGTGGCTCAGAGTTTATGAAGATGATACGAATGTTGTTAGAGAATAAGAAAAAGAGGTATATCAACTAGATATGCCTTTTTTAATAAAGGGGGATTTTTAATGTTAAGGTTTGAAAAATACCAAGGAACGGGGAATGATTTTGTTATTTTTGAGATGTCTGAGTTAGATGGTTTGCAACATTCTCTACTAGCACAAAAGGTTTGTAATCGACGTTTTGGAATTGGTGCAGATGGAATGATTGTTGTTGCGCCTTCTAAAGTAGCTACAATGCAAATGATTTTTTATAATGCAGATGGAAGTATAGCGACGATGTGTGGAAATGGGATTCGCTGTTTTGCAAAGTATGCCACTGATCATGAGTTAGTTAAAACGAAAGTTTTTACGGTAGAAACATTAGCTGGCATTTTGACACTTGAAATAATTGAAAGTGATGATTTAACTAGTTTAGTGCGTGTAAATATGGGAAGTGCTATTTATCAACATGAATCAGTTCCGCTCCCAGGTGACGGAGATAAGTTTATTAATCAAATGCTTGAAGTTGATGGAGTACCGTATACTGTGAGTAGTTTATTCATGGGAACGATTCATACCGTATTATTTATGGATAACATTGATGAAGAGGCGGCGGCACGAATAGGAGCAGCCATTGAAAATCATCCACTATATCCGAACAAAACGAATGTAAATTTATGTAAGGTAGTAGACTCGAAAAATATCGATGTTTTAACATGGGAGAAGGGGGTTGGAATTACACTCGCTTGTGGAACTGGATCAGCGGCTTGCGCCTTATTAAGTCAAGATCTTTATGATTGCGAAACTAGCGTTACCGTTCATGTTAAAGGTGGTAACTTACTTATGGAACGAGTAGGTGAGGAAATATATATGACGGGACCGGCAACATTGATTTGTAAAGGACAGTACCTATATAATTAGCGCTACTATAGTTGGTCTTTCTATCAAAAAGACTGATTCTGATATATATATTTATGACATAGAAAAAAACCTTCTAAAGTACTTAGGTTTGCTAGCTCACTTTAGAAGGTTTAATTAATTTTATCTATTCGATCAAACTAGGTCTCCCTAGTATTAAGTTAAGATAGCACGTTAAATAGATGAAATGTTAATTGCTATCTTCATTAATAATATATGAAGGAAGGAGAATTGAGGAACAAAAGAATAGACAAGAGTAAGAAAAAAGGATACATCAAGTATCCTTTTTATTCATATTTTACAGCGTCTTCTGCTGTTACTTTGAAATAACCATCTGGCATTGGGCCACGTTGGTCTTCGTAAAGCTTGTTTTGTACATAAATGGCGACTTTATCGACATTGTAGTTGTAGCCATATGTATTAACTAAAGCATCAATGAAGCCTGCTTCAATACCTGAACCAAGATTAGTTGAGAGATGAAAGCTTTCGTTAAAATAAATATTTAAGATACCACTTTCCTCATCGAGTGTGGCTGAGGTAACAAAGGTATCTTCATTTATTGTTACAAAGTCTTTATTGTCTTGGTTCTCTTTAAGTGCTTCAGTTAAAGCATTAACATAGGCATTTTCGATGACGTCTACTTCCTTATCGACATAAAACATTTGATTCTGTTCTATATCATAGTAATAAAGTCGACTTATCCGTTGTTGAGTGTTAGGTGTTTGATTTGAATCTGAATTATCGTCTTGATTAGAATCATCAGATTCAGTTTTATTAGTTGAATCAGTGTTAGAATCGGAATTATTATCTTCAGGTATGGAAGTTTGGTTCTCTTCTTGATCACTTGTAGAAGAATCGTTTTCAGATTGTGCTGCTTGATTGCTATCTGATTCCTGTTCATTTGCTGGTGAACAGCCAAATAAACTAAAAACCATAAACAAACATGTCATCATTGCTACAATAAATTTCTTCATAAGACCCCTCCTAATAATTCGATTCGATAGTATTATAACAAGAAGAAATGTAAAAAAATGATGTATTATGGTAGGGTTAAAATAATTATAAAAAGTTTTGTGCGGGTGATAATTATAATTAATGAACAGAGGTGGAGAAAGATAGGATTAAATTGATTATGATTGCCTTTTTTGTAAGAGGACATCATTCTGATATCGCAAATATAAGTATTTAAGTGTCTAATGATATAGAAGATGTTTGGTCATAATGAAGTTAAATGCCACTTATTAGTATTAGGTTTTATGCTTAAGACAATAAGTGTTTTTAATGGTCTCGATTTTCTTTACCATTGAACTATGTAACATTTGATGTGTTATATTAGTCATGGTTTAAAAGAATAAACGAATAATGAAATTAACTAATAGAGAATATAAAAACTAAAAGAGGTGATTAAGCGATGGAAAAGAAGATTAAAATTCATGTGTTTCACACCGGAGAAGTAGGGGTTGATCCTGCGGTTCCATTTAGAGATGTTTCTCGTAATCCAATTGCCTATACAGGGTTATTTCGAAGTAAAAAAAGGAGAATTTTGCTTCCTGTATCTGCTTATTTAATTGAACATCCGAAAGGATTGGTCTTAATTGATACAGGGTGGCATCGTGATGTTAGAATTGATCAAATAAAGCATATGTCTTGGAAATTAAATTTTGCAAGCAAGGCAAGATTACCTGAAGAAGAGGCAATTGATGAACAATTTGGAAAGCTAGGAATTAAACCAAGAGATTTAGACTATGTATTTTTAACTCATTTAGATGTTGATCATGCAAGTGGACTTGAACTAGTGAAAGAGGCTAAGCATATTATGACAAGTAAAGAAGAACTAGAAGCAGCTCAAAAAGGTGATATTCGATATTCAGATCGCTTTTGGAATGGTGTTAATTTAGAACCATTTGAGATGAAAGTTTCAAGTTATGGTCCATTTGGTAGAAGCTATGATGTGTTTGGTGATGAAAGTGTCTTACTTATTGATGTAGCAGGACATACAAAAGGGACAAGTCTAGTAATGGTTCAGAATCAAGGACAATTTGTTTTATTAACAGGAGATACGGGCTATGCTAAAGAGTCATGGGAAGAGCTTCGTCTTCCGGGGCCTGTTGATGATAAAGAAAAGATGAGAAAGACATTAAAATGGGTTCAGGAAATGTCAAAAAAAGAAGGATGTGTGGAAGTTTTAGCGACGCATGATCCAGAGGTTATCCCTCACGTTATTGAATTGTAGGAGGTCTGAGATGAAGGAGTGTCAATATAGGCTTAAGCGTATTATAAAAGAATTTGAAGTTTGCCATGATGCGCTAGTAGCTATTGGTGATGAAACGAGGCAACTTATTATTATGACGCTTTTAGAAAGTGATTGTAATGGAATTCGTGTCGGTGAAATTACAGAGAAAACGCATCTTTCCAGACCTGCTGTTTCTCATCATTTAAAGATTTTAAAAGAAGCAGGGATGATTAATATGAGAAGGGAGGGAACGAAAAATTATTATTATATGGATGCGAATGAAACTCAATGGGGGCAGATTGCCCAACTTGTAAATCATATTTACGAGGTGGTAAAGGATTTCGCACCCATTGATACAAGGAAGGGAGATGATTAGTATTGTTAGTTAAGTTATTAGTTTGTTTAATTGCTGGTTTAGGGGCAGGGATTGGAACTGGGTTAGCAGGATTGAGTGCAGCAGCAGTGATTTCACCGATGTTAATTAGTTTTCTTGGAGTACCAGCTTATCAAGCTGTTGGAATTTCATTAGTTTCAGATGTATTAGCAAGTGCGATCTCAGCTTATACGTATGGGAAAAATAAAAAACTGGATCTTAAAGATGGATTAGTGATGATGGGAACTGTTTTAATCTTTACACTTGTCGGGAGTTACCTTTCAAGTTTAGTTCCCAATCAGATGATGGGGAGTTTTTCAATCTATGTGACATTTCTTGTTGGGGTTAAATTTATAATTAGACCTGTGATGACAACTCCAGAAGTTTTAGAGGAAAAAGCTACAAGAACAAAAATTATTCAGTCTATTTTATGTGGAATAGTTATTGGGCTCATCTGTGGATTTGTAGGAGCAGGTGGAGGAATGATGCTTCTCTTAATTTTAACGAGTGTATTGGGCTATGAATTAAAAACAGCTGTTGGAACCAGTGTTTTTATTATGACATTTACTGCTTTAACAGGAGGGGTCTCACATTTAGTGATCGGGGGCATGCCTAATTTAAAAATATTGTTTTTATGTATGATTTTTACACTGATTGGAGCAAGAGTCTCAGCAAAATTTGCAAATAAGGCTTCAGCTAAGGTTTTAAATCGAACATTAGGTGTAGTACTTACTGTTATCGGTGGCTTAATGATCATTATGGATTTATTAAAGTAAGAAAAAAGTGAATTAGATTTCAAAAGTTGAAATTTTTAAAGTCATCGACAAGCGCTAGAGTGCTGTGAAAAGGGAATGAATATTAATTTTGTTAGGTTTTAAGTGAAAAAGTTCAATAAAAAAAGTCATTGAATAGTTGTGTGCTATTTCAATGACTTTTTAAATTAAATGAATTGTAACTATTCAGCCTAGTAGAAAAGAGTATCACAAAAAGGAGTGCTCATTTAGTGAAGTACTCCTTGTGAATGTTATGAAAATTGAATCGTATTTCCCATTAAAATGGTTTCAATACTTTCGATAATATTTAATCCTTGCTTTTGACAAGTAGAGATGAAACCTCTGATTCGGGCGAAACAATGAGCACCTTTTTCTGTTCGGAAACATCCGGATATTTTTTGTTTAGTTTTAGTCATTCGGACATCACGCTCAGCTAAATTATTATCAAACGGAACTTCAACTTGATACAGAAATTCTAATACT
>ERZ1034980.1209-NODE-1209-length-15958-cov-4.603848_pt1 | contig 15958 bp, 14 predicted proteins | sample MGYA00520622_ERZ1034980 | MGnify/ENA primary metagenome ERZ1034980 (study PRJEB33766, sample SAMN09781791) | gut metagenome | biome: gut microbiome | host: Homo sapiens | place: Madagascar | study: EMG produced TPA metagenomics assembly of the PRJNA485056 data... | reverse complement strand
AGTCCCTTGTAGTGTAGTCTTTATTTAAGCCGTCCAAGTTTTGGGGTGCAGTTCAACGTGCCACGAAGGGGCTTTCGCTGTTTGCGCAGCCTGAACCCTCGCGATGGACTTCGCAGCCGCGGCCTCTATCCCCATCTCCGGGCTGCTCACACAGCATCAATGGCGAGTGGTGGGAGGTCAAGGGTCCCAAGCCAATCGGCGACTCAGCCAGTGACGGCGGGAGTCTCTCATTCATCGAGAGGAACCTTCGCAGGGCCTCTCGCCAATTCGGGGATGGGGGCTCGACAGCGCGCGGGTCTTCCTCAACCTTAGGTATAGGCACGCCGCGGGCGACGACGTACTGATAGGGGAGACGAAGAGGCGCATGGCCATGCACGACGTCGCGGAGGTGCTCTTCATAAAAAGCGACGGAAGTTTGGAGCGTCTATACAAGTGAAAGCCCCCAAGTGTCTCTAGCAGACCCATGGAGGCTTTCGCTGGCCAAATTCTAGCACGCGCCATTAGCTCAACGGCAGAGCGGCGGTCTCCAAAACCGCAGACGGGCGCTCGACACGCCCGTGGGGTGCCATTCGCCTGGGCGTGGCGCAATGGCAGACGCGCACGCCTCAGATGCACGCGGGCGAAAGTCCGTGCGGGTTCGAGTCCCGCCGCCCCGCCCAGCAGATGGCTGGCCCCCGGGGGGGCCTTTCATGGACATCCGCCCGCCTGTAAGTGGCGACGACGCGCCCAAAACAGACAGAAGGGACCTGCGCATGCAAGACGAGCTCGAACCAATCACGAGCCAGGAGCGGCTCGATCAGGCCGTCAAGGTATGCATCGAGCCCGTTCAGAACGGCAGCCCATATGAAAATGACCGCATCGTAACCTGTGAGTTAACCCAGTACGATAAGGCCAATTTAATACTATTCAACGCCTCGAGGATTCCTGTCGTTCTTAAGCCGGGATTCCCGAAAGACTTACTAATTACTAAGAAAAAGCGGCAGTCAAAGCCACCAGTTGTAGTGGGGACTGCCGCTCTAAGAACATTCTAATCGAGAAGGTTCCGTGAGGGGGGATACGATGCCATCCTCAGTTCCGAAGGGATCAACGTTGCCTTCATGCGCGCCTACATCTATCTCATGCTAGTTAGAGCTCATGGGTGAAGTTGATGCTCACGAACAACTTGGGAGCGTTGCGGCGCCTGCGCTCTTCGAGCTCGCGTTCTCTCTCGCGATCTTCTTCACGCATGACTCGTTCAAGCTCGGATGGGGTCATCATGATGCCGCCGTAGGAAAACTTTCTCTCTGACTTGCTTTTGTGCAGGTAGTCATCAAGGTCGAAGTCATCATCGTAGTCGTCATGCATGGTGAGCCTCCTTAGCCTCGCCAGGTCAAACTCATACCCTATCTCAGATACTATCCGCCATTGCGGACATTAAGTTTCGGCCTCGATCGAGGCCGTGGCGCACCGATTTTGCTACCGCCAAACAGCATGTACCCCTATGGTTTGCCTGGCGATAAGCGCGCGGTAAGACCCTGTGGCTTGGCCCGTTATACTTGACGCGAGATGTTCGCAACTACTTCGCTCGGGGCACCCATGAAGAAGCTTGTCAAAGAGTTCCAGGAGTTCATCGGCCGCGGCAACGTCATGGATATGGCCGTCGGCGTCATCATCGGCGGCGCGTTCACCGCCATCGTTACCTCGCTCACGGAAGACGTCATCAACCCGCTCATCAAACTCATCGCCGGTGGCAATGTCGGCGAGATCGGCGGGCTCGTCGTTCCGGGCACGGAGATCGACTTCGGAAAGTTCCTCGGAGCCGTCATCAACTTCCTCATCGTCGCCGCAATCGTCTTCGCGATCGTCAAGGCGTTCAACGAGGCGCAGAGGCTTGCCCTGAGCCGCGTCCACACCGAGGAGGAGTTGCCCGCCGCGCCGGCTCCCATCTGCCCCTTCTGCCTCGAGGAGCACAAGCCCGGCGCGACTCGCTGCCCGCACTGCGGCTCCGAGCTGTCTTCCCCTGAAGAGGCTTAGCCCCTTGGGTCGGCTCTCGGTTTACAAGTTCCTTACGTTGAACGCTTAGTATGGTTGGACGTGTCTAGTTTGCGCGTCCAATCTTCTTTATGCGGGATGCTCCTGCGCGATTCGAAAGGCGCCCACTCGCTATGCTCGATCTCCTCAAGCGATTCTCCGGTCCCTACATGCGCTACTTCGTGCTGGGCCCTCTCTGCAAGCTTATCGAGGTCTTCTTCGACCTGCTGACGCCCCTCGTCATCGCGAGGATGATCGACCGGGGCGTCATTGCCGGCGATGCCCGCTCCGTCTTTATCAGCGGCGTCGCGCTAATAGTTATGGCCGTCGTCGGCATTGCGTTTACGCTCGTTTGCCAGAAGATGGCGGCGCTTTGCTCGCAGGGTATCGGTACCGAGGTTCGCGGTGCGCTCTACGCGTACGTCAACGAGCTCTCCTCTGCCGAGCTTGACCGCTTCGGTACGCCCTCGCTCATCACGCGCATCACCAACGACGTCAACCAGGTCCAGGTCGCGGTCGCTCTCGGCGTGCGCCAACTTATCCGCTGGCCGCTGCTCGCCGTTGGGTCCATGATCGCGGCGCTCCTCATCGACGTCAGGCTCGGCCTCGTTTTTCTGGTGTCCACGCCTTTGATCGGCGTCATCTTCTGGGTGGTTATGGCTCGCTGTGTGCCGTACTTCTCGAATATGCAGAAGGCTCTCGATCGAATCGCCCTGGTGTGCCGGGAGGGCCTGTCTGGCGTCCGCGTCGTGAGGGCCTTTGTGAGGGAGGACCACGAGCGCAAGCGCTTCCGCGAGGCCACGGAAGCGCAAGCGAGTATAGCCACTGCGGTCGGCAGCCTCTCTTCCATCCTCAATCCCGCCACCTTCCTCATCATGAACGTCGCCGTATGCGTGATTCTCGTTCTCGGTGGTCAGTCCGTTAACGTGGGTGGCCTCACGCAAGGCCAGGTCATGGCATTCGTGAACTACATGACCCAGACGCTTCTCTCGATCGTCTACGTTGCCAATCTCGTCGTCGTCTTCACGCGCGCGAGCGCCTCCGCGGCACGCATCAACGAGGTCTTCGCAACGGAGCCCTCCGTTCGCGATGCCGCAGACCATGCCTGGGAGAAGCCCGCGTGTTCCACGGATGTCCCCGCGCTCGCGTTTGACCACGTGACCTTCTCCTATGGAAGCGGGGCGCCCGCCCTCAGCGACGTCACGCTGGCGCTCTATCCGGGCATGACCTTGGGCGTCATCGGCGGCACCGGCTCGGGCAAGTCTACGCTCGTATCCCTCATCTCCCGCCTGTACGATCCAAGCGCGGGTGCCGTCAGCGTTATGGGCGAAGGCGTTCGGTCTTGGCCTCTTTCGAGCCTGCGCCACGAGGTCGCCCTCGTTCCACAACGCGCGTCGCTCGTCGCGGGCACGATTCGTTCAAACCTGCTCTGGAGGGACTCCGGTGCTTCAGATGACGAACTCTGGGAGGCTCTTGAGGTCGCGCAGGCGGCAGACTTCGTGAAGGCCATGCCCCAGGGCCTCGATAGCGCGGTCGAGGCGGGCGGCAAGAACTTCTCAGGAGGCCAGCGTCAGCGCCTGACCATTGCCCGCGCCCTTGTGGGGTCACCTAGTATCCTCGTGATGGATGACTCGGCCTCGGCGCTCGACATGAGGACGGATGCCGCTCTGCGCCATGCCATCAGGGAGCTTGGCAAGTGCGATGCCGCTGCTGGCAAGCCGCCGCTTACGACGGTCATCGTCTCCCAGCGCGTCTCTGCGGTCCGTTCCGCCGACGTCATTTGCGTTCTCGATCATGGTACTCTCGCCGGCCTTGGCACACACGAGCAGCTCCTTGAAGCATGCGGCCTCTACCGCGAGATTTGCGATTCCCAGCTTAAGGGGGAGGCGAACTAGATGAATCCCTATGCTTCGACCGGTTCCGTAGCGACCGTCACCGCGACCGTTGCAGGTAAGGACTCCCTCGGCGGCCCCAATGGTGATACCGGCGGATCTTCCTCCGGCATGTCCACGCTTGAGGTGACGCGAAGGCTCCTTGCCTACGTCGGGCCTTACAGAGGACTGTTGGTCGCATCCCTCTTGAGCGCGATCGCGGGCGTGACGCTGCAGCTTTACGTACCCATCCTCATCGGTCGCGGAATCGACTGCATGATTGGCGTCGGGCGAGTTGACTTTGGCGTCCTCGTCCCCCTCGTGCGCGAGCTCGCCGTCGTCGTGATCGCTGCCTCGGCGCTCCAGTGGGTCCAGGGCTACTGCGTGAACCGCCTCTCATACGAGACCGTTCGCGATCTTCGTAATGTCGCCTCTGACAAGCTCAATCGCATGCCCTTGTCTTTCATCGACTCGCATCCGCACGGCGACCTCATTAGCCGCGTCGTGAACGACGTCGACCAGATCGGCGACGGCCTTCTGCAGGGAACCAACCAGCTCCTGAGCGGTGTCGTGACCATAGTCGGCACGCTTGGCTTCATGCTCGCGACTTCCGTGCCCATGGCGCTCGTCGTGGTTCTCGTGACTCCGTTGTCCGTGGGTGCCGCCTGGCTCATCACCCGTCTCTCCGACAAGAGCTTCGCCGAGCAGCAGCGCATCCAAGGCGAGCTTGGCGCCCATGTCGAGCAGTATGTCGGCGAGCAGCGCCTTGTCGACGCGTTCGCATTTGGGCCAAAGGCATGCGAGCGCTTCGATGAGATTAACAAGCGCCTCTACACGTCCGGCGAGCACGCGCAGTTCATGAGCTCGCTGTCGAATCCCGGCACGCGCTTTATCAACAACATCATCTACGCGGTAGTTGCTGTGGTGGGCTGCCTGAGCGTCATCACGGGTGCCCCCGCACGCCTTACCGTTGGCGAGGTCCAGGCGTTTCTGAGCTACGCCAACCAGTACACGAAGCCCTTCAACGAGATTACGGGCGTCATCGCTCAGATCCAGACCGCCTATGCCTCTGCTCGACGCGTATTCGCCCTTCTGGACGCTACCGAGGAGGAGCCAGATGGTGCGGGGGCCATAGAGCTCGTCCGTCCGCGTGGCGAGGTCAGCTTCGACCACGTGGACTTCTCCTATGTGCCTGACCGTGAGCTCCTCAAGGACATCTGCATCCACGCGACTCCGGGCGAGCGTATTGCCCTCGTCGGTCCCACGGGCTGCGGCAAGACGACGCTCATCAACTTGCTGCTGCGCTTCTATGACGTGAACTCCGGAACCATCGCGGTGGACGGACGCTCTTCGGACGAGTACACGCGAGCGAGCCTGCGCCGATCGTTCGGCATGGTCTTGCAGGATAGCTGGCTCTTCGCCGGAACCGTTCATGACAACATCGCCTATGGGCGCCCTGGTGCGACGCGCGAGCAAGTCGAGGAGGCAGCGCGCCGTGCCCATGCGGACAAGTTCATCCGTCAGCTTCCTCAGGGCTATGACACGGTTATTGGCGAGGACGGTGGCTCCTTCTCTCAGGGCCAGCGCCAGCTGCTCTGCATCGCCCGCGTCATGCTGACGGATCCCGCGATTCTCCTTCTCGACGAGGCGACTTCGAGCATCGATACGCGCACGGAGCTCCAAGTGCAGGCGGCGTTCGACGAGCTCATGCGTGGTCGCACGAGCTTCGTCGTTGCCCATAGGTTGAGCACGATTCGCAATGCCGATTGCATCCTTGTCATGTGCGATGGCCGCATCATCGAGCGCGGTACGCATGAGGAGCTTCTGAGTCTTCATGGTTTCTACTCGAGTCTTTACGAGAGCCAGTTTGCCCGAGAAGAGTAGGATGGGGCAAACTTCGATGTTTCGAGTGTCTGTGGGGTGTCGCCATGCGTAAGGATAAGTTCGCTGTTATAGCCGCAATCGTTGGGATCATTTTTGCCATTGGTCTTGTGGGGTGCGGCGATTCCGGCGATGCCGAGTCCAAGGCCGCCATTGCCGATGACGTGACGGACGGGCTCGAGCAGCTCAAGTCCGGCTCTGGAGAAGCCGTGGACCTTGCGAAGGAGACGCTTAACTCCTATGTTGGGAGCCAGCTCGAAGACATGGGCATATCCGACGACGAGCTGATCTCCACGTATCTCCAAGATTTTGATTACGAGGTTGGCGACGTGACGATGACGGGGTCCTCTGCCACGGTTCACGTGACGCTTACCTGCCGCTCGGTGGCGGATATCGCCAAGGAGTTCGTCTCTCAGTCGCGTGGGATGAACGACGAAGAGGCGGGCAAGGTCCTCATGCAGTGCGTGGAGAATGCCACCCCGGCCCAGTCCGAGGCCGATGTCTACGTGCAAAAGGGAGCGGATGGCTCATGGGATACGCTTGGGGGACTCAAGAGCGCCCCCGTTAAGCTGTGCGTCTAGTGCCTAGTAGCTAACCTGGCAGGGGATGCCGAGGGCCTCAACGCGTCGCGCGATTGCGTCTAGCACGTCCGGGGAGGCCTTCCTAAGCCCCGGAGCCGGCGTGTCCCTCGCAACGGTGTAGATGGTTGCCTCTTGGGGGCGAATGCGCTTGAGGGCCGCTAGCCACGGCGTCACATACTCGTCGCCGGTGTTGTCGAGCCTCTTGTTCCCATACTCACCAGTCAGGAACATCGTCTGTACGATGACGTGGCCATCAAAGCTCGCAAAGGTCTCGATCTGGCGCTCGACATCGTAGCTGCCCACGGGCCTGTCGAGGAGCTCGATATAGGCGGGGTCGACGGTGTCGAGCTTGAGGATGTTGTCATCGACGAGCATCAACGCATCATGGACGGCGGGCCTGTCGGCGAAGGTCCCGTTGGAGAGAACGGCGATCTTCGCCTTGGGCGCGAGCTCGTTCCTTAGCTTGACTGCGCCTGCGATTGTTTCGGGGAACTCCGGTGCCCCCGTTGGCTCTCCGTTGCCGGCAAACGTGATGACATCTGGCAGCTCGCCCTGGGCAGACATTTCGCGGAGCCTGGCCTCGAGCGCCAGGAGTACCACAGAGGCGCTATTGTGCTTTCCGTCGCAACGGCGCTCGGAATTAAAGCCGTTCTCGCAGTAGAGACAATCGAACGAGCAGATCTTGCCAGAGGCGGGCATCATGTTGACGCCGAGGGAGAGACCGAGGCGCCTGCTACGGACTGGGCCGAATACGGGGCTGTCGTTCAGAAACGTTGCCATGCGTCGCTCCTCAGATTGGTCATCTTGGAGTCATTATCGCATTGCGGGGGAGGCGAGCGCCCGGACGAACGGCGTGGAATGTCGATCGCGCATTTCATCTCATGGGTGCGCGGCGTGGTGCCCGTATAACAAAAAAGCCTCGCTGGAATCCAGCGAGGCCATTCAATTCTGGCTCCTCGAGTAGGACTCGAACCTACAACAACGCGGTTAACAGCCGCGGGCTCTACCATTGAGCTATCGAGGAATTCTGTTGTCAGGAGCTCGTGCTTTGCTCCGTGCGAACGAGGATTAGTATACAGAAGCTGTGGGCGAGTGCAACCAGAAATTTTGACAAATTTTGGTGTGCTAGGGTTATTTCTGTCCTCAGAAGTCGTTGGCCGTAGCGTTTTCGCGGGTAAACGGCCTATTGGGGTAAATTGAACTTGCAAAAAATGTTGTCAGAGATGCCAAGTTGCGACTCTCGGGGGATTCATGCTCGTCTATTTGCTTACTGCTGCGGTTGCCATGCTGGCGGCGCTATCTGCCGAGGGGCTGCGGGAGGAGAACTCCAAGGTCTCGAACCTTTTGTGGTTCGTCGCGTTCTTGGCCCTCACCATTCCGGCGTCCCTTCGATATGACATCGGCGTCGACTACAGCGCATCGATGGAGTCAGCCGGCTATCTCGGCTACTGGCAGCTGTATCATCTCTACGCCAACCAGCCGCCCGCATCCGGTATGGATCCCGGCTTCTATGCCCTCATCCGCATCCTCAACCTGTTCACGGACGACCCCCAGTGGATGTTCGCCTTCTTGTCCGCGGCCACGTATGCGCTTGTGATACGAGCTTGCCGCAGGCTGTCGCCCGACCCCGTCCTGTCCCTTGCTCTGTTTCTCGTCGCTGGCTTCTACTTCGAGTCTCTCAACATCGCGCGCCAATGGTTCGCCATTGCGTGCGTTATGAACGGCCTCGAGTGGGCGGGGGAGCGCGACATGAGCGCGCGCCAGGCTTTTGCGCGCTATGCCGTCTGGGTTGTCCTGGGAAGCCTCATGCATCTGAGCTGTCTCATGTGGCTTGCTCTTTGGCCGTTGCTCCGCCTCAGAATGACGCCGATGCGTACGGCGCTTCTTCTCGTAGGTTGCGTCGCGCTTGCCCTCGTGGGGATCTACGTGGCGCGCGTCGTGTTCGCCCAGACGAGGTTCGGCCTCTATCTCGACCCCTCTAGCAGTGTCTATGTCGGCCCTCGCCCGCGCGTCAATGCCATGATCACGCTCGGCCTCACGTGGGCATTCCCGTTCGTGGTCGTCTTGCTGGCTCGCACGAAGGATGCGGGTTCCGTTGGGGCAAGTGAAGCGCCTGAAAAGGGTGACTCTCGAGTTCAGCTTGCCGGCCCCGGTCTCGAGTCTGCGCTTGTCGCGTGCGCGACCCTGGCGTTCGCTCTTTACGTCTCGGCTGCATTTCTCCCATTCATCGTTGACCGCGTCGCGCGCTACTTCGCGCCCATGCTCATCCTCCTCATGCCTCATACGATCATGCGCATCGAGGACAATCGCCTGCGTGCGGCGGCGATGGCCCTCGTACTTGTCGCTTGGGCAGCGGCGACGTACGTACAGGTCGTTGTCGGCGGTCAGTATGGGGTCGTGCCCTATGTGTCCGTGTTTGGTGAGCGTGCAGCGGCGGGCCTTCTCTCGTAGGGCTCCCTTGCTATCATTTACTAGTTACGTTGCGCCTTGGTGTTTGCGAGGCGCTGACAAGACGGGCCCGTATGGGCCAAACATCGTCAAGGAGATGGCTTTGTCCCAAGAGCAAACCACTACAGCCACGGCAACCGTTCCGGCGTCTGAGGCCTTCGCCAAGTCTGACCGCGCTAAGGAGAAGTTCATCCTCGCGCAGCTCGTCGGCAAGGACTTCAAGCGCAAGTATCGCCGCAGCGTGCTCGGAGTCGTGTGGAGCGTCCTCAACCCGCTGCTCATGATGGTCGTCATGTCGCTCGTGTTTTCGTTCTTCCTGCGCTATGACAACATGGAGCACTACCCGCTCTACCTCATCCTCGGCAACGTCATCTGGACGATCTTCGCGGATTCCACCAACCAGGGCGTCACCTCGATCCTCGACGCCGCGCCCCTGCTCAAGAAGGTTCGCATCAACAAGACGGTGTTCCCGGTCGAGCGCGTTCTCTTCTCGCTCGTCAACTTCGCGTTCTCGATGATCGCCGTCTTCATCGTCATGCTGTGGGAGGGCGTGTGGGTCAGCTGGACCATCATCCTGCTCCCGGTGCTCCTCGTTCTTCTCATGGGCTTCTGCATCGGCATGAGCATGCTGCTCTCTTCGCTCGCGGTCTTCTTCCGCGACGTCATTCACCTGTGGGGTGTCGTCATCCTCGCTTGGAGCTACGTGACGCCGCTGTTCTGGCCCGTCAGCATGATCGCCCAGGTTCCGTACGCGTTCATGCGCGTCATCATGCTCGCGAACCCCATGTATAACTACGTGACGTTCATGCGCATGATCCTCCTCAACGGCCAGCCGCCCGAGCTTATCACCGTTGCCATGTGCGCCATCTGGGCCGTCATCGCGATTGCCCTTGGCTGGGTGGTCTTCCATAAGCTCGAGCGCAAGTTCATCCTCTACATCTAAGTCTCGCACGCGAGAGATTGGCTCATACGTATGGCTTCTAAGACCGACATCACCCCGGGCGAGGACTACGCTATTGAGGTAGACGACGTCACCATGATCTTCAACATGGCGAGCGAGCGCCTCGACAACCTCAAGGAGTATTTCATCAAGCTCGTGAAGCACGAGCTGTTCTTCGAGGAGTTTCACGCCCTCAAGCACGTCAGCTTCAAGGTCAAGAAGGGCGAGGTGCTCGGCCTCGTTGGCACCAACGGCTCCGGCAAGTCGACGATGCTCAAGATCATCGCCGGCGTGCTCGAGCCCAGCGAGGGCAAGGTCACCGTTCATGGCAACATCGCCCCGCTCATCGAGCTTGGCGCGGGCTTTGACATCGAGCTCACCGCACGCGAGAACATCTACCTCAACGGCGCGCTTCTCGGCTATACCAAGGAGTTCATCGACGCCCACCTCGACGACATCGTCGACTTCGCTGAGCTTCGCGACTTCATGGATATGCCGCTCAAGAACTACTCCAGCGGCATGGTCGCTCGCATCGCGTTCGCAATCGCGACCGTCGTCGAGCCGGATGTCCTCATCGTCGACGAGACCCTCTCCGTCGGCGACGTCTTCTTCCAGGAGAAGTGCGAGAAGCGCATCCGCCAGTTCATCGAAAGCGGCAACGTCACGGTTCTCTTCGTGAGCCATTCCCTCGAGCAAGTCGAGCGACTCTGCACGCGTTGCGTCTGGATCGAGAAGGGCGAGCAGCGCATGATCGGTGACACGGATGAGGTATGCAAGGCCTACAGGAGGCAGTACAACTAATGGCCTCCGTCTGCGCTAGCCCCGAGAACCGCAAGAGCGTCGCCGCCGTCGTCGTGACGTATAATCGCAAGGACCTGCTGCTCGAGTGCCTCGATTGCCTCTGCAAGCAGGACCTTGGCGCCCTTGGTGAGCGCTACGGCCTTTCCGTCATCGTCGTTGACAACGCGAGCACGGATGGCACCGAGGAGGCGCTGGCCACTCTCGCTGAGTCCGGGAAGATCACCTACTTCAACACGGGCGAGAACCTCGGCGGTGCCGGTGGGTTCAACTATGGCATGCGCAAGGCCGTCGAGCTTGGCCACGATTACGTCTGGGTCATGGACGACGACTGCATGACGCACCCTGACACCCTGCGTGAGTTCCTCATCGCGGGCGAGGGTCTGAACGGGGAGTATGGTTATCTCACGAGCGTCTGTCTCTGGACTGACGGCACCCCTTGCTCCATGAATCGCCAAAGGCACCCGCTGCATCACACGATCGAGGATTTTACCCCCGAGCTGCAGCCCTGCACGCTCGCGTCCTTCGTCTCGCTCTTCGTGCCGGCGGATGTCATCGCGGAGCTCGGTCTCCCCATAAAGGACTTCTTCATCTGGACTGATGACTGGGAGTTCACGCGCCGCGTCTCGAGGAAGTATCCCTGCTATGTCGTGGGCACGAGCGTGGTCACGCACAAGTGCAAGGTCAACGGAGCCGGCAACGTCGCCATCGACTCCGGCGAGCGCATCGCGCGCTTCCGCCTTGCGTACCGAAACGACATCGTGCTCTATCGCGGTGAGGGAGCTGCGGGTTACGCGTATGTCGCCGCGCGAGACCTCAACCACCTCTGGCGCATCGCTACCGAGGCGAAGGGTCGCAAGCTCGAGCGCGCCAGGGCCGTGCTGGGTGGAACGTTCGAGGGCTTGAGGTTCCACCCCGCAATCGAATACGTGAAGAGGCCGGAGAAGCGCCAGCCTCTCCCTTCGGCTGGTTGCTAGATCGAGCCGGGCGCGTGGAGTCCAGCGTCATGTGTCCGGGTGTTCCGGCAGCCTCGGTGAGCCTGGTCATTCCCCAAAACAGATGCGCGCCCCGTCAACAGACTTTGTGACGGGGCGCGCTTTTTGCACCTGGATGGGCCGCAGGACGCCGAGCGTCCCTCCGTAGGATGCCGGGCGACCCTACTCTTCCATGTCGAGGTAGTGTCGCCAGAACTTTTGGCTGATCATGGTCGGGAAGGCTGCCTGGTAGTCTGCCGCCACGCGCTCGTGCTCGAGTTGCCAGCGCTGCTTGAGGTCGCGGACGCGCTGCTTGATCTGAGCGTTGCGCGCACGGTCCATGCGGCGGACGCAGGCCTTCTCGCCCGTGATATCGAGGACGACGATGGTCTCGCGAGCAAGGGTGTCTCGGCTGTAGAGGGTGGGCCCGCTGACCATGAGGTGGCCCGGAGCCTTCTTGAGGAGGGCGTCCGGCAGCAGGTGCTTGTCATACGGGATGGTCTTCAATAGCTTGTCCGCGAGCGTGAGGCCATGGTGCTTCTTGGGGGTGACCTCGCGAATATTGCCCTCGGAGAGAATCTTTGGGTCCACCTCGGCGAGAGGCACGAACTTGTCGTTGAGCTTGGCGTTCTCGCGCATAAGGGCGCTACCGTCGGCCTCCATGAGCCACTGCGGGCCGCGCAGGTAGTCTTCCACGCCCTGGAGGAGAAGCTCGGCGGCTCCGTACTCGAGGTCGCGGCGGCGAAGCAGAACGTTTCGCCAGACGCGGGCCATGAAGAGCTCGGTGTTGACGTGTCCATCGCACGCGGCCATGACGAGGAAGTTGCGCACGTACTGGTAGCAATCGACGGAGGCGCGTGGGCGTCCCTCGAAGCTCTCGTGCCAGACGCAGATGCCGTTCATCGTCATGTACGTGGGGTTGGAACGCAGGCCGTACTCGACGTCATCGCAGCGCACGAAGACGGGGACGGGCAGTCCCTTCTCGCGGATGTTGGCGACGGGGATGCACGAGAACCACCATGCGCCGTAGGCATTCTCCACCTCGACGTCGATCCTCTCGTTCTCGACGACCTGGTCGAGGCGGTCGATGAAGAGGTCCGGCTTCACCTTGTGGTAGACCCCGCTGCGCAGGACATGGCTTACGTCCTCGAAGAGCCTCTCGGGCTGCTCGACGGAAAGCATGGCGCCGTTCACGAAGGCGTGGGCGTACTTCTCGTTCGCGAGGGCAAGGAGGTTGTAGGTGCGCTTGATGCTCTCGGGGAAGACGTGGACGTCGTCGTCCATGAGGATGACGTGGGTGAACTCTGCGGGGGAGTCCATTGCGGCGATCATGCCGCGGGCAAAGCCTCCCGCGCCACCGACGTTGGCGTTGGGGATGACGGTCACGAGGTCGTCGGAGAGGGCCTCGGCATCGAGCGTCGAGCCGTTGTCGACCACGAACATGTGGAAGGCGTCGTGGATGGGGCCATCGTCCGAGCGAATGGCCTCACGCATGAGCTCGGTGTTGGGGACGATGTAGTGCTCCTTCTTGAAGGTCGTCGTGGAGAGCGCGATGCGCACCGGGTGGATGCGTCCCTCGTCTACCTCGGCGTAATAGGCACCGGAGCGGAGGAGGGTCGTGCCAGAGGGAAGAAGCTCGAACGCGACGAGGTCCATGCCCGAGCAATCGAACGTGGTAGAGACGCTTGCGACCTTGCCCGCCTCGGGCTCGACGGTGATCCGGTCAAGCTCGATGGTGTTCTCGGAGTCAGCCTTGGCGCCCTCGGGCATGCCCTTGATGATGACCTCGCAGGCATCGCCGGAGAGCTCGAGCTTGAGCGTCACGGTGGTAATGTCGCAGTACTTGGCCCACTTCGAGGCGGAGCACGCGTTCAAGAAGGTCATGAAGTCAGCGGGCTCTGCGAGCCTGAGCGCAGCCGTCTCCTCGTCGTAGTCGAGGGGGCTCGCGCAGAAGGCGTAGAGCTCGTCGTGTCCCGCGAGGTGCTCCGCGGGCTTGAGAAGGACGTTAGAGAGCTTGTGCTCGATCATGGGCGCTCCTGGTTTCTCAGTCGCTTAGTCGACCGTTTGGCGATTCGGTGAAGGGCGTTTCTCGCCCAGTAGTTAGTAATCAGTAGTATAGTTGTCACAACCTTTAAGACGGTGCGGGACACCGGCAAGGAACAAGCTGGTGAGTTTCCCAGTCTCATGCGAGACCCTTGGATGACGTCCCGTGCCGCAACAGGCATAGGCGTCTTTTTTTGTGAAGGGAGCCACATGGAACAGCAGGGACTGGGACCCAAGGCGACCATCATGGACGCTGCGGCGATGGGCAGAGCCCTTACCCGCATCGCGCATGAGGTCATCGAGAACAATGAGGGGGCGGAGAACCTCGCGATCGTGGGTATCGTCCGCCGCGGTGCCAACATCGCAGATCTCCTCGCGTCTGAGATCGAGTCCATCGAGGGTATCCGCCCGCCGGTGGGCAAGCTCGACATCAGCTTCTACCGAGATGACGTGACCCGTCGCCTCGCACCCGTCATTCACGAGACTCAGATCAACTTTGACGTCGACCACAAGGACATCATCCTCGTCGACGACGTTCTCTTCTCGGGACGTACCGTGCGCTCTGCGCTCGACGCCCTCATGGATCTTGGCAGGCCCAGGACCATTCAGCTCGCTGTCATGGTCGACCGCGGCCACCGCGAGCTTCCCATTCGCGCGGATTACGTCGGCAAGAACGTGCCGAGCTCCCACGAGGAGGACGTCCGCGTCTTCGTCGAGTCGCTTGACGGCCGCAATGCGGTCGAGATTTGGGACATCGAGGCCGAGAAGGCCGCAATCGCCAATAAGGAGGTCGGTGCATAGTGCTTTCCGTTCGCAACCTCATCAACACGACGGACCTCACTGCCGATGACATCACGCAGATCCTCGATACGGCCCGTTCCATGGAGGAGATCAACCACCGCACGATCAAGAAGGTGCCCGCTCTTCGCGGACGCACGATCGTGAACCTCTTCCTCGAGGCCTCCACTCGTACGCGTTCCTCGTTCGAAATCGCCGAGAAGCGCCTCTCCGCCGACTCCCTGAACGTTCAGGGCTCCAGCTCCTCCGTCTCCAAGGGCGAGTGCCTTGAGGACACCATCAAGACGCTCGACTCCTACGGCGTCGATATGTTCGTCTGCCGCGCGCGCAATGCTGGCACCGCCGAGCTCATCACGCACTACACCGACGCCCGCGTCATCAACGCCGGCGACGGCAAGCACGCCCATCCCTCCCAGGCCCTGCTTGACCTCTATACGATGCGCGAGCACTTCGGCAAGCTCGAGGGACTCAAGGTCGCCATCGTCGGCGACCTGCTCCACAGCCGTGTCGTCGGTTCCCTCGCTCCCGCCCTGCGCACCATGGGCGCCAAGGTCACGCTCGTTGGTCCTCCCACGTTCCAGCTTCCCGAGCCCGAGGTCTTCGGTGCCGAGGAGACCTATGACTTCGACTCCGTCATCGAGGATGCCGACGTCGTGTACATGCTCCGCGTTCAGCTCGAGCGCATGGAAGGCGCCACGATTCCCTCGAAGCGCGAGTACAACCGTCTCTGGGGCCTTAACGCTGAGCGTCACGCCCGCATGAAGGAGAACGCCCTCGTCATGCATCCGGGCCCGATGAACCGCGGCATGGAGATCGACTCGATCCCCGCCGATGCCCAGAATTCGTTCGTGACCCGCCAGGTCGCCGCGGGCCTCTACACCCGTATGGCCGAGATGTACCTGCTGCTTGGAGGAGAAGAGAATGCTGCTGATTAAGGGTGCTCACGTCGTCGATCCGCAGGTCGGCCTCGACACCGTTACCGACGTCCTCGTCGAGGGCGCTCGCATCGCCCGCGTGGGCGCGAACATCAAGACCCCCGAGGGCGCCGAGGTCATCGATGGCACGGGCAAGTACCTCGTTCCGGGCCTGACCGATATCCACGTTCACTTCCGCGACCCCGGCTACGAGTACAAGGAGACCATCGAGACGGGCTCCGCCGCCGCTGCTGCCGGTGGCTTCACCGATGTCGCCACCATGCCCAACACCAACCCCGTGACCGACACGGGCGAGGGCGTGCGCTACCAGATCGCCAAGGGCGATGCCGCTGGCCTCGTGCACGTCCGTCCCATCGGCGCTTGCACCCGTGGTGAGAAGGGCGAGGCCTTGGCCGAGATCGGCGATATGGTCGCCGAGGGCGCCTGCATGTTCTCCGATGACGGCCACGGTGTGCAGAGCGCCGGCATGCTCCGTACCGTGATGGACTACGTCCGTCAGTTTGATCGTGCCGTCGCCTGCCACTGCGAGGTCAAGTCCCTGACCGAGCACGGCATGGTCAACGAGGGCCGCGTGAGCACCCGCCTCGGCATCGCTGGCTGGCCTGCCGCCGGCGAGGAGATCGAGATCGCTCGCGACATCGAGCTCTGCCGCCTCACGGGCTGCGCTCTCCACATCTGC
>ERZ1034980.1208-NODE-1208-length-15966-cov-10.859468_pt1 | contig 15966 bp, 3 predicted proteins | sample MGYA00520622_ERZ1034980 | MGnify/ENA primary metagenome ERZ1034980 (study PRJEB33766, sample SAMN09781791) | gut metagenome | biome: gut microbiome | host: Homo sapiens | place: Madagascar | study: EMG produced TPA metagenomics assembly of the PRJNA485056 data... | reverse complement strand
GTGTTTTACAAGGATAAAATATATATTATAATAGTTCTGTACGATAAAAGTGCTATTTTTAATAGTTGTTTGCGATGTGAAGATATGAAAAAGAAAAAAACCTCAATCAAAATGATATATACAATGGCAGTACTTTCTGGCTTGCTTGGTGTTATTGCACTGTACTACCCGAAGGTTGCTGATGCATGGAACCGGTATGTGCAGGGACGAAATGTAGGAAAATATGTGGAATCAGTAAATGATATCGATTATGAAAAGGAACTGCGTGCAGCACAGGAATACAATGAAGCACTGTATCAGCATGGGACGAACAATATTACGGAATATACCAATAAACTGTCCGGTAAAGAAGAAGGTTCGGATACATTAAAGGAGTCTGCTGAGATCGTGAATCCGGATAAGGAATACGAATCCCTGCTTTCCGTACTTGATGACGGCATGATGGGGTATATGGAAATTCCATCGATCCATGTGAATGTTCCTATCTATCACTATACATCGGAAGATGTGCTGGCGAAGGGTGTCGGACATTTGTACGGAACTTCCTTGCCGGTGGGCGGGGAGAATACGCATTCCGTCATTACCGGTCATACGGGTCTTATGGATGCGATGATTTTCACGGATTTAGACAAGGTAAAAAAAGGAGAATACTTTGAGATACATGTATTGAACGAGACGCTTTATTACGAAGCGGATGAAATCCGGGTGGTTCTGCCGGATGAGCTTAACTATTTATCGATAGAAGAAGGCGAGGATCTGGTGACATTAGTAACCTGTACTCCTTACGGCGTCAATTCTCACAGGTTATTGGTACGAGGACATAGGGTCTATGAAATCCAGAAACAGAAAGAAACGGTCAAAGATAAGGTTACTGAAATTGTGAGGTTCCCTTATCTTATCTTTGGAATGGCAATTGTAGTAGTTTTGTACGTAATCGCATTGTTGATTTATATATGGCAACGTGGCTAAAAGCAATCAGAGCTTTTAACCATGAAATAAAATACCAAAAGGAAAAGGAGAAAAGAAGCATGAACAAAAAAATCAAAAAGACACTAGCAGTAACCATGGCAACGGCATCGACGATGGCAATGGCAATTCCTGGAGTTGCATTTGCAGCCCCAGGAGATGTACCATCCGATGCGAAAACCGTAAATGTAAGCGTGTCAAACGTAGAAGGTGGAGCAGAGGTAAAAGCATATCGTATCGTTACACCTACTTATAATAATGAAGGATTTGTTAAATTCTCAAATGTAGGTGGCAATAAGATCGCGGATATCGAAAAACCTACAGCAAAAGAAATCCTGGCTATTGCGCAGGCGATCGCAGCAGGTGGAACAAGTCAGTATGATAAGGCAGTAACACTTACTAAAAGCGGAGATACTTTTACAGGGGCACTTCCTGCTGGAGAATATGTGATCCTTGTAACAGATGAAGTGAATGCAGGATACGTATATCAGCCAATGGTTGCATCAACTTACTACACAGATGCCAACGAGGCAGACAGCTTGGTAGCAAAGAGCGTGGATGCATCCGGAAATTTTGTAGAGGGTGAAAATACAATCTACGCAAAACGTACTACGATCACTTTGGACAAAACCATTTTAAATGCAGATGGAAATAAAGGAACAGACGATGATGCAGCAACAAATAACAATGCTGTCTCACAGGCCGATGATCTTGGTGTTGGAGACACTGGAACCTTCCAGATCGCTACAACGATTCCAGCATACACATCAGCATATGCAGCAAATGGCGTTCAGTATACACTGACAGATACGCAGGATGATGGCTTTGATGCACCAACGAATATTGAAGTAAAGGTGAATGGACAGAAAGTAGCAGCAGGAAATGATACATTCAAGCAGACCATCACAGGAAATGACTTTACCTTAGATTTTGCTTCCGCTTTTGCAATTGCACATGCTGGAGAAGATGTGGTAGTAACCTATAATGCAAAAATGAATGCTAACTGCAAACAGAAATTAGATCCAAATAACGATACAGTAAAACTTACCTATACAAACTCTATCACAGACAAAACGAAAGTGACAGAAATTACAGATGATGTACAGGAGTATTCATTCCCGGTTCAGGTTAAGAAAATTGATGAAGCAAATCAGGATAAAGGGCTGGAAGGAGCAGAATTTACACTTACAAGAAAAGACGGAGATGGAAAGACTGGCACCAATGAATACACCATAGCAACTGACGATACAGGCGTGGCAACCTTCAATAGACTGGACGAAGGAACTTATACCGTAAAAGAGACCAAAGCTCCAAGTGGATATGCAATCAATCCAGACGAGTTTGAAATCAAAATTACACCGACCTATGGGGCAAACGGAAAGCTTGCATCTTATGCAGTAGATATGAAGAATGTTTCGCAGAATAAAGCAGTAGGATCGATCGTAATTGATGCGGCAGACGACAGTATTATTGCTGGCAATATTACGGATAGCAGACTGCAGACACTTCCTTCAACTGGTGGTGCAGGAACAAAGATGCTGATCCTTCTTGCAGCAGGCTTGGCAGGAGTAACCGTATCACTGGTAGTTATTGGTAAGAAAAAAGAACAGAAGTAATACAAAATGATGGATGAATGAGAGGAGGCTAAAGAATGCGAACAAAAAAATCTGCATTAATTTTTGTGTTTATTGCGGTCTTTTGGCTCTCCACTATGCAAGTATATGCACAGGATAATAGGTATGCAATACATATTGAATTCGCTGCGAATAATAAGACAAAGCCGATTGATGGTGTTGGATTTAAAGCGGTTCGGTTTATGGACATCAATTACCATGCATTGGATGGATGGAAAGAAAAAGATGTTTCATATGAAAAGATTTTTGATGATCCACAGAGTTCCGCATTGGAATTAAAAGAGATAGAAGAAAAACAATCATCAGAAACAGACGTGCTTACAGGTGTGACAGATAAAAATGGAAAGATTGATTTCACGAATCTCCCATCTGGTTATTATCTCATTTATCAAACAGATCAAAATGGTGGAGGAGCGGAGTATCAGCTTTCTCCTCCGGCCATTGTAGGCATACCGTTTATGGAAGACGGTGAAGAAAAAAGTGATGTTATCATCTATCCAAAGACGGTACCTATTGAAAAGCCAGATAATTCAACGCCTAAGAAAATGGTGAATCGAAAAGATAGTGGCAATGGAGTACGTACCGGTGATACTGCAAATTACGATATCTATGCAGCTATGTTTCTATCATCAGCAATAATACTATTTATCATTGGTAACAGGAGGAGAAAATATTATGAAGAATAAAATATTGAATCGAGTCCTGTCAGGTATTCTTATTATGGTAATGATTCTATCCACAGCATCACCGGCAGTACATGCATCGGATGGATACTCAGATGGAATCGAGGAACTATCGGATGAGGCAGAATCAGAAGAGGTAGACGAACAGGAGAATATCGCAGAAGAAACAACAGATACAACCAGTGAAAGGGCAACACTTCTATCTGGCAGTGAATTAAATGAAAAGCTGAAAAAACTGGTAGGACATGATTTATCATCATTGGCAGAAAAAGATGGCTTAGAGGATGATAAAGACTTATACCATGCGCTGGTCGATGAAAAGATTGTTTCTATTCGTATGGCAGACGAAATGCCGGATGAAAATAAGAAAACGGAAACCGTTGTTATTTCAGCCGGTGATTCAGAAGCGATCTATGCGTGGGCCGAGGAACGATTTGATTCTGAGCGGAACCGATATACGGATACCTATGATATTTACTATTATACGGATGCAAAGGATATCTATTACTCATCCGATGCTTCTTGTGCATTCATGAATCTTTCTGCTCTGGAAGATTTATCAGGTCTTTCAGAAATAAAGTTGGATGAGACAACGAATATCTCCCAAATGTTTTTAGGTGACGCGGCAATCACAGATTTTTCTGCGTTAGACAATTATAACGCGGACTTAGTAACAGACTATGAAGACGTTTTTGCATCGGTAAATACGGATGCAAAACTCCCATCGTGGTACAGAAGATTTGTTCCGTCAGAAAAAAATGAGGAACAAAATAATCAGACCGATACGAATGAGACTAAGAAAGAAGATTCTACTGCGGTCACTGAAGAAAAATCAGAAGTAGAGGATGGAGACCAGAAAGATACCAATACAGACGAGAATGAGGTTACAGACAAGAGTGCAGAAGCGGAACCAACGCAGGAAGTATATCAGAGTTCGATGCCTACAAGCGAAAGCATCAATAGTCCGATCGTTGAAGACGAAGATGCGATCATTAAAAGCTTAAATCAGATCTTTACAGAACTTGACATACCTCAAAAACTGGAAGATGGTACCATCGTGAAGGAAAACAGTGAGCCGGAAGTCATCAATGAGGATGAAGAGGGATTTAAAGCTGCGGCTAGTTATAGCATTGGACAGTATTATGGACGGGTTACGCATTTTGATAACCGATATTCCGCGGCTCCGCTTCTTTGCGGTTATTTCCAGGTCAATTATAAAGATGGCGCATACTGCTGTATGCATGAGAATAACCCACCTACAGTTGGATCATCTCTGTATGTAACAGCAATCTATACTCCGCAGAACAGACAGAATGAGTTGCTGCGGAAGATCATGTACTACGGATGGGGCGGACCGGCCGACTGCATGACCTCACGGTACGGTGCGGCGGTTGGTTATCGTTACACAGTACTTGCAGCATCCGTAGCCAATGGTCATTCCGATAACTATTATGGTTACGGACAGTGGGCGATTAATAACATCTTTTCAAAAAAACCTGCGGCACCAGAAGGATTTACGGTTTACAAAATCTCCACAAGAAGATCCGGATATCAGGATCTTGTTGCCTATGATTATCAGCCAAACGGAAAACTTACTCTCCACAAGACATCAGCAGATACTACCGTAACAAACGGCGATCCGTATTATACACTTGCTGGAGCTGTTTATGGTGTCTATTCCGATGCGGCATGTACAAAACAGGTAACAACATTAAAGACATCGATTAACGGAACAGCATCGGTTAGTTTGAAAGCCGGGACCTACTATGTGAAAGAGAAATCTGCGCCTCCTGGATATCAGGTGGATACGTCGGTCATAACGGCTAAGATTAATACGAATGCAACAACGAATATTACAAGCTCAGAAACCCCGTATCGCAGAGGGCAGATCAAGCTAAAGAAAGTGGATGCTGTGTTTGGTGTGACACTTTCTAATGCTGAATTTACCCTTTACAGATGGTCTGATAGTGCCGGGGACTATGTGTTTGATTCTACGATTGTAGATCAGAAAAAGGATGTAACACCGATTGGTGAATGGATGCAGAAAAGTGGAAAATGGTGGTACCGATATCCGGATGGAAGCTATCCGGCAAACGAGTGGATGTGGGATGAAAACCATAAGAAATACTACCATTTTGATGGGAATGGATGGAAAGATAAAGAGTCTACCACCAGACCGGAAACCGCAGCGGATACAGATGGGGTCTATGATTCCGGCTATATCCATACCAGTGCAGATAACCCAGACGGTAAATTCAAGGTTGTAGAAACGAAAGTTCCGGACAATTACTCGGGCAGTTACACAAAGGAATTTACTATAATGGATAAGGTACAGCTCTTTGAAGAAACGGTTGAGAATACACCGCTTCCATATGTGTTCTACTTGGATAAGTATGATGCGGATGATGAAGAGGATAAACTTGCTGGCGCAGAGTTTTCGATATATGAATGGAGCGAAGCGAGTAAGAGTTATAAGGACACACCGCTTACTGTATGCGAATATGACAAAGGCAATTCTCTTGGAGAATATCGTGCCACAGTGGAAGCAACGCTGGATAATGCCGGTAAATTCAAAATCGTAGAAACCAAATATCCAGATAATTACGGCGACCAGCTTACCGGAAAGAAATGGGAGAAGGAAGTCGTGGTTGACAGCTCGACTCCGCATACACTGACTTACGATGTGGCCAATGAATGGAGCCGTATCAGCGGACAGATCCGTCTTGTCAAAACTGATTATGAAACTGGATCCACTTTAGAAGGCGGGGCAGTATTCAATGTGTATGAGTGGGATGCCAAAGCAAATGCTTACAGAGAAGATCCGGTTGATACGCTTGTGTATGATGCCGATGCAAAAGTCTACTTATCAACGATCCTGCAAAGACGTGACCGCGCAAAGGATAAGAGGCAGAATGATGGAAAATATAAGATCGTTGAGGATTATCCGATAGACGGTTACGCTAATGGCGTGTTTGATAAAGAGGCAGATAAGGTCAATGATCCGTGGTCGAAAGAGATTGAGATCACCGACTCCATGAGCTTTGATACCCTAAACTACTTTGATTTGACAGTAGCAAACAAGGAAAATGAGTATCACATCAAGAAAATAAGTGGTAATGGAAAAGCTGTAGCAAATTTGGATGGTGCAGTCTTCCATCTGGAACGAACCAATGACAAGAAAACCATTACGATCAATGTGAATGGTGAGGATCAGAAACTTACCAGTGCAGGTCTTGATGTAACAGTAAAAAATGGTGAAGTGTTCTTAAAGCATCTCACACCAGGAACTTATGAGTACAAGGAAGTTTCCACTCCGGCAGGATTCCGGATCGATAAAGAGACGTACAGCTTTAAAGTAGATGATCAGGGCAGAATTGAAGATAAATATTCGGTATCGAAAAAAGTGACAAATTACCCAGTAAGAACTCTGGAAATATCAAAGAAAGATAAAGATACCGGAACTCTTTCAGTAGATGGATCATCCTTTCCGTCTGGTACAGTATTTGGTATCTACGAATATAATAACGAAAAGAAGTCCTATGAAGAGAACCCAATTGTAACAGCAATTTATCGTTCGGAAGATGCAGCATTCGTTGATGAGACGACCATGAAAAAGCCAGTCCTTAAGTGGACTGCTAAAAATGATGGAAAGTTCCGTTTGATTGAACTTTCTTCTTCTCAAGGTTATATCCTGGATAAAACGCCAATTGAATTTTCACTTCCGGCAAATTCCAGTGGTGATGACCTGAACCAAGATGCAACAAATCAGGCGAATACCGTAAAACTGAAGAAGAAAGATGTGAAAGGGAATCTGATCAAAGATGGATCAGCCACCATCTACTTTTGGAATCCTTTAAATATTTCGGATCAAAGAACCGTAAGCACCGGAAACACGGGAGAGATCACGGTTCAGAGATTAAGTGCTGGAACATGGTACTACCGAGAAGTTGCGGCACCAACCGGATATCTATTAGATGAAAATATCTACTCCTTTACCGTAGATAAGAATGGTCTGATTGATGGTGAGAAAGTAAAAGAGTTAGAATTAGTCAATAAGAAAGCTCCGGAATTAAAGATCAAAAAGGTAACTCCGGATGGAAAAGAGTATGATATGGATACCGATTTTCCGGCAGGAACGGAATTTGATATTTATGAGTGGAACGAAACTCTTGGCGACTATGAAAAAGTACCATATTCTCATGTGATCAGTGCATTGGATGCAGAGGAGCAGACCTATCTGCTGTCTTCTTACACAGCACAGGGAAAAGAAAATCCTGCTGTCTCGACAGAGGAAGCAGAGGAAAAAGAAAGTGATGTAGAAAAGATTGATACATCCAAGTATGATAATCTGGACTTTACATCCTGCCGTCTGATCGTAAAAGCAGCGGATAAAAAACTTCTGAAATATGGTACCGTGGAATCAAATTACGGAGATGTTTATACGGTAACTTTTGACTCTGCGGATGAAACCAAACTTGGATATGCTTATTATAAGGAAAAAGCAGAGGATGCGTATATCGATGGAGCAGTTCTTTCTGCTGATAACAAAGAAGTGGCATCATCCGATGCGAGCGATGAACTTCCATTGGAAAAATTGGAAACAGCAGTAGAAGACAGTGGCAAGACATATCCGAATACGGTCGCACTCATCGATACAGGTGTCGCAGACGGAACAGACCATATCAAGGAATATTTATCAGTCCTTGATTCTGATGGATATGATGATAATGGTCACGGAACCAATATGGCAAACCATATACTTTCCATGAATCCGGATGCAGATATCATTTCCATTAAGGCTCTTGGCTCTAACGGAGCTGGAACAAGCGTTTCCATCTATGCAGCGATCGAGCTTGCGATCGAGAAGAAAGTAAGCATCATCAACCTGAGTTTATATGCTCCTGTAAATGAAAAAAATACATTGGTTGAAGAAGCAATCAATGATGCGGTCAATGCAGGAATCACTGTAGTGGGAGCGGCCGGAAACAAAGGGGAAGACGCAGCTAATTACATCCCGGGACGGATGGACAAACCGATCATCGTAGGAGCCTGTGATGAAAACGGCAAGCGTCTGAAGACATCTAACTATGGTGATACGGTAGACTATATGGTTGTTGCATCAGCAACATCCGAAGCTGCAGCAATCATGACCGGATTCCTTTCAACAGGAAGAAAGATAGAGGATTTCTTGAATAAAGATATCATCTATTCTACGGATTATGAGAAGCCGGAAGAGATCGTAAATGCATTTGCAGATCTTGATTACAACATTGATAATTTCATTTATCTCCAATATGGAAGCCTGTCTTCTTATTTTGAGAAAATCACGAAACCTAGCGGTGATATCAGGGAAGACTATGAAGTGTTAAATAAGGTTGTAAGTAAGATTATAGAAGGCTCAGAAGTCTACGCAATTCCGGAAGAGCTGATGACATTAGTTAAGAATGCATATCCGGAAAAATCAAAAGATGAACAGCTTACGATCGCAAAGAGAGTACTGGTAGCACAGACGTTCAAGAAACAGCTTGGACTGAATGTGACTAAGACAGAAAGGGAACAGTCCATCAGTGATTGTGACGTGGAAGAGTATCAGAATATCTTTGCGGAAACCAACATGCTTTTAGAAAAGGCTTTTGTGGCAATTTACAAAGAGTATGAATTTTATACCAAGGATCCGAATGATACGAAAACGGTAGATCAGATTGAAGCAACGGATGATGGCATTGGAGAAGTCCTATCCTATGAATATGAGTCACGGGCATATGATACCAATGGAAATACAGATACATCACTGTATCTGCCAGACACCATGACCGTAAAAGTCCGTTACAAAAAGGATGGAACACTCAATGAGCTGTTAAATGCCATTGGATCCGGATATGAGTATAAGACGGAAAAAGTCAAAGTAAGTTGGGACACTTCAGTTATCAATTCAACCGGAGACGGCATAAGCATTACTTACACTCCTGTCGTTGGGGAAGGCTACAGCGAATGCACGGATATCGAAAAACCATCTGTTACAATCAATTCCAAATATGCGGAAAATGATTATGTGGTAGCAAGTGGCGAAACGAATGCTACGATCAACTATGGTAACAAAGTTCAAAAAACTTCCGGAGGGTATACTTATACCTATCGTATTGTTGCAGAGGTATATGCAAGAGATAACAACGGTGGAGACAGCTATAAGCGCTCTCGGACTACTTTATTACAGGTCATGCAGGAAGGAACAGCGGGTGGATTTAGAGGTACACAGTTCACATATAAACACCAAGGCGGAACCGGAACATATACAAATCCAACTGGTGGAAACAAGTTTGGATATTTCACTCTTCCGAGCGGTGGAGCAATGGGCGGTGGAACGCAAACAGGAACATACACTTATGGAACAATATATGACAATGGCACACAATATTATTTGAAATATCATTGGGGATCCGGAACAGATACCTATTCAACGGCAACCGTAACTGCCAAGTTTACGTATCACAAATACGATGCCAATGGCGGAACTGGCGCACCGTCAAATTTTATCCGAGTTTCGTATGGAAGCCACGCTGGTGCAAATTATTCTACAACGGAACCGACCAGAACTGGCTATACATTCCTTACATGGAATACGGCGAAAGATGGTTCGGGAACTAATTATGCAGCTGGTTCAGCGGCTCCAGACAGCAACATGACATTGTATGCACAGTGGCGATCTAACATCCTGCTGCAACAGGTCTATGTAAGATACCAGAATATCGATGGTACTTACGGGGATTACACCATGGTCTATGATGAGAATCATACGTATGATTCGGAATTCTCTTGGAGTGCAGAAGATAGTCTCGATGATTTTGATCCGGATGTATATGAGAATGCGAACGTCAATTATGTGGTAGATGGTACCGAAGTCAAGGAAACTTACGTTGATATCAACCGTAAAAAAGTAAACTTGAAAGTCGGCGTATATGAAAAAGCCGGAACGAACATCAGCCTTTCACCAGACGTTGCATCTTATACGGTCAAAGTCAATGGCGAGACAGTTATACAGGGAGCTACAGAAGAAAATACGATCCCGGTATATGTGGGGGCTACTTATCAGCTTTCTTATGACCTAAAAACGTATAGCACTTACTGTGGACTCAGTGACAATGATACGACATTTAATAGTGTATCTAAGAGCTTAAGTGGAACAGCAGTTTATTCCGATGATGCGGAAACTTATACGTATCGTATGGTGTATGAAAGATCCTATCCAATCACCTATGAACTTCGTGGTGGGGAAGGAGTAGCAGAGAATCCTACGACCTATACGGTAGCCGATTCCTTTACACTGAAAAACCCAACCAGGACAAGTGCGGAATTTATCGGCTGGCGGCAGGAAGGTTCGGATGTGATCACTCCGAACATGACAATCCAAAAAGGCACAACAGGACCGCTTAAATTCATCGCAATATGGAAGAATAACATTTCCTTCATTGATGAAGCAACCGGAATGGCACCGAGGTTGATTGAAACAGATACTAATAAAGGTAAATTTGTTCTTGTAGAAACCAAAGCACCGCCGGGTTATATCCTGTCAAGTGAACGTCACGAGATCAGCATTGATCAGGATATGCAGACGGGATCATCTGTGATTGAAGTAACCTATGAGAATACTCCAAACGAACTGATACTTAAGAAAGTAGATGTAAGCGGCAATCCACTCACAGGCGCAACCTTTGATGTCTGGTATGACGGAGAAGACGATAAAATCACAAAGACAGTAGATGAAAACGGCGAACTGAAGTTAGAACGACTGAAGCCGGGACTCTGGCATTATCAGGAAACTGAAGCACCGGAAGATTGCATTCTGGATGATCAGATTTACGACTTTACCGTTGGCGAAGATGGAAATATCGTTGGTGACAGTACAAAGACAGTCCTGAACGCAAAAGGAAACGGTGCATATTACATCAATAAGGTGTCAGATAAAGGTGAAGCATTAAAAGGCGTTACCTTTGAAGTATCTGGACCTTTTGCAGATGGAAGTGATGCAAAGAGCTTCCAGTCCAATGCTTCTGGTATCGTGGCAATCACTGGATTAGGAGCCGGAACGTATACGGTAAAAGAGACAGCTGCGTTACCTGGATATGTTTTAAATGCGGAGCCATTCACATTTGAAGTAAATGACGATATGAGCATCACCGGAGGCAGCACAAAGAAATTTGTGAATGATGAAAATGGTGTGACGATTCAGAAAACAGACGCGGACGGTAAAATGCTGGAAGGCGCAGAGTTTACGATCACCTGCATGGAAGATACGGCAGGTAAGAATCCTTCGCCAGTTGTGATCAAGACAAATGCATCTGGAATTGCTGAAGCATACCGATTCACCGATGGTAACTACAAGGTTGTAGAGACGAAGGCTCCAAAAGGGTACGTGTTGGATGCAAAAGAGACGGTATTTAAGGTGCAGAATGGTAAGATCAGCTGTACGGAAACCGGAGCAAGCGGTGTGACAAAGCTTTCTATTACAAGAACCGATAAGAAGAGAACCCTGACACTTACGAAGAAGAGTTCAGACGGTTCGGTGATGAAAGGGGTTCAGTTTAGGATCTGGAATGCGGATTCCTCGACACAGCCATTTGATGAAACACTGACAACAAATGACAAAGGAATTCTTTCACTTTCTGACGGTATGCTGTTACCGGAAGGAAATTATAAATATCAGGAAGTTGCAACACTGGATGGATATGTACTGGACAAACAGGTAAGAAGCTTCACGGTGTTAGCAGATCAGGAAAATGTTTCTCTGGAAGCTACCAATGAGAAAACCAAGATTCAAATCAAAAAAGTAGATGAAAATGGCAATCCGTTGGCAGGAGTTACATTTACCTTAACAGATCATACCAGAGGAACCTCGGAAGATTACACAACAAATGCATCGGGTGTGATTACAATTACCGGAAAGAAGTCAGGTGGTTATACACTTACCGAGAAGAAGGGGCTTGCCGGTTACAAACCGTCAACGAAAACGTGGTCATTTACCATCGGTGAGAACGGCCAGTTTGTAAGCTCGGATCTGGAAGCAGAAATTGCAAATGGAGTCATTCAATATGGTGTGTCCAATAAAGCTTATCTGAAAAAGAACGTACAGCTTACGAAGTTTGATGGAACGGGAACGAATCAGTTATCCGGAGCTACCTTTGAAGTGCTGGAATGGAACGGATCCTCTTATGTATCCATGAATCCGGCAGTTACGATGAAGGAAGATACCACAGGTGTTTATAAGGTGGAGGATCTTACGGAAACAGCAATCAATCAGGGCAAATTTAAAGTAGTTGAAACGGCTGCACCAAGCGGTTACGTGGTAAATTACAGCAAAGAGATTGACCTGAATCATGTGACCGGAGATACTTTATATCTGGAAGCGAAAAACCATGAGAACAGCATTACGATCCGGAAACAGGACCAGGATGGAAAGCCGCTTGCCGGCGTGAAGTTCAAACTGTGGAAAGAGAAAAAAAGCTATGATCTAGTTACCGACAGCCGTGGATATGCAAAGCAGAGCAAGCTCAGTGCTGGCACCTGGTACTATCAAGAGTCCGAAGCATTAGACGGATATAAGTTAGATGCGACAGTGCATCAGGTAATTGTATCCGAGGATGGCACAGTGGAAGGTGTAACGGATTATACGACAGAGCCTGTGATCAACTATGTCAAAGAGACTCCGGAAGGAAACGTACAGATCAAGAAAACGGATGAAAGTGGAAATATCCTTTCTGATGTTAAGTTTGAAGTCTTAGAATATAATAAGACGACAGAGAAATATCAGAGCCGCACAACCTTGGCATATAACAGCGTGACAAAACTCTATGAAAATAATGCAAAACTTAGCTACACGGAGTCAAACGAAGGTAAATTCAAAGTAGTTGAGACCGAAAGCAGTTCCGGATATGTGGCAGATTTTGAAAAGGAATTTACGCTTGATCCGGATGGTGGCAGCAATCAGTTATTTGAATTTACAGCTGTGAATGCATCTAACAGACTGAAAGTGAAAAAGGTGGATGATAATAAGAATCCATTAAGTGGAGTCGAATTTACACTGACACCAGTGGATACCCTTGTTGTAACCGAACCGATTGTAAAAACGACAGTGAATGGCTATGCAACATTTGAAAATCTTTCAGAGGGAACCTACATATTAAAAGAGACAAAGGCGTTGAATGGATATGCAGTATCCAATACGAAGTACAGCATTAAGGTAAATAGTTTTGGTCAGATCTATATCGACGGCCAGGAAGAAAATGCCAAAGGTGTATATACGCTGGAAGTAGAGAATAAGAAAAACAAGTTTATTCTTGAAAAATATAACGCAAAGAATAAACCTTTAAATGATGTAGAGTTTACGTTCTGGCGAACGGGGCTTCCGGGAGCAGATGACGAAAACACCGAGTATGAAAGATGGACAGAAACGACGAAAACGATCGATGGCACAGACGGAATCATTAAGCTGACTGGTTTGGTGGATGGAACCTATTACTATCAGGAAACAAAAACATTAGACGGTTTATTGCTGGATAGTACAGTCCATATGTTTATCGTCCAAAATGGAAATCTGAATGAAAGTCTTGGTGATGAGGAAACGGAAGGGCCAGGACAAAATGGTGAAGCTTCTCTGACTGTAAGACTCAGAAACCTTTCGCGACAAGATAATAAGGCCGGTTCTGTCATTGTGGAAAAACTGGACTCCAAGACAAAAGAAGTACTTAGTGACGCAGAATTTTCTGTTTACGAATTTAATGTAGAAACCGGAGAATACGAAGGTGTCACCAAGTACCGGGATGCCGTTGTTCCTTTGGATTCCTTTGCTACAAAGGAAGAAGCAGAAGCTGCACTTTCCGTAACCTTGACGGATGAAGAATGGAATACAAAACAGTATACGGTTAAAAATGGTGATATGTATGAAGAACCATATGCAACACTGGAGTACAGAAATGGTAAGTACAGAATGCCAAATGACAAAGATCTTATTGCAACTTATCAGAACAGTGGACGTTTCAAGGTAGTGGAAACCAAAACACCAGCAGGTCATGTTGGAAACTGGGAAGCAGAGATTAATGTGTATGACAAATCCCAGTGGGAATTTACCGGTGATAATGCGGTACTGAATGAACCATCTTCCTTCACTGTGAAAAAAGTGGGAGAAGACGGAGAACCATTAGCAGGAGCAGTCTTCGAGATTTGGGACAGTTCCCTTATTCCACCATCTGATACACCGTCTACAGATGACATGTATGCAGGACTTGATCTTCCAACCTATACAACGGATGAAAATGGGGAGATTGTATATAAGAACGTAAAAGCTGGAACAACACTTTACGTTCGTGAGAAAGTGGCTCCGAAAGGACATTTACTCGATACAACACTTCATTCCTACGTTGTGGATTCTGAGGGAAGAATCGATGGCGAAGCAGAGTATGAAGCAGAGATCAGTAATACCAAAAATCAGTTCATACTGAAAAAGATCACTGCCGATACGAAGAAACCAATGAATGGTGTTAAGTTTGAATACTGGCATACGGGACTGAAAGGTACAGATACGGAACAGGTGGAATCTGACCATCAAACAGTTGTGACCTCAAATGTTGGTGGAGCAGATGGAGTGATCCAGTTATCAGGACTCGAAGATGGTATTTATTACTTCCACGAGATCAAGACACTAAAAGGATATGCGATTGATGATGAGATCAAGAGTTTTGCGATTAAGGACGGATATTTTTATGAGGATGCAAATGTAACAGGAACTGGCACTAAGACGTACAGCATAACGGTGACGAATGAAGTGGCCGCCATACTCCCAGGAACCGGAGGACGGGGCAACGTGATGCTTCTGTATATCGCATTTGCTATGTTTGCATTAAGTGGAATGTTTGCTGTAATTGCAAGAAGAAAATCCAAGTAACAGTATGAAAAAAGAGCGATTCATTTCGCTCTTTTTTCAACAGAAAGAAGGAATTACATGAAGAAAAAGCTTATAATAGCTGCCACAGTATTGATGTGCGGAAGTTTCTGTTTCTCGGGATGTGGGGAAAAGGAAAAAACCGCAGATGGAATAGACATTGTAAATGAAGAATATCCAGCTACACAATGCGTGAATCTTGCAGAGTGGAAAGGTATTTCATTAGAAAAGAGATCTACAACGCCTACGGATGAAGAGGTAAACGCCTATGCTGCATCAAGTAAAGAAGCAATAGAAGTAACGGATCCGGATACAGTTGCGAAGCAGGGTGATCTGGTAAATATAGATTATAATGGAAAAATTGATGGAGAATCTTTTGAAAACGGATCTGGTGCAGGAACGGAGATCAGACTTGGTGACAGCAGTTTTCCAGAGGGATTTGAAACTGCTATTACAAATATGAAGGTTGGGGAAATGAATACCGTTACGGTTACGCTTACTGATGTATATGGGGCAGACTTAAAAGGAAAAAAGGTCGAATATACCATAAAATTAAACGGGATCAAACGATCACCAGAGCTTTCGGATGAAGAAATAACAGCAGCAAAAAAAGAGCTGGAAGATACGGATAAGAAACGTGATGACACGTTACTTAAAGAATCTGCGTGGGAAGCAGTAGTCAAAGACTCTCAAATTAAAATGATACCAAAAAATATGATAGAAAACGCTGCAGAAGAGTATAAGAGCCAGA
>ERZ1034980.1204-NODE-1204-length-16017-cov-15.154116_pt1 | contig 16017 bp, 23 predicted proteins | sample MGYA00520622_ERZ1034980 | MGnify/ENA primary metagenome ERZ1034980 (study PRJEB33766, sample SAMN09781791) | gut metagenome | biome: gut microbiome | host: Homo sapiens | place: Madagascar | study: EMG produced TPA metagenomics assembly of the PRJNA485056 data... | reverse complement strand
GTGAAACAGAGCCAGTAATTCCATTAAAACCTTCTGTTAAGTCGCTGAGTTTATCACTTACGGCTTTCTGAGACATCACCTTATCTTCTGCTTCACCAGATTCCTGGACAATATGAGCAGTGATATGATCTATTTGGACTACATGAGAAGGATTCCAAGCTCCAGGTTCATGATCAATAATAAATTGATATAGTTTATTATCTTCATCAAAATAAACTATTGTACCTTTAGAGTATTTGTTAGTATTACTAAAATGAGGATACTTTGTGATACCAAGATTTTCATTGGTAGCATAAATCTTCTCACCTTCAGTAATCTTCTCAGCTAACTCATCTAAAGCCGCCTTAACATTTTTAGATGTTAAACCACTTATAGCTGGATTATATACTACATTATCTGCAGTTATAGTTGGGTTAGCAGAATAATTTATAGCTTTTAATAATCCAGCTAAATATTGAGCTTTAGAACCAGTATAACCAGCGGCTACAGCATCATCATAATAACCCTCTAACAATCGCTGATCTATCTGTTCACAAGTATAATATTTACTGTTATACATAACATTTAAAATTTAGTATCTCTATCACGTTTTAGGATAACGATAAAACATAAAGCTTCATCTTTGGCTTGAGCTACTTGAGTATCTCCTGAAGGTTTATAGACTATACCGTTAATAACGAATCTATCTTCGGACCAATTAAATTGCCAATAACCATCAGAATTGATATAACCTAAACTTTCTATCTGACGTTTAGTCACATAAATAGTAAGATTCTCATCATCTAACTCTCCAGAAATAGTAGGTTTATTGATAGGCCAGTTTCTGAATACATTGTAATAACAGAGAGCTTCTAGTTGAACATCAATGTATTGATTACCATCATCCTCACCAAAAGCTCCTATCTGATCAATGTGCCTTTTCCAAGTTATAACTTGCCTACCAGCATCTTTATCCATAAAGTTCTTTATGATATTCTTATATCGTTCCCAAGCCTTATTTGATAAATATTTAGAAGAAAGACCCATAAGCTTAATGTTTAAAGATTACCTGTGTTCAAAGGAGCAATAGGATTTGGTCCACCAAGAGGACCAGTTTTCCTACGATTTACTACCTTAGGAACTACTGATGTACGTACCTTATCACAGAAAGGTAAATATATCTCTAAACGTTGAGCAAGGGTACATAGGTTAATTCTAAGCTCATCAATTATACCACCTGGTTGTAAAGCTTGCATGTAGTATTTCCACCATGAAGCTATAGAATCTGAGAACTTGTCATAATATTCTACTTCTGTTGGACCAGTAGTGATACTCTTAATTCTAGTATTAGGATCTTCTGAATCTTCCTCTGAAGTTCCTGATTGACTTTGGAATTTAGAGAAGAAATCATTGGTCTTGGCTAATAAAGCAGTAAGCTGAACATTAAGATATTCCCAAGCTGCCAATTCCATTACCAATTGATTTTCTAGTCCTTCATAAGCAAGTTCATCTTGATATTTATCAGGAAGTATCTCATGATTTACTAGAGGACCTAAATACAATTGCCATTTAGTAATATAAGTTACCTTTTGATCCATCGTTATATTACCAAGTTCGGGTGGTATATAATTATCGATGAGATTATAAATACTATCTGAGAGATGAGTAGTTATACTTTCATCCTCACTAACCATAACTAATTGAGATTGCTCAATAGTTTCTTCATCCTTTGTCACTCTCAAGGTTACTGTATAAAAACCTGCAGTCTCATAGGTATAGGAAGGAGAACGATCCTTAGAACTACTCTCCTTAGAATCCCCAAAGTCCCAACTAGTTGTTACACCAGCTGGGACTTTACTGATAATACGAAATGAAACTTGTAGACCTTTAGTGACATATACAAAGGCTACATTCATATCTGATATTTTTACTTTTCATCAAGTGTTTCTGCAATAGCCGAAATGATAGTATTTGTAGTATCTGAATCTTCTACTTCAATCTCGTGGCGACTAGCCAAAAGCTTAGCCTCCTCAAGTGAGAAGTCCTTTGCTACCTTCTCAACAGTTGTACCTTTCTTGAGAGCTTTAATAAGTTTATTATCCAATTTCTCGAGATCATCCTTACTGTACTTATCTACTGATTCATTTACAAAACGAAGATGACCACCATTTAAAGCATTCTTAATATGCTTAGACTGGAGCTGACGTGATGTAAGTTCGATAACCTCTCCTTTTACAATTGTAATACCAAGAGCCTGATCATGAAATGAATATGCTTTGCTACCCAAAGCTACTTTCTGTGTTGCCATATTTATTTTATTTAAAACGGATTTTGTTTAAGGGGTGACCTAAATAATAGATCACCCCCAGTTTAAATTGTAGTATGAAATATTACTCGAGATCTACTCCCAAGAACTGGTCAATATTCATGAAGCTAGGGAAACCATTCTGAGCGAAATCCTTATCTGAAGCCAGCATAATTGTAGCATCATGATACATCTTGCAGAAGCCAGTTGTAAGAGTAGCATATATTGCCTCTGTCTGATTTGATACGATTCTCTCTGATTCCATTGACAACTGTTTTGCAGTCAACTTCATCAAAGCTGCAGAAGTATCAATAAGCATAATCTGCTTAGAAGGACAACCAGGATGAATATAGAAATCGGCCTGATTTGGAACTGGTGAATGTAAGTTAATGGTTGCCTGAGTAGTACCCTGACTACGCTGCTTGAACTCTGGGAGATCCAACATCTCAATAGCCTGATCCTCACCACCGATCATGGTAGTAAAGTTACGACCCATACGAGCAGCACGTACCCAAATATGGAGAAGATCCTTATACGTAATACCCTTAGCCTTTTCATATACACCAACTACTGGAGCAGACTCTGAACCATCAACCTGATTACCATTGATAAGAGTATCCAATGCCAGAGTATCCATAGCATAACCAAGCTTGATACCAAAGTCACGGAGATAAATACCCAAAACATCCAGTGATACATAATCACGAACCTCATCTGTAAGCTTGAAACCTTTACCAATCTTGAACAGACGGATAGATTTCTGACCAAATGATACGGTACCCAATGGGATGGTCTCAGCCTCATTTACTCGAGCCGGTGAAGCATCACTCATATTAATATGAGGCATGATAGCTTGCAAACCATTGATAGGCTGATCAGCGGTGATAATATTTGGGTAGAATGGAGCCTGGCGCATACCAAGAGTAATAGCTGCTCTGATGATCTCTGGAACAATCCATCGAATATTCTGGTCTGGCATACTGTAGATATTCTGCATAGTATCAACCTTAGGGTTAATACCAATCTTCTCATACAGAGTATCAAGTGTGATACCATACTTACCCTTTACCAACTCCTCAAAGGAGATTTCTACTGGTTTCTTGTTGTTGTTACCGTTACGAACAGCTTCCAACTGTACAACCATAGGCATCAGATCGTTCTTAAAATCCTCTGCCTTCATCTTTGAAATATCAATTTCTGCCATTTTATATAATGTTTATTTGTTTTACTTTACCAATACCTGAATTACCTCATTAGCTGCATCAGCTGAATTCAGGGCGATGAAATTAGTAGCTGTCTCAGAAGTAGCTGCTATTGGGAAATGATCACTAAGCATAGTACCATCTACATTAACATAACCAGCACTAAGAGCATCCTTAGATACCCAATTACAAATCATAAAGCCTTCTACTGCTACTGTAACTTCGAGAGCTACATTACGCTGTGGCTGATAAGCTGGATTGATACTATCTGTAACTGCGATGCCAAGATAAATTTCTCCAGCAACACCAGTATAAGGCTGAATAGTACCATCGTTATTAAGAGCTACCGGCTGACCCTGGTAAATTTTCTTTTCACTCTTTACTGTAAAAGACTGGTGCAACTTGTGTGACTCAGACTTATAAATAGTGGCTCTAAGAGTTTCCTCTCCCCACATTGTCAAATTTGTTTCTTTCATAATTATATTATTTAGAGTTCATTTTCTGATAATACAAGTCGTTAATGGCATCATCAGTTGAAGGTACTTCGGAATTAGAAGTAGTACCTTCACCTTCCTTAGGATTCTCAACTACAGAAGAACCACGAGTTACATCATGTGAACCACACTTAGAACATGTAAGGGGGAACTTCTCTTCCAACTGATCCTTGTAATCCTTGTTAAGAGAAATCAAAGTCTGAAGACCTGTTGTATCTGCATTAAGCATAGTAACAATAGTCTCATCGGCCTGATCACCCTTCAACTTCTTGTAATTACCAACTACCTCCTCACGAAGAGAAGCAATATAATTCTTACCTACTGTAGACATAGCCTGAAGGTTTGCAATTTCTGCATCCTTCTGAGTAACCTGCTCAGTAAGCTGATCCTTCTCGGTAGTAAGGTTTGTAATCTTAGTTTCCAAATCCTTCTTACCGCTTACCAATGACTGAACTGCCGACAAAGCCAATTCAGTACTTACCTCCTGATCCTCTGCCAATGATAAACCTTTATCACCGAAGAGTTTCTCGAGAAATTCTTGTAATTCTTTATTCATTGTCTCCTTATTAATTTGGTTATTCTGATTTATATTATTCTGAGGAGTATCGTTATTTTCTTGGTATGAATTAATATCATCCTTGAAATCAGTAAAATAATATGCTTTCTTTGTATCTTCCCGATACTCTGCAAAAGATGTCCAAGTTCTTTTAGCAAACTCAGGATTGATAATTTTACCGTCTTCGCCAATCTTTTGGGCAAATGAATCAGCACCATGTGAAACAAGGGATGTTTCCAGGTATCTTACTACTTCAGTAACTACCTTACGAATCATATTTCCCTTTTCATCATAAGTACCAAGCTTATCCCAGAAATCTCTATCATCCATACCTGGATGAGATTTCTCCCACTTAAACTGTACAGTTACAGAGTTACTGTGTATTGAAGGAGGATCCATGAGAATTCCTCTAGCAATACGTGGATTAGCTTTACCATCAATCTTAAGTACACCATTGATACCGGCTGGGATAACAAAGTTACCATCTTTGTAACCTTCCTGCCACATAACTTGAGATACTGAACCAATAGCATTACCTATGTCAGTAGAGTGATCACAGTTAACGGTTTGACCTAAAAGCATTCTCATTGAAGCTTTAAGAACTCCTGGTTGACTAAAGTCTGTAGGATTCCAGTTCTTTGAAACGATTGTAGCTGATAACAATCTAAAAACTGGCTCGATAAACTCCTCGGCATTAGGAGTAAGATCCTCTTTAGTAAGATTTGGATAGTAGGTATTATAATCAATATCACTACCAAACAAACCTAATTTCTCTACTGATTCCCTTGAAACATGGTTCCATTTGTAGAAATTCTCAGAGAAAGTCTGTGGTTCTACTCCAGTAGGTAGGAAACCAGCCATAATAGTATGACCACTACCTATAATCATTGATTCCATCCTTTCCTTATTGGAATGGATTTGATTTACTTTCTTTGTCATAACTTATCTTGGTTTTGTATTTTGATCACCTCTAGAAGGACTAGGATTAGTCTTATCTCTTGATCTTCTAGCTGATTGATTTTTATCATCTTGTCTCTGTTTTTTCTTTGTACCTTCTTGTGGGTCTGAATTACCTTTACTGAACTGATCCTCAAGTGAAACTCTTGGTTCTTTTTCATCGGGGGAATCATAACCCATTTCCCAAGCATACTGATACTGACTGATAATACCTGCCTTATATAACAGATCAAGATTTTGGATTTTATACTGCTTTGCCTGTTGAACCTTTACATCATCGGCGATAGTTGAAGGTTTCCAGGTAATTCTCATACCTTTATTATTAAAGCCAGCTAGACGTAATTCTAGAGAGTATAAGAATTTCAAAGCATAAGTTACAATCATTTGGATATTATTTAACTGGCTGATCATCTTAGATAACACTACGCCATTACCTTCAGCTGTTCCTCCAGAAGTAACTCCAATAATTGAACCATTAACTCCTAAACCATTGGCAACAGATTGTTGATTCATACTCCAAGCTTTATCAACATTGCCAATATCTTTAGTAGTAGAGTTCATAGTGAATTCATGATCATCTATGAAACCAGTTACTATACCATCCTTCATACCATCTTTAACATTACGTTTAAGATCTCTGAGTTCTTTGTTCAAACGAGCTTGATAAGCTTTTGTACTTTCATTACCATTCTGATCAGGTTTAGCCATCTTAACCTCTAAGAATCCTACCATACCCATTAACTCCATAATATGCTTGAAGTTAACTCTCATATCTGACTGACCTTTTAAAGAATCAAGAGCAGCCATGAACATAGGTATTCCATATGGTTCATCGGTATCATTATACATACTAGCATATACATAAGTTTGAGTGTTCAACTTAATGTACTCGCCTTGTTTAATAAAATGATTTGGGTTCTTTTGATAAGGTTGGTATACACCATTAGTTTCTCTTTTAAATCGGATGGTATCTGGTTTAATAAAGAGAATTGTATCAAGTGTATCAAGATCTTGGCTTGGTACACCTTCTACAGATATAGCTCCACCTATAATCAATTGAACGATCATTTTGTTAACTAAACCATTAATACCAGCAGTATACTGAGACCATTTATCGGTAACCTTATTAAGGTGATTCCTCATAGCTTCAGCTTCCTTATCGGTATTATTTGGAAAAGTAACTGTATGACCAGTATTAGCTAACTTGAAAGTATCAAGCAAAGCTATACTTACATCTGGATTGATCTTATACAGATCACGAAGTAATTTGATTACTTCTACACGGAAAGAAGGATCTACTACTGGAGTAAATCCTCTTATAGCTCCCAAAATACCTGCTGAATCTTCTGGTACAGAAATTCTTCCTGGATCTATGCCAGTAACCTTAGCAGGTTTTGTGTCTTCTTTATTCTGTACAGGAGGAGCATTCTGTACAGGTTTTTTAAAGAATCTTGAAAATGGATTTTTCATCTTGGTTGTACTATTACATTTGTTTTACCTTTCCTAATATGATTGGTTATAGCTTTACCCATAATATCATCATCTGCATAAACCAAATCACTATCATCTTCAGCTTCAGAATTAGTTCTGTGCTTACCCATAGCAACAGGCCTATTTAATGAATCATATATGAAGGTATATGCTTCCTGAACAAAGAAAGGATCCTTTACAATGATATTATTTTCTCTAACATCATTCTCTAGACCATCTATGATAACAGATCTGTTACCGTTGGTAGTTAACCATCCAGGAGATTTATCCATTTCTGGTCTAGATTTACCTTTCTTCTTTACCATCTTTTGATAGTAATACAGTTTTGGATAACCTTCCATCTGTAATTGTGAAGTTACAGCTAAACCAATATCATTTGACTCAGGAGCTATAGTAGCATAGTTAAACAATTGACCAGTATCTCCCAGTAGTTTAGCATATTTATCTACTGGCATCCTACCTTTATAACAGGCTTGTTCTTCTCCAGGTTTATCCATTACTGTAAAAGAAGAGTAGTCAGTTGCTCTACCAGTTGCAACGTCAGCTCCTAAGAAATATTCCTTATCCCTTTCAGGTAAATTAAATTGCCTATACTGACCATTATACCTCTTTTTAATAGGTGGATAATCAGATAGGCAATTTTCTATATCTCTAATATCTAACAGATCAAAGACTGTATTACCTGAACCAAGGAAGTCTCCATCTACCTCTTGAGCAGTTCTTCTAGGTCCCAAAGCTGAAGCCATTTCCTTGTACCAGTGTTCATCTCGTTCTGGGTGCATTTGCCATCTTAATCTGATAGGTGTAAATGGGTTACCACCAGCCATAGCATCTACCCAAGTAGAGTGGTAGAAATTACCTAAACCCTTTGGTGTGTTATGGGAAGGTAAAGATGGGTTAGTAAAATATGATTGATCATCCTCAACAGAAATATCATATATATTTGCCCTGAATTCCTTGAGAACTTTTACTTTAGAAAGTGTTACACCTGTAGTCCTAAGTTTCTTGATAATCTTGGTTATATAAGGTTTATTGATTACATATCCAGTTCTATTGAATACTTCATCTATAATTAACTTAGAGTAACCATTACCATTACTACCAGAGGATTTAAGATGTTTGACTTTTGGCCACATCTCTTTGATAATACCTACGGTCTGTAAGTCTTTGATTTTACCTACTCTACTACCAACAGCCATTTGATAACTATATCTAATAGCTCTTAGTGTATTTTCGGCTATAGTTACCAATTCAAGATTGGTTATATAGTTGTGTGTTGGATCCATATCCAAGTGATCAATTACCATATTATCTGGTATAGGACCATTAAATGCTTCCCATACTAGTCTATGAACATTAAAGTTCTTTTTGGTATTATGATCCCAAAGTTTGATCCTCATATAACCATTGGCAGTAAGTCTACCTTCTTTAACTACCCAACCTTGATTGGTTTTACGTTCTATTACACCTTGATTAGATATACGATAATTAGGATAACCAAAGATTTCTTTCCATATCACTTCCTTTGGTGGTGTAGTAATTGGAATTTTTTCTAAGTCCTCTAAACCTAAATCATACTCTATAACTCGTAAATCTTTTTCTACAATCTCTTTTACAGGCTTCCAGCCTTGTGTAGTTAATAATTTATGAGCAGGTGTACATTTCAAAATTGTACCTTTGGAAGTTTTTATCTTCCAAGTTTTTAACTTGCCCTTATTTACTGAATGAGTAACCTTTTTCCATTGTAGTTTATGTGTCAATACTTCTATGCCTAACATAGATATGTCTTGAATTCCGAATCTTTGTGGACAAATGGTACCTATATTAAGTAGACCATTCTTGGTTACTATTTGAGTATCAGCTGTAACACAGCTGTTTACAATAGCTGATCCACCAGTAGACAGAGTAGGTACAGCAGCAGCCCAAATCTGAGAAGCCCAACGTACCATAGCAGCTTCATCTATCACAAGGAGAGACAAAGACTCAGAACGACCTGCCTCTGGTGAAGTAGGAATAGATTCAATAAATGAACCATTATCGAACTCCATTACAGAAGCAGATCCATATTCACCAGCTCTACCATTAATAATAGGTGTTTGAAGATACCAAGGTAGGTTTTTGTACATATACTTAATCTTCTTAAGTACCTTCTTAGCAGTATTATCTTTGATAGAGATAATGTTTATCTTTTTATTAGGGTGATACATAGCTAACCATAAGCAATACATAGATATCAACTCAGTGATACCAGCCTGTCTAAACTTTAGGATAACATTGAATCTATCTCTAATAAATTGATATAACACAGCTTTTTGATAAGGGTACAAATTAAATGCTACCTTACCACGAACTGGATGAATAACATAACAAAAACTGGAAAATAGGAATACATCATTTGGTACTCTAGCAAGAATATCGAGCTCACTTCTAGAGAGTGTAGTAGGAGCTTCAATAATTTTCTTAGCCATACTAAAAATTATATTCTAGTTTAAATTCGAGATCTAACCCTAAATCCTTTTTATATTTAGGATAATAGAAGGTATTAACCCCAACCTTATATATAAGAGTTTTAGTCTTGAAACTTAATCCAAACCCAGCATCCATAACATTATGAAAGTACCTATAAGAGATATAGGTGTAGGGTTTAAATCTTTCTAGAAAATTGATTGGCTTACGAGTTAATTGATTATTAACCCAATTATACTTATAAAAATCCAGGTCTAGTTCAAAATCTTTAGAAGTACTGCCTAAGGTGATGGAATCGATATTATGAACCGAATATACCTTGAGATGGCTGTTATCTAATAGAAATTGAACTAGTGAATCGCAACCCCCATCATTTGTTGCAGAACCAGATCCATTCGAGGAAGAAGCGGCCGATTTACTTCTTTTCTGGTTTGGGTAGAAGGTAACGATATTTGGTACCTGGATAGTCGGATAACCCAATATTGGAGAATATGGTTTGGTTGAATAAACCGTATCCGACTTGCTTGATGTGGAACCCTTAACGATCTGCAGTTGTTTAACTTGCTGATGTAGTTTGGAATTCCTGAAGCAAAGGTAAATAGTCAAACCCAATAAACCAAGAGTGAATATAACTCTAAGATTTTTATTAAATATCTCCATGTAGTGAACAATCTACCAGTTGATGATAAGCAGTTTTAGAAGCTTCATCCCAATGCTTAAGGATAAACTTGTGAAGGATATTTCCTAATTCTCTGCCAAGTTCTGGGGATTTTGGATTCTTCTTGAGATAAAGAGTAACCTGATAAGTTCTCAGAGTTTCTCTTACCTTAACACCATGTGTATCTGGTTTAGAAGATGCAATGATAGAATCTCCTAACTGTTTGATAAGATTACGGAATACTTTCAAATCCATGTTTGGATAATATTCTCCGTGATTCTTTACTGATCTATGTTTCTTTCTTCTCATTGTAGTGAAATTTTAAATGTTTGAATGAATATAGTACTTTCTTGTCTAGAAGCTCATTCAAAAGATACTCAGTTCCTTTGCGTATATACGCATATATGTATGAGGTTTTGTTTACAAAACCGAATACCTTTTTTCCGAAGGAAAAAATATCCTTATCCTTTATCCTAAATCTATATATCCTAAATCCTATTTTTATTACCTTCTAAAAAATATATATATTGAATATATATTGAAAAGGTTCCCTAGGATAAGGATTTCTTGATACACTTTTTAAACCAAATACCAACTTCATATACAGCTCCTTTAGCTATGGTGTATCTAGCTTTGTTCAACCAGTACAGATAGTTCTCTTCAGGAAGATATATCTGAAATCTTTTAGGGAAACCTTGGATATTCTTAAAATCTTGAATACCAAGAGGTAGTCCATCTGGTCTAAACTGTCTATCAGCTGGTCTTAATGTAAGTGGGGGTTTATCCGGATCAAGCTTATAAACTCCTGGTAAAGTCTGCATTTTAGCTGTCTTTATAGGCCATTTCTTTTCATCCTTGAAATCATGAGTCCATAAATGTTGAATTTCCTTAACCGTAAGGTTTTTCTTTTTAGGTAATTTCCTATAATCATACATAGCTAACACTTTATCAAAAGGAATTAAAGGTTGCATATTGGCTGCCTCCAGAATAAATCTAGAGAGCTTAGGAGTATTAACACTAAATATTATATCGAAACAACCAATATAACTCTTAGCGGTATTTTTTATTCCTATAATAATTAACCTTTTCCTTGATACCTGAGAATTACCAAAATCACTTACTGAATTAACCTTGAATGATATATGATAATTAGGTAAGGCTTCTTGCCAAACCTTTTCTGGCATAAGATTAATCAATCTAGGGACATTTTCTATCATGAAAACCTTTGGTTGATATTGCATTATACCTTCAATAACCAATTGAATAGACTTATTTTTTTCTGGGTTTCCTAATTCTTTGGCTTTTGAAAGTCTCATTGTAGAGCTTGCACCACAATCTGGAGAGCTTAGAATGATATCTGGATGCCATTTTTCTGGTAATTCGTTCCTTAAAAATGGCATTTCTCCAAAATTCAAACGCCATTGTTCTTCCTTCTGGGTATGAAAGACGGATCGGGGCTCTATATTCCCGAGTAGTTGTTTCCTCCAAGGGAATAATAGAGCTCCTTGTCCTGCACAAATCCCCAGAATCTTCAGGTCTTTGTAACATTTTTTCATAATTTACCAATTCTTGGAATAGCTTTTGATCTGACCGATCATACACTTCAAACTTACCAGATAACTTGGTGAAGTTGCATATTTTGCACCCATATTATCACAGATTTTCTCTGCAAATTTCACCGGATCCTTTCTAAAGGGCCAAGCATCAGCATACATATCCTTCTTAAAGATAGCTGTATGATCCTCTAAAGCCTGTTCTAGAGACTCATATTCTCTAAAAAGTCTCTGGACAGTGTACTTAAACTTAGTTGGACTAAGCTTAACCACTGAAATTTTCTTCTCTGGAGCCTTGAATACCTTATTTGGAGTACTAAAATACTCCGTTGTAAGGATCAAAACGGTTTTTCCAGTCCAAGAACCTTTAGTAATACCAAAAATATTGAACTTACCAACCTTACTTTTACCCCAACCAGTCTCTAAACAAGCCTGAGCAGTTACAAATACTGGATCAATCTCACCTTCTTTAGCTGCAAGATAGACCTCTTTAGCGAATTCAATCTGTTTTGTTGTTGCCATAATTACAATATTTATTAAGTTATATAATCAAGGATTAGAAGAATGAGTATTGCAGAGTACACCAACTGTATCAAGAGTTCTATATTCAAATATAAATAAAATAATGTATTAATTTAATTTTAAAAATTATGGCTAAACATTGCAATTTATGTACTAATGAGTACAATCTAGAGGACTATGAACCATCCTCTAAGATATTTAAAATAATGGAAGAAAAAGGACTCTGTTTCTCCTGTGCTTTTTGGACTTGGAGATTAGCAGAAGATAAAGCTCTCCAACTTCTTCATGATAGCAAGGATCTATTCTTAGCTAAATTAAGAAAAGAAGAGGTGGATGATATGGCTCCCTGGGAATCATTTGAGCAATCAGATGAGACTTTATTAAAGAGATATCCTAAATGGTGGTTTGGTAGACCAGTTATATTAGATGGTTCACACCATATTTATCATCTTGGTGAAATTGATAAACCTTCAAGGGTAGATTCACATCATGATTATATTTTAATGGATGATGGAACTATATACCCTTATTTGATGGGCTTATACGGTAAAAAAGGTTTAACTTTCCAGGGAGAAATACCAGCCCATTTTATGTGGTCTCCTAATACTCCAGACGGATTTAAGAATAATGCTGTTCTTTTATCTGAAATTGATACCGAAGAATTAAAGGCTCAAGGTATCAAGAGACCATTCATATACCAACCTAACAAAGTTCCTGAGAAAATATTAAAAAAGTACTTTAAAAATTTGTATTAATCAATTTTTATTTGTACCTTTGCAAATAATTAAAAATAGATATAAAATGAAAAAATCAAAACTCGAAACACGACTGGAAGTTGGGGATGAAGTAATTTACTTCGATGGCAGAACTCTAATGGAGATTACCAAAGTAGTATCAGTCGACAAGGAAACTAAATCTGCCAAGTTAGAGAATCAGATCCAAGTGAATAGACAACCTCATTCTAAGGATCATACTTATCACCGGGTTGAAAGGAATAAACAAGGCAACGCCTGGAGAAAAGAAGATGCTATAAGTTTTTATGAAGCATTTAAGTCTAAGAGAAACCTTAGTAAGTTACTTCCAACTCTCTTAGAATCAATTAAGGATTTGGATTTCCTTAATAGTGATGAAGCTGATATTCTTAATAAGTTAAACGTTAAAATCGAAAAGTTATGTACACTGGTTGGAAAATAATAGGTATCTTATATATTATTGCACTGATACCATCGTTTATTGTAACTCTGATATTCATTCAGAATAAAACTGTACCTCAGTTAAATAAAACATTAACATTCGTATCAATTTGGATGGTAATGCCTTTCTATATGGTATGGAAGTTAATGTCTAAAATCAATAAGTGATGATAACTGAGAAGATATTAAAAGAGCTTGGATTTGAAAGGCATCCAGCTCTTAAAATTCCAGAGTATTGGGACTTATGGTTATCTACAAATACCTATAATGAGAAAGAGCATAAATTTAATAGAGTTCTTTGTATTCATGTAGATTTTTATGATACTGATAATTCTTGGTATGCTAATAGAAATAACTATATTAAAGATGGTAGTTGTAATGTTAGATTAATATTAGGTCCAGGTGGTCCTCATGATTGTTCTCATGAATTTCCTTTACTTAGGAGATTAAAAGATCCAGAGAAGTTAAAAACATTAATAGAAATTTTAAAAGGAGATGAGTAATATGAAGAAGTTAATAGTATTTATTCTGGCTGCAGTTTTAGTATCTTGCAGCCAGCAAGAAACCACTAATAAAGAGGTAAAGCAGAAAGAGTATATTAAGAAGGAATCCAAGAAAAAGGATTATTCTGAACCTTATAAAGATAATAGAGGTAGTAATGGAGTATTCTATTATGAGAGATATCTTGATACAATCAAGGGATCCGATGAGTATGTTATAGTCGCAGTATATCACTCAGGTAAGGGTATATCTACTGTAGTAGTAGGAAGACCAACTAGATTAGATTAATATGATTATTAATGTATTTGAATATAGAATAGTAAAGGTAGAGAAAGGAGCTTTCTTTATCGAATACAAGGCTTCAAGATGGAGCAGTTGGAAAGAGTTAGATAAACAGTTCAGGACAAAGCCAAGGGCAGAAGCTTGGGCTAGAAAGAATATCATAATTAAAGATTATAAGTAATATGGCTAAGAAGAAAGTAGTAAACATCATAGAGAAAGGACTAGAAGAAAGAGAAGAAACTCTTATGGTTAAAGATATCTATGATAAGTTAGAGGATTATAGGAAAGAACATCCAGAATCCAGTTTCATGATAGTTTCCTATAATAATAAGGATAAAGTAGGTACTAGTTTCCTACTAGGTAAGGAAGAGGATATCGCTAAAGAATGTACCAGTCTCATGCTCTACAAAAAGGAGCATGAGATATCTAAGACCTTTAGTAGAGTATTCACGAATTTGTTTCACATCATCAGTAAATTAGGTTAATTATGAAGAGAACATCATCTATTACACCAGCAATGAAGGAGCTATTAATCCCTTCAGAAGGTACTTATAACCTTTTTCCAGATGGATTGGCAAGGTTACAAAAGGGTGACAAGTCATTCTTTGGTTTACAAACATTTCCTCATGTAGGAGATATAGTAGCAGGATTAGGGGGAGTTTTTACATTGTTTAAGGTTAAGTCTATTACCTGGGCAAATAATAATGAAGTTAGGATAGCTCCAAAGGGTGAAAATGGTTATCCTATTACTAAGTTATACCCAATCTGTATATCTAATGAGATATTGCTCAACCTTGGTTTCAAATGGGATGAGAGATTCCATAAGTTTAGATTAAGGTTAAAGGATTTCCGTAATATAGATATTGAGAAATATGATTCTGAGGTATGCTATATTAAAGAAATAGGTTATATCAAGTATTTGCATGAACTTCAGGCAGTCCTCAGAATATATCATATTGATCAAGGTATTCTTAATCAAAAATTATTGGTCGATAGAAGCTTACCTAAAGTAGATTGGGTTAACAATAATGTTAAATAGATAGGGCTATGATTATTGAAAGTAAAGTAATTGCAGTTATCCTGTTTGGATTAGGTGCCTTTTTCCTTTTATGTGGGTTAATGGTACTATCGGGAGTAAGAAACATTGATAAGGAAGATAGGATTATTTTTGGAGTTGTCCTTCTCCTTAGTTTAGTATTTGGTTATTCACTTATAATTGGAGGTATACAGTTATGGCAAATTTAAAGGCAACTCAGAAGGAGTTTGAGGATTATGTAAATCTTCAGAGAGATGGAGTAGTTAATATGAATGAAATGGATAAGGTGTTAAGGCTTACCAGATTAACTCAGGAATCCTATGAGGATATTATTAACCATTATGATGAATATGTTAAGGCATATCATATCAAAGAGTTTAAATATCCTCAGGAGGATGAATAGGACTATTATTTAATATGGAACTATTTTATGGGATTTAAGTTTTTAGGTTTTAAGTTTTAGATTATTAAATTAAGCCCACTCTTGTTGGATGTGGTTATTACCCTTAATTGGCTGGGAAGTTAGTTAAGGGTCTTTTTGTGTGAGCATGTGTGCATGTGGGATTTGTTGGAAATCCAGGCTAGGATCTCCTTTATCACGGGACCGTAAAGGATGTGGTACTTATTTCGGACCACGGTTGATGCAATATGAAAAAATGAAAAATAAAGATAAGGGACAAAGATTTTTACTTTATCCCTTTTTCTTTTATTTAAAACGTTTATTCATTATTACTAAATATTGTTTACTTAGTAAGAATAAAGTAAATGATTTTAAGTTATATAAGAAATTAATTTCTAATTTCTTATTCTCATATATATGAG
>ERZ1034980.1203-NODE-1203-length-16029-cov-3.420308_pt1 | contig 16029 bp, 10 predicted proteins | sample MGYA00520622_ERZ1034980 | MGnify/ENA primary metagenome ERZ1034980 (study PRJEB33766, sample SAMN09781791) | gut metagenome | biome: gut microbiome | host: Homo sapiens | place: Madagascar | study: EMG produced TPA metagenomics assembly of the PRJNA485056 data... | reverse complement strand
CATTATATTGTCCATGATGTAGAGCCTTGCCTCGTGGGTGCGGGCAATAGCCTCCTCTACTATAGGCCTTGTCAGACCATGGATCTTGATATCCATCTGGATAGCGGTGATTCCCTTTCTTGTACCTGCGACCTTAAAGTCCATATCGCCAAAGAAGTCCTCAAGTCCCTGTATATCCGTAAGCACGATGTAATCGTCATCGGTATCTCCCGTAACAAGTCCGCAGCTTATACCTGCTACCGCAGCCTTTATCGGAACTCCGGCAGCCATAAGTGAAAGCGAGGATGCGCATACGGAAGCCTGAGACGTGGAACCGTTGGATTCAAGGGTCTCTGATACGGTCCTTATGGCGTAAGGGAACTCCTCCTCTGACGGAAGAACAGGAACGAGAGCCTTTTCCGCAAGGGCACCATGGCCGATCTCCCTTCTTCCCGGTCCTCTTGAAGGCTTTGTCTCACCTACTGAGTATGACGGGAAGTTATAATTGTGCATATATCTCTTGGAGGTGACAGTAGCGTCAAGTCCGTCTATCTTCTGTGCATCAGAAAGCGGCGCAAGGGTACAGATATTTAATATCTGGGTCTGCCCTCTTGTAAACATTCCAGATCCATGCACTCTCGGCACCATATCGATCTCGGCTGCAAGCGGCCTGATCTCGGAAATAGCCCTGCCGTCCGGTCTCTTATGATCCTTTAAGATCATCTTGCGGACGGTCTTCTTTTCGTACTGGTAGATAGCCTCCCCAAGGAGTCCCAGCCACTCCTCGTTATCAGCAAAGCTCTCCTTAAGTCTCTCGGTTATGGCGTCTATATTGCCGTCCCTGGTCTGCTTATCGTCTGTAAATACAGCTTCCTCCATCTCGGCCTCAGGAACTATCTCCTTAATGGCGTTAAAGAGCTCCTCAGGCACTGCGCAGGAAACGTACTCATGCTTAGTCTTGCCCACCTCGGCAACTATACCGTCCATCCATGCTATGAGCCTGCAGTTGATCTCATGCGCCTTATATATGGCGTCTATCATGATCTCATCGCTCACCTCATTGGCGCCTGCCTCGATCATTATAACCTTATCCCTTGTGGAAGCCACAGTAAGGGCAAGATCCGATCTTGATTTCTCTGCAGATGTAGGGTTAAAAACGAACTCTCCGTCTACAAGGCCTACCATGGTAGCTGCGCAAGGTCCGTCAAAAGGTATGTCTGAAATACTGGTGGCAAGTGATGAGCCAAGCATTGCAACGACCTCAGGCGGACAATCCGGATCCACCGATAAAACAAGGTTGTCAAGCAGCACATCGTTTCTGTAATCCTTAGGGAACAGAGGTCTCATAGGACGGTCAATGACTCTTGATGTAAGTATTGCATGCTCTGACGCCTTACCCTCACGCTTATTGAAGCCGCCCGGGATCTTGCCTACCGCATACATCTTTTCCTCATACTCAACTGAGAGCGGGAAGAAATCCACTCCCTCCCTTGGCTCCTTTGATGCAGTAGCCGTGGATAAAACAGTGGTATCGCCATAGTGCATCAGACATGCGCCGTTGGCCTGTGCGGATACTCTTCCGATATCCACTGACAGCGTCCTTCCGCACAGGTCAAATGTATAGGTCTTATACGGCCTGTCCAAAGGCTTGGATGTCGTTCCGAAATTTAAATCCATTTTTTCTCCTTTTTTCCGTCCTCCGGTATCCCTGACTTATCCATGATACCCCGGCGGAATCTAAAAACTGTTTCTTTAGTACCTCATTCGGTCATACGAAGTCAATTTTATACTTAATCCTATTATGAGTCAAGCTTCCCGTATGTCCAAATTAAGCTTATCATCACTGTTAAATGTATGGATAATATGTAATAAAAATGCCGCACCTTCGGGCAGAATGCTCCCGGAAGATACGGCACGGCATGATCATGATCAGCCTGTAATATTTATCTATTTAAAACACATTTTCTCAGCCAGCCGCTTTTCCTCACGTATCTGTCTTGCAAGCCAGTCATTTTCCCTGTCTTCCATACGTAAAAGAAACTGTTCCTTTTCATCGCTTATGCGTGACGCCCTCCGCCAGCTTCTTTTATTTTTCTCAGCAGGTGTAGGCTTTGCATTCCTACTTCCGGGACGCGGTCCTCCAAAGCCCCTGTCCTTTCCGTTAAAACCGGATCCCTTTTGTACGGACGGATCTCCGGCATTTCCCTGATCGATCGATGTCTCGGGTATCTTATCATTCTTTCTTATAACATCCGGACCTTTGGCCTTACGGCCTGAAGGACGACCTGAAACTGGGATACTGGTATTATCCCTGTTTTTAGTCTTTGTCGTCTGTATCGATATGAGCAGGACCACGACAAATATGACTATCGCGCCTAATGACATGTTACTCCACCACCGTTTCCTTAAGCGCCTTTAATGTACCGGCAAGATCAGCTATGTCTGAAGGGACTACAAGCTTTGTAGCCTGTCCGTCAGCCATCTTTTCCGCCGCCTCAAAGCTCCTTATGGCAAGATATTTTGAGGTAGGATCAGCCTCATTTATCATCCTGATACCCTCAGCCTTTGCCCTCTGCACCGTAAGCAGGGCCTCAGCCTCACCCTGGGCCTCCCTTATGCGCTGCTCCTTTACAGCGTCGGCGTTAAGGATGGCAGCTTCCTTCTCTCCCTCGGCAATGGTGATGGCAGCCTGTTTCTTACCCTCGGCAGTAAGTATGGCCTCACGCTTTTCTCTTTCAGCTTTCATCTGTTTTTCCATAGCGTCCTTTATGGACTTAGGCGGGTCTATGTTCTTGACCTCCACACGGCTTACCTTAATGCCGTATTTGTCCGTAGCCTCGTCAAGGATAGCCGTTATCTGTGTATTGATGCTGTCACGTCCTGTAAGGGTCTCGTCAAGGGTCATGGCTCCGACTATATTCCTCAGTGTCGTAGCAGAAAGATTCTCTATGGCGGCTATGGGCCTTTCAACTCCGTAAGCAAAGCTCTTGGGGTCAAAAATACTGAAGAACACCACGGAATCCACCATCATAGTTACGTTGTCCTTGGTTATAACAGGCTGAGGCTGAAAATCAGCCACCTGCTCCTTAAGGGATACCTTTTTTGCTATGCGGAATAATACAGGTATCTTAAAATGTATGCCCGCGTCCCAGGTAGCGTAATATTTTCCTAAAAACTCTATGATCCAGGCGTCGGCCTGGGAAACTATCCTGATGCAGGATACGAGCAGCGCGATGATGATTATAAACAGTATAAGTATCATAAAACTCCCTCCGGATACCGTATATCCAAATAAAAATGGCGCATTCCACATCCATGAGAACCCAACGCATGTGAACGCACCATTATTATACAGTACAGGCCTTATTTAGGCCATCAATAAACTATCAAATTTTTCTTACGAAATCAGGATCACTCGCTCCTTAAGGCGTCTATCGGATTGAGCTTTGCCGCCCTGTTTGCCGGCATGTATCCGAATATAAGGCCTATGCCCACGGATACTCCAAAGGACAGCAGCACCGCTCCAAAGGTAGGCGTACAGGTTATGCCAATGGCTGTTCCGATAAGGACAGTCATGACGGAGCCCATGATTATGCCAAGTATGCCTCCCATGGTGGAGGTCACCGCAGCTTCTATGACAAACTGTGTCATGATGACACCGCGTCTTGCACCCAAAGCCTTCCTTATTCCTATCTCCCTTGTTCTCTCTGTAACGGATACCAGCATTATGTTCATAACTCCGACTCCCGCCACAAGGAGGGATATCCCGGCTATGCCTCCGAGCATCATGGAAAGCTGGCCTATCATTTCATTCATCTGATCGAGCATCTCGGAATTGGCGTAAACCGAATACAGGTCGTCATCCTTAAAGACGCTGTACAGGTAATCTTCTATCTTGGTCACGGCGGCGTCAGCGTCATTTACGTCTCTTACGGTTATTATGTATGAGGACATAAAGCCTGTTCTTGCTATCTTACCGGCTGTGGAATAAGGTATCCAGACGAAATCATCCGTTCCTCCCTCATCAAGGGAGTCCTCATCCTGCCTTTCCACAACGCCGACCACATAGAAAACATTTCCGTTGATCCTTATCTTTTCCCCTATGGCCTCCTCGGCGCTTCCGAACATATACCAGGCGGTGTAATAGCCCATTACTGCGACCCTTTTTTCACCTGCCATGTCAGAATAGGAAAGGTTTCTTCCTGCCTCCATATCATATCCCTTTATCGTCAGATAATCCTCTGAATATCCTCCGATAGAGGTGCCGGACATGGTATCGTTGCCGTATTTTAAACGCCCGTTAACTGTCGCCGTAGGGGTAAGATATGCAAAGGTCTCGGGATTTTCATCAAGAAACTCATAAAAATCATCCGTATCCACAGTCCTGGAAGCGGTATTAGTAACCGTGACATTTATCTGATCCACTCCCATATCGGAAAAGCTCTCCATCATGGAATTCATGTAACCGGTAACTATGGACACCAGCATTATGACGGAGGCCACACCGATGATTATGCCCAGCATGGTAAGGAAGGATCTCATTTTGTTGCCCGCAATGGAACGCAGGGCCATCTTAAAGCTTTCCATATTCCTCCGCACTCCCGTCAAAATCAACTTTACCGTCTATTATGCGCACTACTCTTTTTGCCCTTACGGCAATGGTAGGATCGTGGGTTATCATAACTATGGTATTGCCTTCATCGTTGAGCTTTTTTATTATGTCGAGGACCTCTCTTGAGGTCTTTGAATCCAGGGCTCCCGTCGGCTCGTCCGCAAGGATGAGCGAAGGCCTTGAGGCGAGGGCCCTTGCTATGGATACTCGCTGCTGCTGTCCTCCTGAAAGCTGGATTGGCCTCATTTTTGCCTTTTCCTTGAGGCCTACCTTTTCCAGCTCCTCCATGGCCCTTATCTTTCTCTCCGGTTCCCTTACTCCCTGATAGAGAAGCGGCAGCTCAACATTCTCCAAAATCGAAAGCTTTGGCAGCAGATTATACTGCTGAAAGATGAAGCCTATCATCCTGTTTCTTATGTCTGCAAGCTCGTTATCCGTCATGGAGCTGGTATCATGGCCGTCTATATAATAATTTCCCTTAGTAGGCACATCCAGGGCTCCTATGATATTCATGAGAGTAGACTTGCCGGAACCGGATTTACCCACTATGGCTACAAATTCACCCCTGTATATATCGAGCGTTATACCGTCAGTGGCGTGTACGGTCTCGTCACCCATCTGATATATCTTATATATTTCCTTAAGCCTTATAAGAGGCGTGTCCTTTGCCAGTCTGTCGTCCTGTGGCACAATGCTTACATCTGCCATTACCTCGGACCTCCTCCGCCTGGTCCACCGCCTTCCGGGCCGCCGCCAGGACCGCTGACGGACATCATCATGCCGCCGAATCCAAAGCTTTGAGCGCTGTCCTTTACATAGACCTCCTGGCCTTCTGAAAGTCCTGAAAGTATCTCTACATAATCATCGGAGATAAGTCCTGTTTCCACCCTGACAGCGGTAAATCCGGCCGGAGCATCGGAAACTCTTGCAGAAGGCATGCCCTCATCAGATTCGCCTGCGTCCGCAAGTATATTCTCATCCGTAAGGGATTCATCCTTTACATATACTATATTGCCGCGCTGGAGAGCGTTTGCAGGAACATAAAGGGTATCCTCGGACTTGTCCAGGACTATCACTCCGTCAACGTTCATGCCCGGCAGCAGGCCTTCATCCTCATCGAGGGTCACCACGACAGGATAGGTCGTGACTCCGTTTGAACTGGTTCCGTTTATACCTACGTTGGATACATGTCCCTTAAAGGTCTTATCCTCGAAGGCGTCTGCCGTAATAATAACTTCCTGTCCCACTTCCACATCGTTTATATCCAGCTCATCTATACTCATCTGGAAGGTAAGCTCTGAAAGATCATAGATGAGAGCCAGCTCTGTGGTGCTGTTTCCGGTATTGACGTTATCCCCGACCTTTGTGTTCTTTACGATTATCTGTCCTGAAATCGGTGCGGTAATGGTGTATTTATCAACATTTTCATTGACGGAATCCACATTTTCCTCAGCGTCCTTAAGGTTGTTTTCCGCTGTCTTTAAGGAATTTTCCGCACTGTTAATGGCGTCCCTTAAGGTATCGGAGGTAATGGTGAACAGAGCCGTTCCGGCTGATACATACTGTCCCTCCTGGACCAGCACGTCCTTAACCTTGACCTGGGATGGAAGATCCACTTTAAGCGTGGAGCTCTCATAGGCCTCAAAATTTCCGTCGGACACCGAAACTATATCTCCCGAATATGCCGTAGCCCTGTCGCTTTCAGTCAGTCCTCCCGGATTGGTCACCAGGATCTTGACATATTTGACCATGGTGCCGCTGTTGATGGTCTCTATAAGATCACTTTTCTCCTCTACTCTTCCGGGGATAGTCTCACCGGTATCTCCTATTTCTACCGCCACGTCCTGTCCTATGGAAAGAGCGTCGGCGTCCGTGCTCAGGAATGCGAGCCTTACGGTCATGGCGCTGTCATTATACAGCTCTGCTATATCATTGCTGCCCTGATTTAAGGTATCGCCGGCTTTGAGGGTAATGTTACGCACATAACCGCTCTGGGCAGCTTTTACTGTGCCTCCACCAAGATCGGATATGGCCCCGTCATATTCTATCCTGGCCTGCTCATAGCTTTCCTTAGCCGATTCAAGATTCCTCTGAGTCTGGTCTACGTTATTTGAAATGTCGGACTGGTCTATCACATAGAGCACGTCGCCCTTTTCGACCTCGTCTCCCTCCTCAAAATCCGCCTGCAGGACCTCGCCTGATACCTGTGAGGTTATGGTATACGTATCCTTAGGCTCAAGGGTGCCGGAGGATGTTAGCTCATTTGAAACATCCCCGCGCATTACCGTGGAAGTATTTATGCCTTCGGAAAGAGCCTCCCTGGCGGCCCTTTCCCTGTCAGATTTCATCTTATTTACCAATATCGCCACTGCAGCAACGATGATCAGGATGATTATTATAAGCTTTTTATGTCTGCCAATGAACTTAAAGAGCTTTGAGTCCTTTAGTCTAAAGTTATCTTCACTGTTTCTTCGCATTATGTATAACCCCGCTTAATCAGCCGCCGCAGCTGATCCTGCCGTGCTCTCAGATGAGCCTCCGGCTGATCCTCCCGCAGTCTGTGAGCCGGACTGGGTCTCGCTGGATGAGGATGAGCCTGCCCTGTATACGGTGGCGTTTTCGGAGAATATAGTTCCCGCAGTGCTTCCGTCCTTATTTTTATCCCACTTGATGACGGCAATGGCGTAATTATCTGTAAGCCCTGACTGCTCCTCATCGTTGGTATCGGTTATATCCTGACAGATAAGTACGACATAATCGCCTACCTGTATGTCGCCGTTAAGCGAGAACATGAACTTGACATCCGAGCTGTTGAGGGAATACTTAACACTGTCAATATATACCGCTGAAGGCGCAGCAATGTTGTCGTTATCATAGACGATGCTGGTCACCTTGCCCCTTACGCAGTTATAAGTGCTTACTCCGCCGTCATCGCCGTATGCCCATACAGTGCGGGTATCGTCATTGTAATAAAGTATGACGTAGCCCTGATGGTTTATCTGGCTGTCTATGTACATCTTGCCGAGGGTTCCGGAATTCTGGCCATTGAAATAGAAGGTCGCATCGTTTAAGTCGAACGGTATTGCGTTCCTGAATTCCTGAGTAGTCTTGGCAAGGATAGGTCCCGTAAGGGAGTTTTCGATAACATTGGTAGCATTGAGTTCATTATCTGCCGACAGCGTAAGGTCTATGGCGGAGCCGTAAATGCTGGAGCTGTCCTTGGAGTTTGTCCTCAAAAGATTATATATTATATTTATGCAGTCTCTCTTTGTCAGGGCGTCGCTGCCGTTTACGGCGTTTACGCCCTCATCGAGATCCAGACTCTTAAAAAGGGAAAGCCTCTCCTGGGAGATATTTGTACTGAAATCCTCATCGGTATAGCCAAGGGCTGCAAGAGTAGCCTTAGCGGCTTCATTCAGGGTTACAGTTTCTTCCGGGGCAAAATTTCCTCCGAGCCTCGTCCTCATCCAGCCCTTCCTCAAGGCGGTCTTGATATACTGTGAACCCTCATAGGAGGCCGGTACGTCGTTGGCGGCTGCCGATGTAAGCGTAACTCCTGATGTATCCTTTTCAGAGCTTGAAAGCACCATAAGCCTTGCAAATTCTGCTCTGGTGCACGGCTCATCGCTGTCATAGGAGGAGTCCGCCGTACCTATCGCCTTAAGCACGCTTATCCTGTAGCTCTGGGAACCTGTGCCTATGGTAACGGCATAGGAATTTACGGAAAAGCAGCAGACTGCGGAAAAAACCGCAAGGGCTGCCAGTCCTGACCTGAATAGATGTTTTTTTACCATTTCAGTTCTCCCCTTATTAATTGATAAAATGAATGACTGCTGTAAATATAATGACAACATGTGAATAAAGTGTGGATAATCTTGAATTATTTTGTGTATTTATTAAAAGTTTTTCTGATACTGAATGTAAAAGAAAGCCGAAAACAAAAGCCGCCGGTCTGATGCAGCGCCAAAAGCCGTTACATAAAAATACGGTCTCTGGCTGCCTCAAACCGGCAGCGTGACATATGATTCAGCTATTATTTTATTTATTCACCATCACATTATGGCATTTGTTCCTATGGCCTTTAAAAGCTCCTCTGTCTTATCAAGCCTCTCCCATGTGAAGTCCTCATCATCCCTGCCGAAGTGTCCGTAGGCAGCGGTTTTTTTGTATATAGGCCTCAAAAGGTCGAGATCCCTGATTATGGAATACGGCCTTAAATCAAATACCTTTAATATTGCTTCCTCTATCTCCTCGTCAGGATATGTTCCCGTACCGAAGGTATTGACTGTCACCGATACAGGATTTGCAACTCCTATGGCGTATCCTGCCTGGATCTCGCAGGTCTTTGCAAGTCCTGCCGCAACCACGTTCTTGGCTATATGCCTTAAAGCGTATGCAGCGGATCTGTCTACCTTTGTAGGATCCTTTCCGGAAAATGCTCCGCCGCCGTGTCTTGCCGCTCCGCCGTAGGTATCCACTATTATCTTTCTTCCCGTAAGGCCTGTATCTCCCTCAGGGCCGCCTATCACGAAACGTCCCGTAGGATTAATGAAATACTTGGTATCCTCATCTAATAACTCTGAAGGTACAACCTTCTCTATTACCTGCTCTATCATGTCATGCCTGAGCTCCTCAAGGGACACGCTCTCAGCATGCTGAGCCGAGATGACTATGGCGTCTATGCGGTAAGGGATCCCGCTCTCATTATACTCGACCGTGACCTGGCACTTACCGTCAGGCCTGAGATAATTTAATGTGCCGTCCTTTCTGACATTGGCAAGCCTTTTTGCGATCTTATGCGCAAGCACCGTGGCAAGGGGCATGTATTCCTTTGTCTCGCTGCAGGCGTAGCCAAACATGATACCCTGGTCCCCGGCGCCCCTTAAGTTCGCCTCGTCCACCTTGCCTTCCCTGTACTCATAGGACTCGTTCACGCCCATGGCTATATCCCCGGACTGCTCATGAATGCTGGTAAGCACTCCGCAGGTATTGCCGTTGAAGCCCATCTCGGCACAGTCATAGCCTATGTCGCATATGGTCTTCCTTGCTATCTTTTCGACATCTACGTAGCAGGTGGTGGATATCTCTCCCATCACCACTACAGTTCCCGTTGTACAGAATGTCTCGCAGGCAACGTGCGCATTCTTATCCTGCGCAAGTATCGCATCAAGTATCCCGTCAGAGATCTGGTCGCAGATCTTATCAGGATGTCCTTCCGTCACTGACTCTGAAGTAAAAAGTCTTTTCAAATCCTCAGTCCTCCGTAATTATTTAAGACAATACAAAGCCCCGACAAAAGCCGGGGCATCACTCATACATATATGTCCCCATCGGTCAAGCTTTAGCACCTTACATAAGGCAGGTTGCTGTGCGGTCATTGAGCTTGTCTCTCGCGCACTCTCTATAGGATGATAATGCGGTCTCCCGCATGTTCCATAGAATAATATCACCTGGTATTTATGTTGTCAATATTTTTAAAAGGCATGCACGCCGTAAGTATATCCCTGCTGTCACAGCGCAGCATATGTATTTTGCACCGATCAGCCTAAGTAGAGTTTCAAATCCTGCAGCTACGTATTTCAGGCCCTTATATGAATGATCCGGTATGTATACCGTCTCAGTTCTTTATTCTTAGTTAAAACTAAAAGCCCCAAAACCCGACTATACAGGCTTTGGAGCTTCCTTAAAAATACAGAGGCAGAAGGATTCGAACCCTCATTGACGGTTTTGGAGACCGCTATCCTACCATTGGAAGATGCCTCTAAGCTTAAACGCATTTAATAAGATACCATGATATATCGATAAATGCAAGCTTTTTTTACACTCAGCGTATCAACTGAAATGCCTCAGCCAAAGCCTTAATGTTTCAACCTGAGCCTCGGCCTGCTTACGCGAATATGCCGAGTATCCCGTAGGATACGACACTCATTATGGCAGCAGCCATAAGCACTCCTAAAATGCATGCCAAAAATGATTTTTTAAAGGACATGTGCAAAAGGGCTGCCACAAGGCTTCCAGTCCATGCTCCCGTTCCAGGAAGGGGTATCCCTATAAATATCACGAGGCCCCAGAAACCGTATTTTTCTATCTGATCCTTGTTTTTGTCCGCCTTATTTTTAAGCCAGAGGGCAAATTTCTTCGTGCCGTCAAATTTCTCCATTGCGGCTATTATGCGCTCAATGAGCAGCAGAACGAATGGGATCGGTATAAGATTTCCTATTATGCATAATGGAAGCGCCGTCGTTATGGGCACGTTAAGAAACGCAGGTGAAGCCGCAAGCAGGCCTCCCCTAAGCTCAAGTATCGGAAAAAGCGAGATTATAAAGCATATTATCTCTCCGCTCATTGATCCGGAAAGCGCTGAAGTAAATAAAGTAACTAACTGTTCTGACATTTAAGCCCCCTTTATTATATTGAGTAATTCGGAAACATAACCTACTCCCGTGATCTGCATGCCTTCCGTATCCTTAAGTGATCTCATGCCCACCGCCGGTATCACGGCCCTTTTAAATCCAAGCTTCGAGGCCTCCTTTAGGCGTTCCGCAACATAAGGCACTCCCCTTACTTCCCCCGAAAGCCCTATCTCTCCGAAAACAACGGTGTTTTCCGGTACAGGGATGTCGAATACCGAGGAAATTATGGCCGCAGCTATGGCAAGATCGGCTGACGGCTGGGATATCTTCATTCCGCCTGCTATATTGACATAAGCATCCATTGCCCCAAGCTTAAGTCCACAGCGTTTAGTAAGTACAGCAAGAAGCATTGCAAATCTGTTATAGTCTATTCCGTTAGCCTGACGACGCGCCATACCGTACTGTGTTTCCGTCACAAGACCCTGCACCTCCATGAGCAGAGGCCTGCTTCCCTCTATAAGACAGGTAACTGCGGCTCCCGTGGCTTTTTCCGGCCTTCCGTCAAGGAGAAATTCCGAAGGATTTAGGACCTCCTTAAGACCCTCGGAGCTCATCTCAAAAACGCCGAGCTCGTTGGTCGAGCCGAAACGGTTCTTGGCACTCCTTAATATGCGGTAGCCGAATTGATCGCCTGACTCAAAATAAAGCACGGTATCAACGATATGTTCAAGCACCCTCGGTCCTGCCACCGTGCCCTCCTTGGTGACGTGTCCCACAAGTATGCATGCTATATTTTCTGTTTTGGAACAGGTCATGAGCCTCTGAGCGCATTCCCTGACCTGAGTCACACTGCCCGGCACTGACTGGGCCTCCGTGGTATACATGGTCTGTATGGAGTCGATTATGCAGAGATCAGGTCTCTTAATACAGAGCATTTCGATTATATCGTCTATATCAGTTTCCGATAAAAACTTGAGACTTTCTGGCATGGAGCCTATTCTGTCCGCTCTCAGTCTTATCTGCCTTAAGCTTTCCTCTCCTGAGACGTAGATGACGTTCCTGCCCATGGACGCCATTCTTCCCGCCGCCTGAAGAAGTATAGTGGATTTTCCTATGCCCGGATCTCCTCCCACAAGGCTCACGCTTCCTCTGACTATACCTCCTCCAAGCACCCTCGAAAGCTCAGGGAAACCTGTATCCATCCTGTCTTCAGCGTCGGTCTCTATTTCCGAAAGCGTTACCGGCTCAAGCTCCGTATGGCCCTTCCTGATCCCTCCTGAGGACTGTCTTTTTCTTCCTGCATCGTTAATAGTTTCCTCAGCGAAGGTGTTCCATTCGCCGCAGGAAGGGCACTGTCCCATCCATTTTTTTGATTCGTAGCCGCAGCTCGTACAGAAAAATATGGAATTCTTACCGTTTTTAACTGTCAAGCCTTTTTCCCCGCTCTTCCGATTTTTGTGATCTTAAGCTTATCCTTTCCATCCGCGTCTATGAGGACCTTATCCTTTTCCCTTATGCTTCCGCTTAACAGCTCATCAGCCATACTGTCTTCTATAAGGCTCTGGATGGTCCTTCTTAAAGGCCTTGCTCCGTATTTCGGATCGTAACCCTTATCGATAAGCACCGCTTTTGCAGCATCAGTAACGTTAATGGTAATGTTTTTGGCAGATTTTATCCTTTCAGCAAATTCCTTAAGCATGATATCCACTATGTCGGAGATATTCTGTCTGGTAAGCTGCCTGAATACTATGATATCGTCAAGTCTGTTTAAAAATTCCGGCCTGAATATCCTCTTTACCTCTTCCATGACTTTGTCCTTCATGATGTTATAATCATGCTCGGCGTCAGTGTCGGAGGCGAAGCCCATTACCTTTGGCTCAATGATGCTTTCAGCTCCGGCGTTGGAGGTCATTATGATTATCGTATTTTTAAAATCAGCCTTCCTGCCCTGCGAATCAGTGATGTAGCCGTCGTCCAGCACCTGAAGGAGAACATTGAATACATCAGGATGCGCTTTTTCTATCTCATCAAACAGTACGACTGAATACGGGTTCCTGCGCACCTTTTCAGAGAGCTGTCCGCCTTCGTCAAAGCCCACATATCCCGGCGGTGAGCCGATGAGCTTTGAAACGCTGTGCTTTTCCATATACTCGGACATATCCACTCTTATGATGGAATCCTCCGAGCCGAATACGCATTCAGCAAGAGCCTTTGAAAGCTCTGTCTTTCCGACGCCGGTAGGGCCCAGGAACAGGAATGAACCGATAGGCCTCTTAGGGCTCTTTATGCCCGCGCGTCCTCGCTTGATGGCCTTAGCCACCGCATCCACCGCCTCATCCTGGGAAATGATCCTCTCATGCAGAGTTTTGTCAAGGTTCCTTATGCGCTCTGCCTCCTGCTCATCCAGCCTTTTTACAGGTATCTTTGTCCAGCTGCTGACCACTGAGGCAATGTCATTTTCTGTGACCGTAAGGACTGAATCGAGGTTTTTCTGCTCCTCCCATTCCTTTGTAAGACGCTCAAGCCTTTTTTTAGCCCTTCTTTCTTTTTTTGCCACATCAGAGGCCGATGCGTAATCCTCCTCTATTATGAACCTTTCCTTTTCTGCCTTAAGCTCATTTATACGGTCCTCAGCCTTCCTGATGGCTGCAGGCTCCTTAATGACTCTTAAACGTATACTGGAGGCTGCCTCGTCCATCAGGTCAATGGCTTTATCTGGGAGTCTTCTGTCATTTATATATCTTGCACTCATCCTGACGGCAGCCGAAACGGCATCGTCGGATATTTTTACATTATGGTGCTCCTCGAATTTATGCCTGATACCCATAAGTATCCTTACGGCTTCATCCTCATCCGGTTCCTCGACCATTACCGGCTGGAACCTTCTCTCTAAGGCTGCATCTTTTTCTATGTACTTCCTGTATTCCTCAGTCGTGGTAGCTCCTATTATCTGAAGCTCTCCGCGGCTTAAAGCCGGCTTTAATATATTGGCGGCGTCAAGGGAGCCTTCAGCTCCTCCTGCCCCTATTATGGTATGGAGTTCGTCTATGAAAAGAAGCACATTTCCCGCAGACTGAGCCTCATAAATGACCTTCTTTATCCTCTCTTCAAATTCGCCGCGGTATTTTGACCCGGCTACCATTCCCCCGATATCAAGGGATACAAGTCTCATCTGCCTTATGGACTCCGGAGCCTCACGGCTTATGATGAGCTGTGCAAGTCCCTCCACTATTGCCGTCTTTCCCACACCGGGCTCACCGATAAGGCAGGGGTTATTTTTTGTCCTTCTTGAGAGTATCTGGATGACCCTCATTATCTCACTCTGCCTTCCAACTATGGGATCAAGCGCCCCATCCATGGCAAGCTCCGTAAGATCCCTTGAATAGGTGTCAAGAGTAGGAGTAGGCGTTTCCTGTCTGTCATACACGGACTCCTGGGCCTGTCTCCTCTGATCCGGATGGTCCTCCCCTATTACGTTAAGTATCTCGTTGTATATCCTCTGGATGCTTATACCAAGGGTATTTAATATTCTTGTGGCCACGCAGTCGCTTGCCTTAAGGATCGCTATAAGGATGTGCTCTGTACCGATCTCCTCCGACCCAAGCTTTTCTGCCTCAAGGCTGCTCTGTTCAAGAATGGCCTTTGCTGAAGGCGTATAGCCTCCTCTTTCGGCCGCATATGTTTTCCCCGTACCCGATACGAACTTATCTATCAGGGACAGGACGGAATGCTCTGTAAGTCCGGAGGTCTTAAGCACATGCGCTGCGACCCCGGTACCCTCATTAAGCAGTCCTATCAGAAGATGCTCTGAGCCTATGCAGTTGTGCTTGAGTTCCTTTGATATCTGATAGGCGCATTTTAATGCCTGTTCGGCTTTTTCTGTAAATTTTGCCATAAATTCTTTCCTGATAATTAAATGCGCGACAAACTCCGGCTTGAAAACCAAAGTCGGAGTTTGTGCTTTTACTTATTTGTTTTTACAAACAGGTTTCTGACCCCTGTTTCTGAATCTGACGGCATCAGATCTCATCCATGCCCTCATCATCTTTATTATTACCTCCCTCAGGAATCTGATCGGCCATCTCCTCAGACGTATCCTTAGCACTCTGGGCCTCGCTTCCCTGGGCAGTCACTCTTCTGGCCTTTCTCTTCCTTTCCGGTCTTCTGATGACCTGAGTTTCATCAATGACGGCGGTTTCCTCCTGCTGATGCTCCTCTCCGTCAAAATCATGCTTCAAAAGCTCTGACTCATTGAACTCCTCCGATGGCTTCACATCATCAGAACCATCGCTTAAGTCCCTGCGTCTTTTAGCTCTTTCTTCAGCAGCCCTGACTCCGCTCCTGTTCCTTGATGCATTCTTAAGTCTTGCGTTCAGATAGACTATAAGCATGATAAGCACAAAGCATACCGCTGAAAGGATGCAGATAACTATGAACCTGAAGTTGGAGCTTGAAAGTGCAGCGTCTCTTTCCTGGATAGCAGCCTGGTATTCAGCTCCGCTTACGGCACCTGCGGCAATAGGATCCTCAAAGTATCTCTGGATGGTCTTTTCTTCCATGTCATACCTGTAGAAGTTGATCTCGCCTCTGTCATTCATGCCGTAAACTACGCAGTACTGCGGATCCTCATCCGCTGCGCATACCCAGCCCTGAACCTGCTGATCGTCGATCTTTATAGTTCCCTGTCTCAGGCCTTCAGGAACTTCCACGTCCTCTCCAGGACTCATTATCGTTATGGTCTTACCCTTTGATGAAAGCTGTACTCCCTCAACGACCTCAGTCTGATCTCCGCCGGAAACGACATTTTCAGGTCCTCCCTCGACCTTGGAAACATTTATCGTGTAGGTCTTTGAGGTGGTCCCGTCAGCCGCATTTACAGTTATTGTAACTGAGGAATCGCCTTCAGGAAGGGATTCATTATTATTGATGCTGACAGACGCCGAGCTGTCTGAAGGAATGGCGTTTATGGTAAGTCTCTCTACGCCAAGGCCGACAGTAACGGCATAGGTGTCGTTATCCGATGAAAATGCCGGTGAAAGCTCTCCCGGATAAACGTCGAGAGTGCCGAGCGAGCAGTCAGTGGAG
>ERZ1034980.1199-NODE-1199-length-16047-cov-6.018197_pt1 | contig 16047 bp, 14 predicted proteins | sample MGYA00520622_ERZ1034980 | MGnify/ENA primary metagenome ERZ1034980 (study PRJEB33766, sample SAMN09781791) | gut metagenome | biome: gut microbiome | host: Homo sapiens | place: Madagascar | study: EMG produced TPA metagenomics assembly of the PRJNA485056 data... | reverse complement strand
ATAAAAAGCCAGAATCCAAAGGGCGGCTTCGGAGCCCTTTGGCACGCCTTTCTTCGATATCTTTCGTCGTGCAACGAAAGATATCGCCGCCGGAGGCACCGGAAGTCGGTTGACAAACCAGCAAAGTAAAAACGTAAAACCTAAAAATTCCTTCCCAAAATCCAATCCGTCACCGAAGGTGACACCGATTCTATTCTCTATTCTATCTTATCTCTTATCTATTATCTAACACCCGCACCTAAAATCACCACATCACTATATATAAAGGAGGAACCTCCATGTCCGACACCATCATAACAGTAAAACATTCCCTCGTCACCGTCCTCTACCTCAACCGTCCCCAAACCCTCAACTGCTTCAACAACGAGCTGCTGGAAACCCTGGCATCCACCCTGAAAAAGCTGGACGCCGACCCCAATGTCCGCTGCGTGGTCATCACCGGCTCCGGGCGCGGCTTCTGCGCAGGGGGCGACCTGGGGGTGCTCATGGACTGCGACACCCAGGAGAAGAGCGACGAAAACATGCGGGTCGCCAACGAGGCGGTGGAGGTCCTGTTCCGGATGAAGACCCCCACCATCGCCATGGTCAACGGCGCAGCTGCCGGTGCGGGCTTCAATCTGGCGCTGGCGTGCGACATGATCTTCGCCACCGAGAAGGCAAAGTTCATCCAGTCCTTTGTGAACGTGGGCATTGCGTCGGACTGTGGCGGTCATTATCTTTTGGAAAAGGCGGTGGGACGGCACCTTGCCAAGGAGCTGATGTTCACGGCGCGTCCCGTTTCCGCCCAGGAGGGCAAGGCACTGGGCTTTGTGAATCGGGTCTATCCGCCGGAGCAGCTTCAGGACGAAACCCTGAAATTTGCCGCGGAAATCGCAAAAAAGGCGCCCCTTGCCCTGGCTGCCACCAAGCAGCTTCTCAATCGCGCGGAGGAAATGACTCTGGAGGAGGTTCTGGCGGCGGAAAAAGCCCAGCAGGGTCCGCTGCTCTTAAGCCACGACTGCAAGGAGGGCATCGCCGCCTTCCGGGAGAAGCGAGAGGCGGTCTTTACCGGTGCTTAAGGTTCAGGGGCTCCATCTGCGTCCCGGGGAGCCGGAGTCCAGGCTCACGAAAAAGCTGTCCCGGGAGCTGGGCTGTGAGGTAAAGGGCTTCCGGGTGCTCCGCCGCTCTGTGGATGCCCGGAAAAAGGACGACATCAGCCTGGTCTATACCCTGGGCGTGGAGGTCCCCCATGAAAATCAGGTGCTGAAAAAGTGCCGCAGCAAACGGGTCAGCCTCTATACCCCAAAGGAATATGCGTTTCCGGCAGAGCATCTTCGGCTGTCTCAGCGTCCGGTGATCGTGGGCGCGGGACCGGCTGGACTGTTTTGCGCCCTGATGCTCGCTCGGGCAGGGGCAAGACCCATTGTGTTAGAGCGGGGACAGGATGTGGACACCCGGACGGAGCAGGTTTCCCGCTTCTGGAATGGGGGAGACCTGGACCCCGAAAGCAACGTCCAGTTCGGCGAGGGCGGCGCGGGGACATTTTCCGACGGCAAGCTCCATACCGGCGTCAACGACCCCAGAATGCAGCACATTTTAACGGAATTCGTCTCCTTTGGCGCACCGGGTGAGATTCTTTGGGATGCAAACCCCCATGTGGGCACGGATTATCTCAAAATCGTGGTGAAAAACCTCCGGCAGCAGCTGCTGGAACTGGGCGGAGAGGTAAGGTTTTCCCATCGGCTCACGGGAATTCTGACGGAAAACGGACAGGTGCAGGGGGCATTGGTGCAGGGACCCGAGGGGGAATATACCCTTCCCACGGAGCATCTGGTGCTTGCCATCGGTCACAGCGCCCGGGATACGTTCCGGATGCTATATGATTCCGGGGTTCCCATGGAGCAGAAGCAGTTTGCCATGGGCGTGCGCATTGAGCAGCGGCAAAAGGACGTGACCATCGCCCAGTACGGCGCGGAATACGACGGTCTGCCCGTGGCGACCTATAAGCTCTCCTGCCATCCCGACACCGGGCGCGGGGCATTTTCGTTCTGCGTCTGCCCGGGGGGCTTGGTGGTGGCGGCGGCGTCTCAGCCCGGGGGTCTTTGCACCAACGGCATGAGCTACCACGCCCGGGACAAAGAGAACATCAACGGCGGTCTGCTGGTGACGGTTTTGCCGTCGGATTTCGGCACCGATCACCCCTTGGGCGGCGTGTTTTTGCAGGAAAAGCTGGAGCAGGCGGCGTTCGAGCTTGGGGGCGGGAATTATCATGCGCCCTGCCAGCGGGTGGAGGATTTTCTTGCCCATCGTCCCTCCACAGGACCGGGAAAGATTGCCCCGTCCTATACCCCCGGGGTCACCTGGACGGATCTGCACCGTTGCCTGCCGGAGTTTTTGACGGAAACATTGGAGCAGGCGCTGCCCATGCTGGGACAGAAGCTCCATGGCTTTGACGATCCCGACGCGGTTTTGACTGCCATTGAGAGCCGCAGTTCCAGTCCCGTGCGGATTCTGCGGAATGCCCAGGGGCAGAGCGAGATTTCCGGGCTGTATCCCTGCGGCGAGGGCGCCGGGTACGCAGGGGGGATTATGTCCGCGGCAGCGGATGGGATGAGGATCGCGGAGAAGATTGCGGAGAATGTTTTTTGAGGTTTACGTTTTTACGGACAGCTCTACTAATCGGACGACCTCCGGTGGCTCCATATCTTTTATTGTACGGTTTTACTGACCTGATTTGTTTACCGACTGCTGGTCCCTCCGGTGGCTCCATCTTTCTTCTCGTGAAGAAAGATAGAGGAGAAAGACACGCCAAAGGGCTCCGAAGCCGCCCTTTGGAATCTGGCTTTTATACGGGGGATAGGAGGGGAGACGTGCTTGCGTCCTACGAATTCGCCGTAATGCAATTTACGCGATTTAGGCTCGTCCGGTGGCGTGCCGTCAGCTTTAGCTTTTCAAGGCTACGCCAAAAGCAAACGCTTCCTTCATGCAACACGCTTTGCGGTTGCAAGCACTGCTTCCGCCGGACTCTTGCCTACTGCTCCAACTGCGGTAAAAAAGTTAGCACTCAAAGAATAACCAACGCTTTGTGAATTCGGCAGTCGGGTGGTTGCGTGAGTGCTCTGATCTTTCTGGGCAGTGCAGCACGCAGAGGCAAGGGAATAAGCGACAGCGCACCCCAAGGGCATTTGCTTCGCGGCACCGCAGCCGACTTAATCGCGTCATACGCACCATTGCGAGACGGTAGGCACAAAGCACGTCAGAATCCTGTCCTGCATTAACTCCGGGGGATTAAAGGGGGTCGCAAAAGGGGGTCCCCGCCAAAGCCCAGCGTAAGCGGGTTTGGTGGGGGAAGGAGGAGCAGCGGAGCGACTGAGCTTTTGCCCCCTAAAGGGCAAAACGAAGGATGTGGAGCTTGCGACGACGCGGCACGCCTTTCTCCTCTATCTTTCGTCGTGCAACGAAAGATGGAGCCGCCGGAGGGCGTACCGAAAAGAGAGCGCCCGGTAAAAACGTAAAACAAAAAGATATGGTCCCCGGAGGGCGTACCGAAAAGAGAGCGCCCGGTAAAAACGGCAAAACCTCAAATCCCCCAACCCTTTGTCGCAAAAGAGCGAAACTTGCGTATTCTTTTCCTTTTCATGGAACAAAAACTATGCTTCAATAGTACCATGAAAAGGAGGAATTATTGTGAAAAACATAAGAACCGCAACCATTTTGGTGCCTTTAGGCGAAGCATCTCTGACGCTCCGCTGCACCCTCTCCCGCTGGGAAGATGGCAGCTATGCCATCTCACTTCAGAACCGCACAACTGGCGAGCAGGTTCTGATTTCCGACATCACCCGCAGTCCGGTTCTGGCAGACCGGCTGTTTGAGCTGCTGGTTCGGGGAAGCGTCACCACAATCACCTTCCGGGACGTGGTGGAGGACTTTTTGGCGGCGGTGTGACTACATAAAGGACGGAACTCAATGGAAATTATCTATCAGGACAAGCGAATTCTGCTGGTCATCAAGCCCTGGGGCGTTGTTTCCACATCGGAGCCGGGGGGCATGCCGGACCTGATTCGGGCGGAGCTGGGGGATGGAAGCGCCTGCGTCCGGACGGTCCATCGGCTGGACCAGGCGGTGGGGGGACTGATGGTCTTTGCCCGCAGCCGGGAAGCGGAGCGCCGATTGTCCGCGCAGATGGCGGAGCGGCAGTTTCATAAGGCATATCTGGCAGTGGTGCACGGGGTTCCCGATGCCCGCGGCGCCTTTCATGACCTGCTGCTCCGGGACCCCCGGCGAAAAATGACCCTGGTGACCGATCAGCCCGGAAAAGATGTGAAGGAGGCGTTTTTGGAGTATGAACGCCTTTCCACGGTAAAAGACCTGAGCCTGGTTTCCATTCAATTGCACACTGGACGCACCCATCAGATTCGCGCGCAATTTGCCCATCACGGCTTCCCCCTGGCAGGGGACCGGAAGTATGGGCTGCCTGGGGATGATTTTTCCCATATCGCCCTGTGGTCCCATCGATTGCAGTTTACCCATCCCGAAACCGGCGAGCATATGGACTTCACCGCGCCCCCACCGGATATTGCACCCTGGACGCTGTTTTCGGCAGTGCTGCTCTGAGATTTATCGTTGACAAAGCCCGGAAAATAGGGTATCCTAATAGGGCTACGGAGTGGTATCGAAGTGGTCATAACGAGACTGACTCGAAATTTTTGGAAGCTCCGGCCGTTTCGTCCGCTGAAAATGTCCGCCGCACAGGGCTTTGCGCGGGTTCGGATTTCACAATTTCATATCGTTCTTGCGTGTTTTTCTTGCATTCTTCCGGAGCAAGGATTACACTTGAGGTATACGGAGAGTTGTCCGAGAGGTCGAAGGTGCGACACTCGAAATGTCGTGTTCCCAAAAGGAACCTAGGGTTCGAATCCCTAACTCTCCGCCAAAAACCCAGTCATATCAAGGCTTTTGCCCATATGACTGGGCTTTTCTTTTCTCTCAAGGTCACATCGGCGTACATGATTTTCGGCAAAAACTCAGGTGTGCCAGCCGGTTTGCCTTGTGTCCGGCAGGGTCAGGATATTGTCCATTACATTTGCCGAGGTGATCTTGGACTTGTAATCCAAATGGCTGTAAATATTCGCCGTCGTGCCGATGTCGCTGTGACCCAGCCACTCCTGAATTTGCTTCAGAGGCACATCGTTCGCCAAAAGCAGTGAGGCGCAGCTGTGTCTGAGGTCGTGAAAGCGAATGTGCCGCAGGCCGTTCTGCTCCAGCAGCTTGCTGAAATTGGCGGTAACGCTTCTGGGGTTGAAGATATTGCCCATGGCATCCACAAAAACATAGCCGTCATACCTTTTGCTGTAGCAATTTCCGCATACCCGCCGATTCTCCTTTTGCTGCTCCCTCAGCGCCAGCAGCTTTTCCCGGATGTTGCTGACCAGCGGCAGGGAGCGCAGGCTGGATTTCGTCTTGGCGCGGTCGGCACAGACGATTTCACATTTGCCGTCTATCTTTGCGTTGGTTACAATGTGCTTAATGGTGATGGTGTCCCGCTCAAAGTCGATGGCGTCCCATTTCAGCCCCAGCGCCTCGCTGCGGCGCAGGCCGTAAAAGGCGGTCATCTGAATCAGCAGGGAGTACGGATGATCCTTGGACGCTTCCAGCAGCCTCTCCAGCTCCTCCTGCCGGTAATAGTCCGCAATGTACCGCTGCTTCTTGGGACGCTCCACCTTGTCGGCGGGGTTGAAGGGAATCAGGTCCATTTTGACGGCGTATTTCAGTGCCTTGTGGATATTGGCGTGATAGTGGATCACCGTACCGGGTGACACGGTTTTCAGCTCATGCAGATAAAAGCTCTGAATGTGCTTGGCTTGGATTCCGTCCAGCGTCAGCCCGGTATTCCGGAAATACGGCGCGATCTTCCCCTTTACCATCTGCGTGTAAGAGGAAAAGGTGGTCTTTTCCACCGAGCTGCGGATAATCTCCAGCCACAGCTCCATGTAGTCGGCAAACAGCATATCAGAGGAGATGTCCTCGTTCTCCTTGCTCACAACCGGCGGAACAAAGCTCTTGCGGATGTCCAGCAGCAGTTTCTCGGCGCGGCGCTTGTTTCCCTTTGCGGGAAGTCCTGTGGGAATCCACGGCTGCCTGCGCTTGCCATTGGCATCCGTGTAATTCAGCACCATGTAGTAATTGTCGTTTTTTATTTGCAGGTGTCCTGCTATCATAAATTCTACCTCCTTTGCGGATAGCACATGAACGGGCACCCTTTCGGACCGGTTTTATTATACGCCCGGCGGGAATGCCCGTCCAGTGTGCCATACAAGTTCAAATCCGTGCTACGCCGCCGGCTGCGGATTTCCCGCCGAGAGTGCGTAGCGGATCACATTGATTTTCGGTACGCGGTATGCGTTGCCGATTTTCATGCCGGGGATGTCGCCGTCGCCGATCAGCGCATAGGCCAGATGACGGCTGATGCCCAGCATCGCCTGCACCTGCGCCACACTTACAATGTCGGGGTAGTCCGTGAACATCACCTCGTATAGGGTCTGAATTTCCAGCTTGGTCATTGCAAGCCTCCTTTCACCGGGCGTCCCGGTCTTTGCGCTGCCGCGCCAAATGTTTGTTGTAAAAGTCCATGGCCTTGACAAGCGTCTCGGTCATCTGCTTCACGGAGGTGTCCGGACGGAAAAAGCCGCGGAGCTTGTCTACCGGCACCTTCACATATTCTACCTGATTGCCCTTAACCTCGGACAGAAGCTGCAGCACCGCGTCATCCGTGAATGTCAGTGTTTCGCTCATGCGCCGCAGCCGCCGGGCCTGAGAAAGGGACGGCGTTACCTCATCGCTGTCTATCACGGAGAAGAGCATCTCCTGCTCGGACGACTGCAAATAGGACAGCTCCACCGCCGGAGTCAGGGCGATCTTGCCCTCATCCACCAGCTTCAGGATGTCGGGGATCAGGTTGGTGAGGCGGATGTATCTGTGAATCTGTCGCTCACTATCAGTTCCGGCTTCGCTGATTTGAGAAACACTCCACCTCTCGCCAACTTGGCGAGAAGTTTTACCTTGATGGCTGAGCGCTTCCATTTTCATCTTGTACGCAAACGCCTTTTCGCTTGGGAGAATGTGCTCCCTTTGCAGGTTGCTGTCCACCATGGTGATAACAGCCTCCTCGTCTGTCAGGTCACGGACAATCACCGGCATGGCGTCCATCCCCAGTGCCTTGCACGCTGCCAGCCGCCGGTGACCGGAGATCAGCTCATAGCCGCCGTCAGGCAGCGGCCTTGCCAGCGCCGGAGAAAGCACGCCGGCAGCGGCTATGCTCCGTATGAGCTGCGCCATTTCCTCGTCCTCCTTCACCTGGAAGGGGTGATTTCGAAAGGGTGTGAGGGCAGCCAGTGGAATTGCCTCCACCTTTGGCTTTCTCGCATCGAGCCGTTCCTCCGTGCTCTTAAAAAGCTCCTCATACCCGGTCAGCCCCAAATCAATCAACCGGTCGTTCTTCATCGAATCCTTCCTTTCATCGTACAATAGCGTTTTCCTCCCGTGGCGGCCGCTGGCTTCGCAGCACCTGCTTCTCCCGCCGGGAGAGGTATGGGTCGTTTTCCACCCACGCATCCAATTCACACGCCAAGAGGGCTTTCAGCTTTGGGTTATCCTCAATCATGTTATAGGCGGTTTTCTTTTGCTTCCGAAGCCGGGAAAGCTCTGCGGTGCAGGTGGCACAGGACTTTTTCAGCTCGCCCCTCTCCGCAGGATCGGCACAGCCTCGCTGCTTGTTGCGGATTTTGCTGCGCACAGCAGATACCGCATCCATCTCCTTGTCTATTCGCGCAAGAAACCTCTGCACATCCTCCGGCGTGTCCAAATGCTCCCGACACACCAGCGTTATCTCGGCGGTGAAGCGATCCAGCCTGCGGCAAGCTTCCCGGCACTCCGCCGACAGGGGCTGCCGATATTCCTTTTCGTACAGCGGCGCAACGCCCAGCACGATTGCCACACAGCGGAAGAAGCTCAAATACCCGGTGACGCGGGGCAAATGCAGATAAAAATCCCGCTGCCGGTAGTATTCTTCCGTCGGTGGATTCTTCCTGGCATATTCCCGTGTGTAGGGCCTCATGAATTCAAAATAGCGCCGGGTCACACGGATGTCCCGCTGGTTCTCCAGCAGCCTGTCCTGCAGCGCCTCCTTGTCATATTCGGCTCCCAGCCGGAAAGTGCGCATACACTTTTTAGCGCTTAGAGAGCGGATGGTGGCGTACCTGCGGTAGGGATCGCACACGAACACATAGCCCTTTTTCCGCAGCACGGCGCCCAGCTCCGTCCAGCTGCTCGATATCGTCAGCGCCTCGTCCAGTGCCCGCCGCATGAGGTTGTAGCGGGTGGGCTCGCCGTCCTTTTCGGCAAAGTAGACCGACCGCGCCGTTTTATGCCGCTGGGGATTTTTCACCACCGACAGGCCATGCTCCTTGCAGACACGGTCAGACATATCCCGCAGCTTGTAGTAGACCTCGTATTTTGCCTCCAGCTTTTTGCCTGTCCACATATTCACCGGATTCACAACGAAGTGGTTGTGATGAGTGCCGGTGTTGAAGTGGGTGGCAACAAGCACCTGCCGGTCGTTCCCCCAAAGCCGCCGCGCCGTCTCCACGCCGATGCGATGGCATTCCTCCGCTGTGACCTCACCAGTCTTAAAGGACTGGTAGGCGTGGTAGGCCACATTGCCGCCGGCTTTGCCGAAGCGCCTCTGCACGGCAGCCATCTCCCTTGCGGCAGACTCCGCCCTGCAGCCAATTCCGGTGACGGCGTATTGCTGCTCCCCCTCATCCAGGGTTTTTTCTTTGTCGGCAGCATACAGCAGCACCTGCTCCAGGTCACTCAGCTTGGTCTTGCTGGGGTTGGTGCAGTAGTCCACCACACGGCTGACGCTGTCATGGATCGCCCAGATCTTCGTCACCGCCATCGGCATCCTCCTTCCCGTGATAGGCGCGCAGAAGCAGGCTCTCAATCTCGGTCAGGGCCTCGTCAAAGTCCCTCATGGCAAGCTCGTAGCGGACGGTATCGTGGAACGTCGTCAACTTCTGATACGCCAGCATCAGCTCCCGGCGCGGAGCCTCCTTTACTGCCGTGCCGGTTCCCAAGGTTCGGAGGTATTCCGACATATTCATGCCGCATTTCTTTGCCTTTCTGCGAATGGTATTCTTCTCGGTTTTATAGACTCGCACATTGATTTCCTCTGTTCGATTCCGCATAGATATCACATCCTTTCAGCGGGGTTACAGGGGCGCGCCCCTTTCGTATCGGCAGATGCGGGGGAATTGGGTGCCGCACGGCTACACAAATCCCATGCTCGTTATCCTTACGGATCAAAAAGCGGTGTATAGCCCCGCACCCCTTAAAGCGGCAATTCCTCATCGTCCTCCGCCTCCTCCCATGACGCAGATGACGCTTGTGACGATGCTTGGGGAAGCCGGAAGGTTCCGTCATTCTGTTTCCGCAGTGACGCAAGTCTCTCGCTCCCGGAGGAACCGTCATGACCGTCAGCACCGTCATGCAGCTCCAAAAGCACCAACCGGGCAGCCGCCGTTTTACGATACTCGTAGGTGATTCCCAGGGGCAGCAGCACATCGCTGTAATGGCGGGTCAGATGCTTGCTGGCGAGGTTGGGCTTCAGCTCCGTATTACCTACGGCGGCAAGCAGCTGGGACACCGTACCCCGAAACCGCCCGTGCGCCAAGAGAAAATCCGCCACCTGAAAAACAAAGTCCGGGATGCGTTCCTTTCGCAAATCCTTGGCGCTGAGCGCCTCGGTAATCTCCCATTGGGCGCCCCGCATCTGCATTTTCAGCTTCTTCTCCTCCACATCCCGGCCCGTAATGCAGAGGGTGGCGCAATCGCCGAAGCGCTCATCCTTGCGGAGAATCATCCCCGTATCCGCCACACCCAGAATGCCTGTGGAGCCGGTCATATCGTTGAAGATATTGCTGCCGTCTCGCTCCTTTCGGGTGTGATGGACGACAAAGATGCAAATGCCGTGGTCATCGGCGAGCTTTTTCAGGCCGGACAGATCCTTGTAGTCCTGGGCGTAGGCATTGACCTTTGCGGAAACATTGTCCCGCACCATTTGAAGGGTATCGATGAATATCAGGCCCGTGGAGGGAAATTCCTGCAGAGCCTCCTCGATCTGCCCCTCCAGCTCCGTGCCCAGCCGGCCGCAGGAAAAGCCGAAGCGGAGATTCTCCGGCGGAGAATCCGTCAGCTCCTGCATACGCTGCTGAACGCGCCATTCCCGGTCCTCCAAGGCCAGATATACCACATCGGTTTTTCTGGTGGGCAGCCCCCACACCGCCTCGCCGCGGCTGATTTGCAGGCACAGCCACAGCACCATCCAGCTCTTGCCGATCTTGGAGTCTCCCGCTAAAATGGCGAGCCCGTCGGAGAGAACACCGTCGATGAGCATTTTGGGATGGGCAAGAGGTTTATAATACAGGGTATCGGCATCGATCAGTTGTAGCTTGTTCATGTGTTTCACCTTCTTTCTTTCGCTGGTAACTGTGTTTTTGTTTGGCGCCGTTCTTCCGATATCGTTTTTATATGCCTGTCCCGGGGCTCCGCGGCGTTGCCGTGCTCGCTCTTTTGAGGTCGTCGCACGGTCATATCTGTTTCGGTAACGGCTGTTCCGTTGTCAAGGTCCACAAGGGGAACCAGTGAAGCGCCCCTCACTTTCCCTTTGCCGAATTTTTTAAAGTATCAATTTGATACTTTGGACTGCTCACTGGAAGAACTGGCGGTTTTGGAACTGGTCGCAAAAAACCCGGCAATCAAGCAGCGAGAGCTTGTAAACGCAACGGGTAAATCCATCGCAACCGTAAAGCGGATTATGAAGTCACTGCAAGATAAAAACTATATCCGCCGAGAAAACGGCAAGCGATATGGGAGATGGGGATTGCTGGTTTGATATGAGCCCTCGCTTGCGGCAGCTTGATATCCTATCTACGCCTTGCGGCTGAAGAAATGGTAGCACTCACAGAGAAATTCTCAATAATAGCCTGATTTGCGCGTAACAAATTATAGTGGCGGTGAGGAATGCTCCTCGCCGCCACTTACTATGCATGGAAACTCAGCCAGCGTATTTTACCTTGTTTCAATAGTAGCTATATTCAGGTCAACAATCTCTTTTAGTACTAAGTATGCATTTTTGAAAATGACTTGCCATTCTTCGTCCAATGGATCAATGATCTCGTGGAATAGTGCATTGCGAAGACGATACACAAAGTCGAAAAACCAAAGAACGCTGTTCTGCCTACGAGATTCATGCAGTTTGTGAAACCATTCTTTTTCCGATGCAGATAAATCGCGCTGGGGTAGCCAATCCACATCGAAATGATATTGAAAATAGTTTAACGGACGTTGTTGAATCAATTCATATGTATTTCGAGAGCGTCCCATTTCCTCAAGAGTTTTAAATGTTTCATCTTTCGCATTGAGAGCAAAAATCTGCCATATAAGAGAGATAATGCGTTTCTCAAGGTCACCAATTTTAACCAGAAGGCGTTTCCCATAGGCGTTATTTTCATAATGCAGTTTAAACGCTTCCACAACACTATGCGTTAGCGCGACATTTATTTCGCGTAGCAACCATGAAAGATAGTCCTGCTCACTCTCAGTCGGATTCTCTTTGACGTGTTCTGTTGACGATTCAAGAATCCCTGAGATATTGCACTGAAATTGAACATTTCCATTATACTCCTCATAGTATTTACCGAAGAACCGCGCAAATCCAGATATAATAAATTGCCACTTAGTACCACGGTTTCGGTTTACCTTTAAACCAATGATGAGGCAATCACTTTTATCCGGTGGGATATCTTTAAAAGTATAATCAAAATCTTCATTAATGTGATAAAAGTCCCACAGGTAATATTCAGGGTACTGCTCCATTATTACCTTACGCCCTTCACGATACACTTGTTCCATTGCTGCCATGATCTGATCATCGACTACAAGCTTTTTGCTCCCAATTGTTCGATAATTATCTTTGTAGGCATTCAGATATTTACCGTCGCCTCTCTTGTTTGCGGCTTCTGGGAACATAGTTCGTAGCGTAGAAATATAAGCAAACCATGTCTTAATAAATAATGACACAAAATCTGCTTCGGTTACTGCTTTCCAGTTTTTATATATTTTATCTTGAGGCATATTTATACCTCCACCGGAAGCTTGTCTTTCAGCCATTTCAGTGCCACGCCTTCGCCTTGTTCAATAGCTATTTCGACAGCTTGTTTTGCATATTCCAGCAGTTGCTTGGATTGCTTACGAAGGGTAAAGGATTCTTGAACTTTGGCCGCGATTTCTTTCTGTAGGTTCATTTCCAGAATAGGAATAATGACATTCTCAATCTCGGAGGGCTTCCAATGCTGGATGATAGCACCGTTGGAGTCTCGCTCTGCTTGAAGCTGTACAATAGGAGAGTTTAAAACCAAAGTCAGATAATCGGGGAGTATAGTTGATTTATCGCGGATTTTCAAGTGTAGCAATGCTCCAGAGGTGATTACCGACATAGGAGTTTCAACTTTGTAGGCTATGCCTACGCTTCCATCCTTTGAAAGCAGGATTGTATCTTTTTGTGGGAATAATACTTCCGGGTTTGGCAAGATATCGCTGCGCAGCTTGATTTCTGGTTCGGATAATTCAAATCTGCTCACATCGCTTACACGGACGAACGGGATACCTTCTTCCACATAAGCTTCGCTACCGGGTTCAATTGATTTAGTAATGTTGACAAGGCCATTGGCTCCGCCGAGCTTAGCGCACTTGAACCTCGAAAGTGTCTCAAACAATGCATCATATTTCGGCTGATAGTATTCTGCATCAAGGCGGCCAGACAGTGTAAAGCTTTCATTTATAGATTTGATGGAATGAGTGCCGAACGCTGAAAAGTCGGGGCATTTCACAATCTCCATCAATGTCTGCTCTGCAAATTGATAGGCTTCATTTGAATTTTTCTGAATTTCTCTTGATTTTCTACATAACCTATTTACTGCTTTTTGCAGTTTATCATCGGCTAAGAACACATCAACCGCTTTAACTCTCGGTAATGTGAGTTGGTATTGGATTGTCAGTTCGCGCTGCCTAAATAATTGCTCAAACCCATATTTGCAGCGCAAAAAGACCATCAAGTAATAAGGGTCTATTCCGTGAATTCCAGTCAAGCCCATTACCGTCCGGGATAGCGCAATTTCATCGTAATCAGTCAAAATGCTCGCGTAGCAAGGTGTGCCGACTTTTGTAATAATAATATCCTCAGTTTTAACGAACGAGATTCCCTTGTTTTTTTTACCAAATGTATATGGTATCTTCTCAAATTTGGAATCTTGATCCTTTGTAATAACCGGGTATGAAACACAGTCTACACAACGTGCAAATGCAGTATCACCTTCTGAATAAAGCTGTGTCGCCGCGGGATAGAATGCGCTTGCAACTGCGGTCGCCAGTTTCCCGAGTTTTTCTGTTGACACTTTTGACATCTGATCAGAGATGTGCAAATAGTTTTTGGTATAGTAGTCAGAATCGAATCGATCCCCTAAATCTATTTGCGAGAAAAGTATTTCGCTATATTCCAGCCCATCCATCAAAGCCTTATATTTGGCCTCATTGAAAGGTTCAACGGATGGGCTTATCGAAAAAAACTTAAACCTTCCTTCTTCGCAAATTCCGCAAAAGCTTCTGCAATACCCGGTTCCAATTTCACGATGGTACCATCCTGCTTTTTATACGAAAGCTGGTACAAATCGTGATCGACAATCAGATGACCGTGTTCATCCAGCGCATTTTCGCCGGTATCGGGATCTTTTAAGTAGATTTTATCGCCAGAATTATCTTTGCTGGGCTTTTGCATGGTTGCAAAGAAGATCTGGTAGTCTTCCTTCTTTGGGCACAGTTCATCGTCCCACTTCTGAACAAACAGAACTGAGGTTTTTGTTCCGGTATGCGGTTTGAAAACATTTCCGTGTAAACCGACAACGGCGAGAATGCGGCAGCGTTCTGCGATATATTCACGGATTGCCTTATCACTGCTGTTGTTAAAGCGCCCTTGCGGGAGAACGATAGCCATACGTCCGCCGGGCTTCAGGAAGTTCAGGTTTCGTTCAATAAAGAGAATATCCCTGCCAACCTTGTTTTGCCATTTTCCAGCAGAGTTTTTGCCCAGCTCATAACGGGAAATGATTGTATTCTCTTTAATATCTCCGGCAAATGGAGGATTTGCCATGACCAAATCAAACTGGAACCGGCTATAATCGCTGCTGCCTTTGGGTTGCAACTTCTTTAATTTTTTGAAACCTTCATTATAGGTATCATTCCAATCTTCCTGTTTGATTATCTCGTTCCAGCGGGCATAGTCCAATGTATTCAGGTGCAGTACATTGGTCTGACCGTCACCAGCGATCAGATTAAGGGTGCGGGCAACCCGAACTGTTTTTTCATCGAAGTCAATAGCAAATACATTATCGCGCACAAAATTTGTTTCTTCCGGTATGCGCTGAGCAGCCGTAAATCCTTCACCTTCCGGGAGCCCTTTTTCGCGGCGTATATCTTTCCATACTTTAAAAATACTATGCACGGTAAATCCTGAGCTGCCGCAGGCGGTGTCGATTATTTTATCATTGACGGTGGGATTCATCATCTTTACACACATATCAATAACATAGCGCGGTGTAAAGTACTGCCCCTTTTCTCCCTTTTGCGCCTTGCTCATCAGGTATTCAAAGGCATCGTCTACAACATCCAGATTGTTGTTGAACAGTTTAATATCCTGGAGCGTTGCAACGCAGACGGCAAGGTGAGAAGGCGAGAGCAAAATTTTGCTTTCGTCTGTAAAAATACCCTCCCATTTTTTCTTGGCGTCATCAAATAACCCCTGGATTTTCTCTTTCAGCTCAAAGTCTGTTTCACCGGCATTGCGGAACTTTAAGTATGCGCCGGCATCTCGCTCACAAACAAGCTCATCATACAGCTTGGCAAAAATCAACTTAAAAATCTCTTCAAAAGAATCCACCCCTGCACTGGCAAGCACTTCATCTTCCATTTCCTGAATAAGCGAGCGAAGGGAACGCTTCTGCTGGCTGATTCTATCAATCTTTTTCAGATCTTCATAAGTAAACTTCTCGTTGATAATATCAGCGAGCTTTTCGGAAACTTTTGGGATATTTGTAATCGGCTCAAAATAGTTAGGGTCTTTCCTGTTGTAGTAAGAAATCTGCTCGCCATTCGTCCACACACCGATAGGTGCGCCTGTGGCGTTGCAGTAAGATTTGAGCTGTTCTTTACCGTCACTGAGCTTGGGTTTCTTGAGTTCAACGACGATATAAGGCACCATTGGACGGTCTTTGTCCATGATGGCAATGTCTGCGCGTTTGACTTCGCGGCCAAAATGAATTGGGAATTCAACTTCAATGCGGCTCGTGGGATAGCCGTATTCGTGAATTAGCTTGTAAAGATAAAGCTGGCGCACAGCTTCTTCTGGTTTTAAGACGATCTCCTTGTTGCGTTTCTGGCATGTGATAAAAGGCGTTTCCTTTCCTCTAACAGTTTTAACAAAAATAGCCTCTTCAACAAAATTTCTTCCTTCTTCAGAAAAGAGCGAAAGCTCGTAGTTCGTATTCTTCAATACTTCATTCAATGTCATTTTGTTTTCCTCCTGAAATTGCGGTTAGCATTTCTGCCCAACGCTTGTCATTTATATTGTTTTCTAGCCCGTAATTGATGAGATCGATTAGTTTTCGATGTTTCATTAAATAATCCATTTGCTCAATCGGCAAGCGTCCTCGATCTGCGGAAGCTTTTTCTTTGAAAAGGTTTGCTTCGTCATTGGAAAGCCCAAGTCTTTTTATGAGAGCTTCTATATCCGAGGGGTTGGGAGGAGCGTTGTTCTTTCCTTTTTCGATGTTACTGATATATTGTCCTGACTTATTGATTGCAGAGGCCAACTCATCTTGTGTTAGCTGAGCGGTTTTTCGCTTTTCTTTCAAAAACAAGCCAAAATCAGAAGGTTCAATCAAGGTCACTCCTCCTTTC
>ERZ1034980.1190-NODE-1190-length-16092-cov-30.411424_pt1 | contig 16092 bp, 18 predicted proteins | sample MGYA00520622_ERZ1034980 | MGnify/ENA primary metagenome ERZ1034980 (study PRJEB33766, sample SAMN09781791) | gut metagenome | biome: gut microbiome | host: Homo sapiens | place: Madagascar | study: EMG produced TPA metagenomics assembly of the PRJNA485056 data... | reverse complement strand
TTCTTATATATACTATTAGGAACCAAATACACCATTTTCCCATTTGAATCCAAATATTGAATAGCATTTTCGATAAAAGCATAGCAATAATCAGGCTTTCCATTTTTGCAGGTTATATATTCTTTTTTTATAAAATCGCGTACTTCTTTTTCAAGATTCCTATATGATATATAGGGCGGGTTTCCTATGACATATTCAAATTTAATATTAAATGGTCGTGCAAGTACATCTCCATAAAAAATATTCCATCTTACTTTTCCTAAGTCATACTTTTTAGCAATATTGTCTAAATTTTCTATACATTTATCATATGTTGTTTTTACAATTTCTGCACCATATATATCAGATTCTAGACCGAGAACTATGGCTTCTCTTGAATAACCTTCCTCATACGCATTTTGAATATACCGTTCTACAACAAGACACAATATATTTCCTTCGCCACATGAGTTTTCTAGTATTTTTTTTCCATATACTGATTTCCGATATCCTAACAAATCCAGCATTTCATTAGCTATATACTCTTTCGTGAACTGTTGACATCTTATATCCATAGTTCTCACCACCTTTCTCTACGCATAGTTTGTTTTATTTTACCATGCTTCACCTGCTTTCTCAATGTGTTTTCAAACAATTAAATTTCTAAATTTTCACTCTTTCCACTCTCCCATCATCATACACATATATTCCCTGCACATATTCTTCCAGCATCTTTCGTGTCAGCTTCTTATAGCCTAAATACTTCAACATTTGCTCCACTGCAACATTCTTTTTCATCAGGATTTCTTTCTCACCATTTATCAGTTCTTCCAGTTCCTGTACACGTTTCTGCAGTCGTTCTCTTTCTTCTTCCAACTGCTTCTTCTCTAACCCCTCCTTGCTGATATCCAGATGGAATGTTTTTGACAGATTACTGTCACGCACTTTCTTCCCATCCTGATTCTGAAATGTGATATGCTTCCGTTTTTCTGTCCAATTTACACTCCATCCGAACTGTTTCATTTTTTCTATAAACTTTTCTTTGCTGATACAATTTTCCAGTGCTTTTAACACTGCTATTGCACAGTCTGCTACTAAATCTTAAGCATTTATTACATAAACCGATAATTGCTATTTTGCTACTAATATTATACAATTGCTATCACATATCCTTATTGTCGTTTTGCATATTACGAGTCTGCGGTGTGATAATCCAGTTATCGGTTAAGTTGACTCCATTCTTCTCGTGTTATAGCATACGCATATGAAATCTCATTCTTTGCATCGGGATATTCCTTTACCTTCTTCATTCCATTTGCAATTGCGGTAGAATATGATCCAACATTTGTATATTTCATATAGGAGTACAGACAATTATATTCCGTATTTTCAAATGCCCAGTCTCTAACCGCTCTTGCAGCTTCACTCCCAAACCCTTTTCTCCAATATCTCTTATGAATGTGATATCCAATTTCAGGGAGCATTTCGCCATCAATATTTTGAATTGTCAGCCCACAATCGCCAATAAATTTGCCGGTTTCCTTTAAGATTACAGCCCATATACCAAAGCCATATTTTTGATAATTCTGAATATTCCATTCAATCCAGTGCTTTGTCATCTCTTCGTCATAAGGTTTAGGATAATGCTGCTGGTTTCTGCATCGGACAGAATTTCAAACAGTTCGTCAATATCTGCCATAGTATATTCCCTTAATAGTAACCGCGCTGTTTCAAATACCATTATCATTCCTCCAATTTTTCTCTACATATTTGCATTATTTACCCACTAACGCTCCTGAAAAAACTCGATTTCTTCTCCAAGCGGTCCTCTGCCAAACGCAATTCTTGCCTTATATTCCGGTTCGGATGGAATCACAATCTCCTTTGGTTCCACAAACACCGCATACCCTGCTGCCTTCAGCTTTTCCACGCAGGTATCTACATCCTCGGTTGCAAGGGCAAAATGCCGGATGATTCCTGTCTCCGCTTTTTCTCCGCCTTTTGCGAATACTTCCAATACTGCATTTCCAAACTGGAACATGATTCCTTCGCTCCATGTTCTGGCAATCTCTAATTCTAAAATCTCGTGATAAAAATGTACGACTTCCTTATATTCCTCTTCGTTAGCACATTTCAGACATACATGATGAATCCCTTTAATTAAGCTCATTTTGTCTCCTTTCCACACTTTCCCGCCCTTTTCTCATGAAAAACCATTTATTATTTTTTATTCTATCAAAAAATTATGAACCTGCAAGAACATATTTGATAATAACATGACATTCCTGCGATTCCGAATATTGCCAGATCATCTCCAACTATTGTATAGTGGACATAGAATTAAGAACGGAGGGCTGCTTATGAATTACGCATTTACAAATGGAAAGATACTGGATGGAACCAAAGACATGCAGGTGCAGACCGGGCTTTGCATCCTCGTACAGGATGGCACGATCACCGATATCGTACCGGATACAGCCGATCTTTCCGGCTACAAAACCATAGATTTACAGGGACGTTATATCATGCCCGGACTCATCAACATGCATGTGCATCTTGCCGGAAATGGAAAGCCGCAGAAAAAACAGCGTGACAATGAAAAGCTCGTAAAGAAGATAATGCGTTCTTCCCTGACACGTGCCGTCGCTTACAAGATGGTTTCCGGCTTTGCAAAGGATGAACTGCTAAGTGGTGTCACGACAATCCGGACAGTCGGCGGACTTGGAAGCTTCGACACCCGCCTGCGAGATGAGATCGCTGCCGGAACAAAGGTTGGTCCGCGTATCCTCGCTGCCAACGAGGGCATCTCGGTTCCGGGTGGACACATGGCAGGTTCGGTTGCAATCGCCGCTGCCTCCATCCCGGAAGCACTTGCACATCTCGAACAGTCAAAGAAGGAAAAGGTTGACTTAGTGAAGCTCATGATTACCGGCGGTGTGTTAGATGCCAAAGAAAAAGGTGTTCCGGGCGAGTTGAAGATGTCGCCGGATATGGTGCGTGCCGTCTGCGACAAAGCACATGCCGACGGCTATATCGTTTCCGCCCATGTGGAATCTCCGGAGGGTGTCCACGTGGCTCTGGAAAATGGTGTCGACTCGATCGAGCACGGTGCGAAGCTGGATGATGCGATGATCGAATTATTCAAGGAACGGGGTGCATTCCTCTGCACGACGATCTCACCGGCTCTGCCATATGCGCTCTTTGACCGCTCTATCACAAATGCGACCGAAGTCGAGCAATTTAATGGCAATGTCGTATTCGAAGGAATCGTAGATTGCTCCAAGAAGGCACTGGCAAACGATATCCCGGTTGTACTTGGCAACGATGTCGGCTGCCCATGGATCACGCAGTACGATTTCTGGCGTGAGCTTTATTACTTCCACAAATACGTGGGTGTCTCGAATGCATTTGCACTCTATACGGCAACCGGTCGAAGCGCCGAGCTTGCCGGAATCAGCGATATCACGGGTTCGATTGAAAAGGGGAAAGCAGCCGATCTGATCGTCACTGCGAAGAATCCTCTGGATGATCTGCGTGCGCTCCGCAACGTAGATATGGTGGTTGCAAGAGGCACGATCATCGACCATCCGAAGATTAAAAAGAAAAAACAGGTGGAAACAGAACTGGATAAATTCCTGTAAAATACTTCTACAACAGTCCTGCAAATAACCGCATGAATAATTGTCCCAGACGCAGATACGCACTGCGTCCGGAACAATATTTTTCTGTCACTTCCCTGCTCTCCTGCATCGTTTTCTCCAGATCATGCCGGATAGATAATACAGCAGGATTGTCAACTATGAAACAGCCGTTCTCAAAATGATGATACAGGCTCCTGTAATCCAGATTGATTGTTCCGCAGGTTGCCATACAATCATCTGCCACACTCATTTTCGCATGGCAAAATCCCGGTGTCCACTCATAGATCCGCACTCCATGCTTAACCAATCCGTGATAAAACGAACGCGTAACGTTGTAAATCAGCTTCTTATCCGGAATTCCCGGCGTGACAATCCGTACATCCACGCCCCTCTTTGCTGCCAGACATAATGCATGTGTCATCTCATCCGTGATAATGAGATAAGGTGTGATAAACCAGCAGTATTTCTCTGCTTTATTTATGATACTGATATAGACTTCCTCTCCAACCTGTTCATCATCGGTTGGAATATCTGCATACGGCTGCACGAAGCCAGCCTGTCTTGCCCGGTAGCCGGACGGTGTAAGGTATTTCTCAACATCCACATCATCCGCATCCTTGTCACTCACGGCGTTCCACATCTCCAGAAACGTCACGGTCAGGGATTTTACCGCATCTCCTTCCAAACGAATACCTGTATCCTTCCACATACCATATGGCTGGGTCATATTAAAATACTCATTTGCGAGATTATACCCTCCGGTAAATCCTACCTTACCGTCAATCACCGTAATCTTACGATGATCCCGGTTATTTAAAAACATATTTAATCCAGGGGTAAATGGATTAAATACTCTGCACCGGATACCGACTTTTTCCATCTTTTTAATAAAATCTGTATTGATAAATCCAATTGACCCCATATCATCATAGAATACGCGGACTTCCACTCCCGCCTTTACGCGGTCTTCCAATACTTCCTGTACCATATGCCACGCTTCCGCATCCTCGATTGCATGATATTCCATAAAGATAAAATGTTCTGCCTTCGCCAGATCTGCAAGCTGCGCATGAAGCCCCTTGATTGCTTCATCATAATATGTGATATCTGTATTCCGGTACACTGGATAGCTTGAATTTCTCTGTATATACGTGGAGATACTTCCGGCTTTGGGGAGTTGCAAACGTAATCTTTCCAGATTATCTCTGTTAGCCGGAATCAATGGGAAAAGGCGGCTGTCGATTTTCTCATACCGTTTGCGCATCTTCCGTGTGCCACCATTTAAACCAATCAGCAGATATAACGCAACACCCATGATCGGGAATATCAGTATCAGAATAATCCACGGCATCTTCATGGATGAGGTCTGATCTGACGCATATAATGCCAATACAAGGATTGTTCCAAGCAAACGTGTCAGAAGATTTACAATCTCTGCATATTCGTTCAGTCTTGTTATCATGGAGACTATAAATATAACTTCAAGCAAAATACACACGGCACAAAAACATAACCGTTTAATCCCGTTTTTTGTTTTGGCTTTCCCTTCTAACGTATTTTTCTGCATAATAATTTCCTCTCATAAATTCCTGACAAATGCATTAATATCCAAGTGTATCGTTTACTAAAATCACATGAATTCTTCCCTCATGACGTGAGAACCTTGTAATCAGGAACTGACAGCAGAGTGTATCCGGAGACTTACAATCCGAACATCTGCCTGTGACCTTGCACGGTGTCTTCACATCAAACCGCTGGGCGTTCACCGGAGCTGCCACATTTCTGGCACGCTTCATCGCCTCATCAAGATCGGAACAGACCTTGTTCATTCCCACGATAAATAACACCCGCTTCGGTCCCTGTGCGATACAGGACACACGGTTGGAATTTCCATCGATATTTACGATGATGCCATCGTTCGTCATCGCATTGGCACTCGATAAGAATACATCTGCATCATATGCTGCCAGCAATCCCTCACGCGGCGTCATCTGCGAACGATCTATGTAATTATAATTTCCTGCCTGCAAGGCATCCACCAGACCAATCTCGTGTGCGCTCTGACAACCACCCATCGCAACGGAGCTGCCCTCGCCGATTATCTCCAGTGCCAGCTTCAAAGCTTCTCCCTTATCTGCTGCATAGTAACCGGTCATGTTCCGGGATTCCAATCCTTTGATAACGGTCTGTGCCAGAACCTCATTTTTTTTTTTCATATTCTCGTTCATGCTATTTCCTCCATTCTCTATACGTGTCTTCTATTTTAGCACAATTTTACACATATAGAATCATGCATACCACCAAATTTCCACGAAAATGCATATAAGACACATACAAAATCGATTATAATATATGGCTGCTTTCCGGAATTGTCAACCGCATATTGTCCTATATCCATTTTTCATTTATAATGATTTCGCTATGTTAGACAGTCAGCCGATATTGGCTTTAAATACAGAAACGGAGAATTAAAATCACACATGTTAACGCCGGATTATTATAACAAATTTACCTGTATTGCGGACAAATGTCCGATCACCTGTTGTAAAGAGTGGAAAATCGCAGTCGATGCAGACACGAACCGCCGCTGGAAGAAGCTGCTTCCGCCGGATACCGTACCGGAGTACCGCAAGAATTTAAGTGCCTACACGACGAAGAAAGACGGACAGCGCGTAATCGGATTAGACGCGATGCATCGCTGTCCTTTCTTAGATGACGCCAAGCTGTGCCGCTTGGTGTCTGCCTACGGAGATTCTGTGCTCTCAGAAACGTGTGCAACCTTCCCGCGGGAATATCATACCTTTCACAACCACAAGGAAGGTATGCTCATGCCATGTTGTCCGGCAGTGATTGATCTGTGGAGAGATACGCTACTGGATTTCCCACAGGTGTCTGATCCGGACGCACTCTTTTTGATCCGCGCTTCGATCATGGATCTGATTCAGGATACGAATATTTCTATCGAAGAAGCTTTATTAGAAAGCTTTTATATTCTGTCTGAACTGGAAAAAAACGCACCGATTACCATAGCAAAGGTAACTGAATATTTCTCACCTGCTTCGCTTGCAGAGCTTCGTGCAGCTATCCACGACGTAGAACTTCCGGCTGCGGACACATGGATGGAATGCAATGAGCTGTTACAGGATTTATCTGTAAATTATATCGAGGAAAGCTTGTACGCATCTTACTTGAATCCACTGATTACGCTCGCAGAACAATTCACTGTGCCAGACGATGTAATACTCGCTGCCTTTCAACGACAATTACATACCTACGATATCCTGTTTCGCAATTATGTGGCAAACGAAATATTCTCCGACCTGCTTATGCCGGAGGATACGATTGACGATATGTTGTTACATCTCGAATGGATTGCCATGGAATATGCATCCATTCGGCAGAGCCTTTTTCTTCTTTACTCTGCCGAAGGAGCAAATCATCTTTCTTATGAAACAGTTCGTGACTACATTGTAATCCTGTCGCGCATGACCGGTTATGAAGATGCGGATATCCGCGAATATCTGGAAAATAGTTTTGCATCCCCGATCTGGGATTGGGGATATTTTGCGCTGGTGGTTGGGAAATAATTACTTTTTCTCATCCAACAGCACAACGCCCTGTGCCGGATTTTCTTTGATAGCTCCAACGACTGGATGTGGCACATACATCTCTTCCAGGTAAGCCACGTCCTCTGCGGAAAGCTTCACATCGAGCGCACCTGCTGCATCATCCAAGTATGCAGTCTTCGTTGCTCCGACGATTGGGGCTGTCACGCCCTTTGCCCACTGCCATGCAAGAGCAATCTGTGACATCTTGCAATTGTGTTTTTCTGAGAGCTCATGCACTCTGGCAACCACCTTCATATCCTGTTCTTCCATCCGGTCATACTTTCCATGTGCAACACGGTCGGTCTGACTCCGCAGAGAATCTGTATTCCACACAGGTCTTGACAGATGCCCGGCAGCAAGCGGACTGTACGGCATCAGCGCAACATTCATCTGCTTACAGATTGGAATCAACTCGCGCTCATCCTCCCGGTAAAGAAGATTGTAATGATTCTCCATCGTAGCAAACGGTGTCAGTCCCCGCTCTTTTGCGGCAAGCTGCATATTATAAAACTGATATCCATACATCGCAGATGCACCGATTGCACGCACCTTTCCAGCCTTTACAAGACCATCCAGTGCTTCCATCGTCTCCTCGATCGGAGTATCAAAATCAAACCGGTGAATGATATACAAATCCAGATAGTCGGTTCCAAGCCTTTTTAGGGAACCGTCGATTTCCCGCTCAATCGCTGCCTTTGACAGTCTACCCTCATTGAAATACACCTTCGATGCGATCACAACCTTATCACGTGCCACATTCTTTTTCAGTGCCTGTCCCAGATATTCTTCACTGGTTCCTGCGGAATAACAGTTTGCAGTATCAAAGAAATTGATACCAAGCTTCAACGCATGCTTGATCACCTTCTCGCTTTCCTGCGCATCCAGTGTCCAGTCATGCATTGTACCTGCTTTTCCGAAGCTCATGCATCCGATGCAAAGCTTCGATACTTCAATATCGGTATTCCCAAGTTTTGCGTACTCCATGTATAACCCCTCCTGCAATCCTAAATGTTTTTATTTTAACTTACCATATTCCTCGTCTGTTACCGGCTCGCACCACTCATTGGATGTCTCCTCGCCCGGTACTTCCACTGCCAGATGGCTGAACCAGCTATCCGGTGCAGCGCCATGCCAATGCTTAATCTCCGCCGGAATGTTAATGCAGTCACCCGGTTTCAATTCGACTGCTTCCTTGCCCTCTTCCTGATAATATCCACGTCCGGCTACGCATACAAGAATCTGTCCGCCACCGCTCTTTGCATGATGGATATGCCAGTTGTTCCGGCAGCCCGGTTCAAATGTGACATTGAAGATTCCAACCTGACTGGTGGATACCGGTGCCAGATAGCTCTGTCCGATGAAATACTGTGCAAATGCATCGTTTGGCTGTCCGATTGGGAATACCATTTCCTTTGCATGCGCACGCATCGCTGGATCTTCGTAAGGCAGATCGCCCTCATCAACATCCCAGACTTCCTTTGCCAGATTGAATACGGACCAGCCATTTGGCCATCCGGCGTAAAATGCTACATGGGTGATGATCGCAGCGATTTCCTTCTGTGTCACACCATGTGCTTTCGCATTCTGTAAATGAAATTTCAGGGAAGAATCTGTGATTCCCTGTGCCATAAGTGCGACTACGGTAATGATGCTTCGTGTCTTGACATCAATATCCTCGTTGTTCCAGTTCTCTCCAAACAATACATCATCGTTAAAATGTGCAAACTGCGGAGCAAATTCTCCGAGTGCATTTCTGCCTGCTGTCTGTGTAATCTTTGCCATGTTCTTATCCTTCCTAAAATTCTGTTACCAGTTCTTCGATTTCCTTCTTATTTGCATGGTTGAGCAGCTTACCCTCGACAAACTGTGCGCCCGGTGCGGATGGCTGCAATTCCTTTACGGTGTTTCCGAATCCGCTTCCGCCGGATGTTGCGAACAGCACAATCTTCTTGCCTGTAAAATCATATTTCTCCAGAAATGTGTTAATGATCGTTGGTGCTACATACCACCAGATTGGGAAACCAAGGAATATCTCATCATACTCTGCAATCTTCGCGTCGGTGTCTGTGATTTCCGGACGGATCTTCTTGTCTGCCATCTCCACGCTGCTTCTTGATTTCTTATCCATCCAGTTTAAGTCTGCCTTTGTGTAGGCTTCTTTCGGGGCGATCTCGTACAGGTCCGCGCCTGCTGCCTCTGCTACCATCTTTGCAACGTTTCTTGTAATTCCACTTGCACTAAAATATGCGACTAATTTCTTACTCATTTTATACTCCTCCATTCATCTTCACATCTCGAATTTCTCACCAGGTAAAAGAACATGCAGCCGTTCCGGATTCACAATGCGTGCGGCAAGCTCCATTGGATTTCCGTTAAACGTAGAAAAATCCGGTGCGTCTACACTGCCCCAATGAATTGGAATCAGCAAAGCGTCCGGATATGCAGCGCACATCTTTACCACTCCAGTCGGAACCGCCTGTCCTTTTTCATTCAACTTCACTTTCATACTGTAATCCTCCAAATAAAAAGGTGTATAAGACAATTGACTTTACCTCATACACCTATATTAACTGTTTTCTTGTTTTATGTCTAATGCTTATATGTTTGCTTTTGTTATGCCTGAAAAGCATTGATCTCGTCAATGAATTTGAGGACAGCCTGCGCGTACGGAATGTTCCTGCGCCATGCGATCACAGTACCTGCCGTGATTTCCGGGTACAGCTTTTTCTGCACAAGCAGATCGGATCGCCAGTATCTGCCGGCACCCTCAATGGAGATCGGATAACCAAGTCCCTGCATCGCCAGGATTGCAGCATTTGTACCGAGATTGCTTGTAAATGCTATGTTCAGCTTCGCAAAGTCCTTGCCAAACCAATTCGCAAGCTCACTTTGTACGCCCGACCGCTCCGGCAATATCAGCGGCAATGGCAATAAGTCCTCTTTCGTAATGTATGATTTTTCTGCCAGCGGATCGTCCGGTCGCATGCCTACAACCCAGTGGTCGCTCTCCGGGAAACGGATGTAATCCAGCCCTTCCAGATTCACCGGCTCCATGTAGAGCCCGATGTCTACCAGTCCTTTATTCATCATCTCATAGATTGTATCTGCCGTTCCGGTATGCACCCGGATCTGAACCATCGGATATTTCGCCCGGTACCTCTCGCAGATCTGTGCCAGCAGCTCTACTGCTGCGAACTCACCGCATCCAATCATGATCGTTCCATCGACGACCTGGCTTTCCTTGAATTCCTCCCGGATCTTATCTTCGAGATCGATGATTTCAAGGGCACGCCGCTTGAGCAGGATTCCCTCGTCGGTCAGCGTAACATTTCGTCCGCCACGGTTGAACAGCACGGTTCCAAGCTCTTCCTCCAATGCCGCGAGCTGCCTTGACAATGTCGGCTGTGTGATATGTAATTGCTCTGCCGCCTTCGTGAAGCTCTGCTCCTTCGCCACGGTCAGAAAATAGCGTAATACCCGAAGCTCCATTTATCGATTCTCCTTATTGCTTATTTGCATGACAGAATTATTATATCACTATTTCTTCATCACACAGATTTTATTTGAGAAATTCCGCACAGCAGGAATCTTTCCAAGCACCTTGTAAATCGGCATCAATACTTTCATCCCCTCAACCAGACTGACATCACGCTTATTTTTAAAATGCGGTAGTACCTGTTCCAACGCCGCACCATTTTTTACACCCCATGCAAACTTCGCCGCACTCTTCTCGATGGATTTTTCCTTGATATGCTTTACTACAAACGGCGACATCGTTTCTACAAGCACGACTGCTTTCGAAAACCGCTTGTCAAGAATATCGAATATCTGCTTGACATCCGCCTCGGACAGATACATCGTCAAGCCCTCAATAATTACCAGAACCGGCTCGCCATGATACTCGATGTCATCCATATAGCTTGCGTCCATTGCAGATTTTGCGATCTGGAAGATCGGCCCCCGCTCCTCGAAGAAACGGCTCCGGACCGCCATCGTCTCCGGCAGGTCAATGTTATACCAGCGGTCGTATTTTCCTTCCATCCGATAGCAGCGTGTATCCATACCGCATGCAATGTTCAGGACAACCGCGTGTGGATAATGAGACAGAAAATCTCCGACCAGCTTATCAAGCACGATCGTCCGCGCGATTACTCCCAAGCTCATCGCCTTGTCGCTTTCCGCCTTGGAGAAATCATAATCCAGACGGGATACCACTTCGATTGCCCGCTCGTCGTAGATATGATGGTTCGGCTTCTTTGACTCCTGCGCTCTCGCATATAATGTCTGCAGCATTGTCTCCGGAACTCCCTGTACCTGTACTTTTGTTTTTTCGTTCATGTGATTGCCTCGCTTCCTTTTATTAGTCTTGCTTCTACCTGATTCTGGTAAGCTTTTATTGTTTCTCAACATAACAGTTGTTACGATTTGTTATGTTATAAAAAATGAACTCCACAGTGGTCAGCTGTGAAGCTCATTTAAGTCCTGTATTAATTTTTCAGTTCCACCGGCGGCATAAATGCCGATCTTCTCGGTCAAATATAAACTATATTCCATATCATAATTTCCCTTCAATATCTCCAGACATCCATCCAATCGAATCTTCGCCAGTATCGAAATGAGTGCCGGATCTGGCGGTTCCAGCATCCTGCACTTATAAAACGTCTCGATTGCCTGCTCCATCATCGACTCGATCACCGAGCGATACTGCTCATAACAGCTTCCCTGCACCTTCTCCATCACGAGAATCGCTTCGCGCCGATGTTCGAGCACAAACCGCATCATCTGCACATCCAACTGTGCCCCATTCTCCGGTTCCTGTAATTCCTGCTGCATCAACGTCTTCTGCAGCAGCTCATACTGTTTCATCAGCGGCTCTAAGATTGCCCGAAGCAATGCTTCCTTATTCTCAAAATGAAAGTACATCGCTCCTGTCGTGACGCCCGCACGTCGGCATATCGTCCGAAGGCTCGCTTTCGCGTAACCATTCTCATAGAATTCCTCCAGTGCCGTCTGCTTGATCTTTTCGATTGTCTGTTGTTTTTCATCCACCATAACGCTTGTTATGTTAGTCTCTTCTAACTCACTTGTCAAGTCTGTTTTTTGGTTTTCACCGTCTTTTTGCCAATGTTAATTTTCATTGCTTGCATCCGCCATAAACGCTTCGTATAATAATGCTATGCTTACCACACAGGAAAGGACGTGAAATAATGATCCACGAAAATATCAAACATTTCCGAAAAGCAAAAGGACTCAGTCAAGAAGAGCTGGCTGTGAAGCTACACGTTGTCCGCCAGACTGTGTCCAAATGGGAAAACGGTTTATCTGTTCCGGATGCCGATGTGCTGATTCGTATCGCAAATGTGCTTGACGTATCGGTCAGCCAGCTACTCGGTATAGAAACAGAACCAAACAATCATCAGGCACTTGCCGATCAATTAGCCGACCTGAATGAACAACTGGCTCTGAAAAATCAGCAAGAAAGAAATCGTCTTCAGGCTGGCAGAAAAAGAGGTACTATTTTATTTCTTACATTCTTAGCCATGCTGGTTGCATTGATTGTAAAAAACGAACTGGTGTCTCTCCTGTTAACCGGTATGTGCATGATCAGCGCAGCCATCATTTTGTATCGTAATCTTGCTCTATTGACAAATGAAACTACAGATGACCTGCGTATTGGCACCCTTCGCGTGACCACCCTTATCAATATTGGATTTTTGATAATCGGGATTCTTGTTGCCTGTCTGACAGCACTTGATGTTATAACGTTTTCTGAAAATGGTGAGAAAATATTTGCAATGTCTTTTATAAGCTGTATCATGCTTGCATCCGGTATCCTATGTCCAAGACTTCCATACAACCGGCACACAGGGTTGCGACTGCCTTGGACCATACGAGACGAAGAGACATGGAAAATTGCACATAACATTTTGGGGCATATCTCACTTCCCATTGTCCTGCTGTATGTCGCCTGCACGTTGACAGTTCCAGATTTTGGGCTTGTGACATCTGGTGCTATGATACTCTGGATCGGGATTCCGGGTGGCATTTCCGGCATATACTATCTCAGGAAATACCACGGTCATCTTGGATAAATCAATCCGGATATTTGACCAGATCATATAATTTTCCATATTTGCCTAAATCACGTATACCATCAAGCTGCATGCCAAGGTGCATGTATTTGTCGCATTTCGACTTCGCATCTGTCTCCAGAAGCACCGGAACCTGCAGCCGGTTGCCTTCTGCGTAGGCAAGATCCATCGCCTTCCGCATGTAACCCTGTCCCTGATATTGTTCCGGCACACAGACCATGCCGACGAATATATAGGGTTTCTTTTCCTTTTTCATCCGATCCTGCAGCGACGTTCCTCCCTTGGAAACTGCCTGTCCCATCCGAATCAATTCTTTCAGGCTCATTGAATGAAACAATGCTTTTACAAGCTGCATGCCTGCTCTAAGCTTCAATTTCTGTCCCGGCACCTTATAAGCAATATAACCCTCGCCCCGTTCGCTTATCGTGTAGAGCATACTGCCTTCAAATGCCATCCGAACATACCCGGCAATATACGTTGCGACCGCATCCTTGCTGCGGTAAAATGCGCCCATGCCGACTTCCTCTCCATACTCATAATATCCAAACGCGTGCCCGATCTGCTCTGCCACCTGTGTATCTAACGTTGTTACCTTCATGATTTCTCTCCCCTTCTATTCTACTTCATATACTACTTTTATTTGTGCCCGTATGGTGGTTGTAATTTTGTTGTATTATAGGTTTGTTTTGTGAGTTAGTTCTGTCTAACTTATTGTATCATAGCATTGTAGAAAAGTGAATACTTATTGCGCAAAAAGGAGCCCGCATCCTATGATGAAGACTCCTCTTATGGTTTACTTATTTATTTTTTCTGCTCTACTTACATCAGCTTACGGAACATCTCCTCAAACTGCTCTAAGCTTGCCGGTCTAGGGTTGCCCGGTGCACACGCATCCGCTGCAGCAGATTCACACAGGAACGGAAGATCTTCTTCCTTCAGCTTCTCCAGCTTTGTCGGGATTCCAACATCGATAGACAACTGCTGAACCGCATCGATTGCAGCCTGTCTGTAGGTTGCCTGATCCATGCCAGTCGTATCAATTCCAAATGCTTCTGCTATGGATTTGTACTTTTCTCCTGTATATTCTTTGTTGAACTCCATTACGATCGGAAGCATCATCGCACAAGCGACACCATGTGGTGTGTCATATACCGCACCAAGTGTATGTGCCATGGAATGTGCGATTCCAAGTCCCACATTCGAATATGCCATCGCTGTTACATACTGTGCAAGCGCCATGCCCTCACGTCCGTCCGGATCGTTCTCTACGGCTTTTCTCAGGTTCGCTGCAATCAGCTTGATTGCCTCTAAATCCAGACAATCTGACAGCTCCCATGCGCCTGCGGTTGTATAACCTTCAATCGCATGTGTGAGTGCATCCATTCCTGTTGATGCAGTCAGTCCCTTCGGCATCGATGCCATCATATCCGGGTCTACCACTGCAACATCCGGGATATCGTTCGGATCCACACATACAAACTTACGCTTCTTCTCTACATCCGTAATTACGTAATTGATCGTTGACTCTGCACCCGTACCACCGGTTGTAGGTACCGCAATCGTAAATACCGTCCGCTTCTTCGTCGGTGCAACGCCCTCCAGAGAACGAACATCTGCGAATTCCGGATTGTTGATAATAATACCGATTGCTTTTCCTGTATCCATGGACGAACCACCGCCAATGGTGATCATAAAATCAGCTTCCGAAGCCTTATACGCATCGACGCCATGCAATACATTCTCAATGGTTGGATTCGGCTTGATATCAGAATATAACTCATATTCTATGCCATTTTCCTTCAGCAGATCGGTCACCTTCGCTGTCACGCCAAACTTCACCAGATCCGGATCAGACGCTACAAACGCCTTCTTAAATCCCTTTGACTTCACAATACCCGGAATCTCATTAATCGCGCCATGTCCATGATAAGAAATTCCATTCAATACAAAACGATTCACTGCCATAATTCATTCTCCTTTCAATCACTCAATTCCTGCTCGTATACAAAATTCATATATTATGTGAAATTTGTATAACAAATTGCTTAATCGCAAGAATAATTGTAACATATTTAACAAATTATAGCAAATCTAAGAATGTTCGAAATCCCACAGGAAACCCTACAAAATCCTATATATATTCGAGTATTAACAAGCAGATATACATGTGTTTCCCTTTCTAAAGGTTATGAGTGGATCGCTATGTATGGCAACCCACCTTTTTTAAGAATCTTCGAGAAAATATAAGTGGAATGTGGGAATTGTGCATGGTACAATGGGAAATGAAAAATTTGAAGTTGACGGAGGAATCATTATGTGTGGAATGACAACTGATTTATAAATAAAAATAAATCGGAGGTTTATATGAATTATTCAATAAGAGAATTAAAACAAGATGGAAATAAGGTATTAGATACTTTTTTGTACGAGGCGATTTTTATTCCCGAAGGAGTTTCTGCACCGCCCAAAGATATTATTAACCAACCAGATTTGCAAGTATATGTAAAAGACTTTGGTAAGAATAAGGGAGACTTATGTTTGGTTGCTCAAGTTGGGGATAAAATTGTTGGTGCCGTATGGGTTCGGATTATGAATGATTATGGTCATATAGATAATGAAACACCGTCTTTTGCAATTTCACTTCTTAAAGAGTATAGAAACTATGGTATCGGAACAGAATTAATGAAACAGATGCTAACAAAACTAAAATTAGAAGGATATAAACAAGCATCATTATCAGTTCAAAAGATGAATTATGCTGTCCGTATGTAT
>ERZ1034980.1185-NODE-1185-length-16128-cov-8.472656_pt1 | contig 16128 bp, 10 predicted proteins | sample MGYA00520622_ERZ1034980 | MGnify/ENA primary metagenome ERZ1034980 (study PRJEB33766, sample SAMN09781791) | gut metagenome | biome: gut microbiome | host: Homo sapiens | place: Madagascar | study: EMG produced TPA metagenomics assembly of the PRJNA485056 data... | reverse complement strand
TGAAGTAGCCGCGCAGGTCCTGGAAGTAGCCGCGCGTCTTCTCTGAGTCGCCGTTGGGCACGGCGAAGCCCTGTCCTGCGTAGCGGGAGTTTCCTCCCTCGAGGCCGAACATGGCCTTCTCGAGGATGAGGACGTTGGCCCCGTTGTCGGCGGCGGCGAGCGCCGCGTGGCCGCCCGCAAAGCCGTAGCCGATGACCACGACGTCGTACTCGGCGTCCCATGTGACGCCGTTGACGAATGCGGGTACGCCCTCGTCGGCTCGGGCGGTGTTGGCGGCCGCGACCGACATGGCCGCCGTCGCGGCCGCGCTGGCGACAAAGTCGCGGCGCGAGATGCTACTTGTCTTCATCGTTCTCCTCCTTATGCCGGGCGGATTTGCCCGGTGTCATGGAACGGTGCCGTCGGTTCCCCTTGTGACGGCGTGACAATCACCACAATGCGCCTGCCCGGCTGTGGGGAGCGGCATAATCGATGGGGGCAACGCTGGAAACGGCACCCATAAATGATGGGCTTGACGGGGCCGGCATGCACTACAATGGCAAACCAGCACGTAGATTGCCGTTTGCTGCAAGGGTTCGAAAGGGGCGCGCAAGTGCAGGTGTTTCGAGGGATTGTCGCCCCGTTCCTGGGCCTTACGGCGTTTTGGACGTGCTTTCGCTACCAGGGGTTCCTCGTGGGCCTCTATCCCTATGAGTCGCTCGTCGCGCTTGGCGGGGCCTCTGTCCCGTCGAGCAGCGTGTTCTTGCTGGCCCTTGTCGTGTTTGCCAGCGTCGCCCTAGTGCGTTGGCAATCGATGTCGAACTTGCTTTCTCAGCATCGTCGATCGGCGGCTCTTGTTGCCGTCTCCGGCGTGCTGGGGGCCTTCGTGCTTGCGTATTGGCCGGACGCGCCGTTGGTGGCCCATGTGGCCGCAAGCGTCATGGTCGCGTGTGGCCTGCTGACGTGTTTCCTCATGTGGACGGGGTACCTCGCGACGGGCCCCAGCGAGGCAGCCATGCACAAGCTCCTCCTCGCCCTGTTCGCCTACCCGTGCTCCGTGGCGTGCATGTACGTGTCGTTCACGGCCTGGGGGAACGACGCGACGGTGCATCTGCCGCCGTTTCGCCTGCTTCTCTGCGTGGTCGCATGGCTGCTGTCTCGGCAGCCCGACGGGGCGCCGGCGGTATGCGACCGCAACGCCCATCATCCGGTTGCCCTGGTCGACCTGACGGACGTCTTCCTCGGCGCCTGCGCTACATGCATCTTGGGCGGCACCGTCATACGCGGCGTTATCGACAACGGAATCTCTCCGGCCATGGGCGTGCGCACAGTCGTCGTGCTGGTGCTGTCCTCGGTCGCGCTTAGTTTGGTGGCCCTGTCGATTCCCGTTGCTCGCCGTCGTGGGACGCGCCGCATCGGCGGAATGCCCGTTCGGGCCCTGGATGTGGCGCTTCCTGCCTGCTGGGCGGTCTTGGCGTTCACGTTCCTGGGTGGGACGCTGCTGTATCTCTCGGGCATTGCCGAGACGCTCGGCGCCTATGTGGCCACGGCCTCGTGCTCCTTGCAGCTCGTCCTTTTCTATATCCTGCTGGCCGACAAGGCCCGCAGACTCTCGGTAAGTTTCGTTCCCGTGATGCTCGTGTACGGCCTCATGTTTTGGGCGCTATGCTGGTTTGCCAGCTACTTCGGGGTTCCATGGGTGTTGGCGCGGGCCGCAAGCGCCGAAGAATCGCACCTTTTCGGAAGCGTCATGGTCTATGTCGCAACGATGGCGGTGCTTGCCTCGGGCGTGGTCGTGCTCGCGATGTTGCTGCTGCGCAGCGGCCTGAACCCGCGGCCCTCGCCGTCCACCTGCACCGGTTCAGTCGGAGGACCGTTACGGGAAGAGGGCGAAAATCGCGGCGACGATCGGCGTCGCAGGCTCGACGCGGTTGAGGACCGGCTGGTCGACACGTATGGGTTCACCTCCCGCGAGGCTCAAGTTGCCGTGCTTTTCGCCTCGGGATACAGCCTGGGGCGCGTTGCCGAGGAGCTCGAGATAACGAAAGGTACTGCGCAAGGCTATTCAAGATCCGCCTATCGCAAGGCTGGCATTCACAGCAAAGACGAGCTTATCGACCTGTGCCAACTCATGGGCGAGCGGCAAGACTGAGGCTCTCCGCTGGGCTGCCGTTGACGAGAGCAGTGCCGAAATTCCGCGCCAAAAGACGGTGTCTGGGGGTGGTGTGCTCGGGTGTGGGTCCATGAGCCTTGTCTCCGACGGCAGGGGCACGGCTCGATTGTCGCCGGGTGGCACCGAGGAGTTAGAGCATTGTCTGGATTGTTGCGTTGCTCGCGGGGACATGCGCAGAAGCAAGCTAAGCCAAAAGGTGCTGGCCTCGGAGGAAAAGCTTCGGGACCAGCCCCTTGGTGGTGCACATCGGTTTTGATGGCGTTATGCTTCAATCACCACGCCTGCGCGGGCCATGGCGTCCCTGACAGGCCATGCGTGCTGAATGGACCATTTTTGGGCTGATTTTCGAGCATGTTTTGGTCCGTTGAGCACGACTGTTTGGCGAACGTGCAGAACGGACCATTTTGAGGGGGTGGGCTGGCTCTGCGGGGGGCTGCCAAATAGCGAGCCGGTCCCATCGCGGTAGTCGGCCGTGCCAAGGTCGACCCGGTCTACCCCCTCACGCACCAGGCGTTAAGCCACTTCTCGTCGGAGCGGCCGGGGCGGACGTCGCTTGTGACGTCGACGCGGTCGACCCGGAGCCCGGGGACCTCGGCGATGAGGGCGCGCAGGGCCGGCTCCTCGAGGTCGGTGAACCAGCGGCCGCCGCGCATGCCGTTGTGGGATCCAAGCTTGAAGCTGAGGTAGAAGGTGCCGCCGGGCGCGAGGGCGCGGGCGTACTTGGCGATGACGCCGGCGAGCTCTGCCGCCGGCGCGTGGAGCAGACTGCTGCACGCCCAGATGCCGTCGTAGGGGCCCTGCGGCTCGTAGTCGGAGAAGGTCGCGTGTGCGACGGGGAGTCCCGTGAGCCCGCTCGCCGCCTTGACCATCTGCTCACTGCCGTCGAGGGCGTCGACCGCAAACCCCGCCCTCAGGAACGCGAGGGAGTCGCGGCCCGACCCGCAGCCCAGGTCGAGGACGCGGCCGCCCTCCGGCAGGCGCCGCGCGAACTCGCGCTGGAGCGCGCCGAACTCGACGTTTGCCGTGTCCGCCACGAAGCCCGCCGCGTTGGCGTCGTAGTAGGCTATGGTTTCCCTGGTGTTCTCGTCCACTTCTTCCCTCCCGGAACGCGTGCGCCTCGCGTTGCTCGCATTGCCTGCACTTTTCCGGCAGACAGTCGCCTGCCACCTTATCAGCCTTTTTTAGGAAGTTCCAGCGCGCGTTCGGCGTCGCGTCCTACCCTTGGCTACCCGACGAGGGTGGACATGACAAAAATTCCCTAAGGCTTCTCTTGAATCGGTTTCGGCATTGCGGCGGGATAGATTATGGCAAAGGGTGCACGGGAATCTCCTCGTGCGCCCTTTGCCATTGATGAGAGCTGCCCTCAGGGTTCCGGACTGTCGCGGATGGCTGCTCTTTGCGCTCTCGGATTGCTGCGGGAACTTGTCTTCATCGTCCTTCAGGCATGAGAAAGGCAAGGTGACCAAGCGGGTCAGTTTCGGTCTCGTCCTAGCAGGTTCGAGATTACGGCTGGCTGAGGGGTGAAATCCTGCCCCTCAGCCAGCCGTATGATTTCGAGGCTGCTTCGAGATTGGCGGGAATGCTGGCGTGTTCGACGCCGATGGATGGGCGAGGACCTGCACACCTTTTGGCCCTTTGCGGGGTGTCTTACTTAGCGGCGAGCTCCCTGCCGAGCAGGTAGGGGAACGTCGTGCAGCATGTGCCAAGGTTCTGACCGGGGAAGGCAAAGTTGTACACGCCGCAGTAGAAGTCGCCCACCATGACGCCGACGTTGTAGAGGCCCTCGATGGGGGTATCGTCTTCCTCGCATACCTGCATGAACTCATTGCAGAGCAATCCGCCCGGAACGCCCTGGAACCTGATGCCCGACTTCGGCGAGACCGCGCCGTAGAACGGGCCCGTCTCAATCGGGTGCAGCAAGGTGGGATTGACATGGAACTCATCGTCGTAACCGGCCTTAGCGCACTCGCTGTAATGCTGGATGGACGTGAGTGCGGCCTCCTTGTCGATGCCCTCGAGCTGGTCGAGCAGTTCCTCCAGCGTGTCCGCCTTGAACATGGTGCCCTTCTCAACGGCCGCCTCCCATGAGGCGATGAGCTCTTCGGAGGTCTGGGGGACATAGCCGTTGACATTGCCGTAAGTGCAGCCGGTGATCTCCCACGAATCCTTGATGTAGGCGTAGTCCGTGTCCCAGACGGTGTAGATGGCCTGGCCGGGAATGTTCAGCATCGTGTAGCCGGCGTACCCCATGCTCGTATTCTCGTTGTGGAAACGCCTGCCGTCCTTGGCAAGATTGATGCCCCAGAACATGCCAGACGCGGTGCAGAGACGAGGACCTGTGACGGGCGTGGCCATCATTGTCGGTGTCGGGTTGACACGCTGCCAGGCGGCGCCTACCCACAGGCCCATCTTCTGGCCGGTGCCCGGCATGGTTCCCGAGTTAATGCGCTGCACGTCGTAATCAATTTCAGGCGTGATGACATCCTTAAAATCGCGATACGTCTCGGGGGAATAGTAGGCGACCATGTCCAGGTCCTTGGAGAAGTCGCCGGTTGCCATGACGATGGCCGTGTTCGCCTCGTACTTCACATAGGAGCCGTCTGCGGTCTTTGCCACGACGGCACTGACCCTGCCGGTGTTGTTGTCATCGCGAATGAGGTAAAGCGCCTCGGTCTGGTAGTCGATCTGTCCGCCCAGGTCATCGGTGAACGTGTCGGCATACGCCTGTGCGATAAGGGGGGGCACCCTGGAACACGTCCATATTCTGCTCATCCGTCCAGAAGTTGTGCGATGCGGGCGGGCAGCTCAGAACGCCGTCGGAATCCTCATAGGGCATCTCGAGGGAGCACTTCAGGCCCTTTGCTGCCATCTTGTCGATCATCCAGTCCATAGACTCGGCGGAGTTGTTCATCCAGCGATACCACTTGCGGATATCTACTTTGTGCTGGTTGGCCATGAGGTCGATGAGCACCTGCTCGCGACGGGCCTCGACGGAGTCCTCAATGCCCATCTCGGCCTGATACTTGGTGCCGATGCCGTGCACCGAGCCTCCACGCCCCGTGGGCATGGTGCCCGCAGAGAACACGATGACATCCGCGCCCTGTTCGGCGGCCGCAACAGCGCAGCACAAACCGGAGATGCCCGTACCGATAACGACAATGTCGTGGTTGTAGGTGGCCGAAATCTGTTCATCCGGAATCGGCTCGGGGGGGATCATGAAGCTCGGCATGTCCGCTACGGCCGTTGCGCCCTCGTCAGCAAGCGCGGTCCCGGCCATTACGGCCGCACTTGCCGTGCCAACACCAGCCGCCTGCAAAAAGGACCTACGACTGACTTCCACGCTCATATGTCACTCCTTGGAGTCTGTGCAACCGCCTCTCGGTCGCGTCTGTCCCCATGGTAGAAAGCGTCTGAGCTGTTTACGGTCATTCAAACTGGTAGCAAATCGATTTTCTGACTGTACCCATTTTTTGGTGACGCCATTTACCAGGCTATTTGTTATCCTCGCGATGAGAGGCCACCAGCTCGATAAGCTCGCGCTTGGAGTGGATATCAAGATGTTGGTAGATGCGCTTGATGTGGGTGCGCACCGTGTTTTCGGAGAGGCACAGCTTTTCTCCAATCGCAGCGGCATCATATCCATGCGCAATCAGATTAATGATTTCTCCCTGCCTCGGCGAAAGCCCCCGCGCAGATTGGAGCGTCATTGCCCCGACCTCTACTGGGTCGCAATATTTTCCTGCCTGTTTGTCGTCGATGGGTTCTTTGCGTTTGGCAAAGCGAAGGATGAAATAGAGGGCAGCAGAGATGACGTAGAGAAGCACGAGTGCACTTGCCATGACCACGGTGTCCTGCATAAGGCCAAAATGCGCAAACATAGACGCAACAAGTCGGGCAATGGGCATTCCTGCCAATAGCGCCGCAATGATTAGACAGAACGTTGCCGTAAGCGGCATGCCGAGGCGGCGAGACAAGTTGATTGAAACGGGCTTGATAAGTGTTGAGAAGGCGACGTATATGGCGCCGGCGACGACATTGGCAAAGAGCGCTCCGGGCATACCGGCAAGCGGGGCCATGACAAGGAGCGCGACGAGCGGAAAGACAAATGCAAACGCCCCGGCAATCGTCGGCGTACGTTGCAGGAGGATCATCACGACAAAAAGAGCCACAAGGCTCAAAACATGTTGCACAAAAAACTAGTCGCTGAGCATCCAGCAATAAGGCATCAGTGACTGGCCATACGAGACGCTCGAGGAATATTACGACGCTGACGACGGTGGCGCACACAAGTTCTGGCAGCAGCGCTCTCGTGCCCTTTCGGCCACCATGCTCCTGGTTTTCAATAGCGCCGGGCTGTATTTCTTCTGGCAGAACCGGGTTTCCTTTCAAGTAAGCGAGAACTGCCAGCAGGGCACCCATGCTAAGAAGTGACAGTATTGCTGGATACCAGGTCTCTTCCAGCACGAAATCAATACCAAAGGATGGTAGGCTGCAGAGAGATGCCCCAAGCAAGGCAGTGAGGCGGTTCTTTTCATTGAGTCCCGCGAGACACCTGACCCAGGCTATCGCACAGCTTGCTATTCCTGCCGCCATGCCGATGGCTGAAAGATAGAAAACAATGGGGTGGACGGTGCTGAGGGAGGCGGCCAGAGCGAATGTGCAGCCCATAACCATGCAGCATGAAGTTATAAGCGATAGGCTGTGCGATCCCGGGGCATCCAGGTGGTTTTTTGTCTTGCCTACAATCAGGCTAATCACTGCATAGACAAGATAAAACGCAATCGTGGCAAGGGCATAGACCATATACCAATCACCTGTACCTGCGTTGGCATGCGACTGAAGGCTATCTGCGAAATCCCAAACGAGAAACAAGTTGAGTGAGAGCTGAAATCCAAGTCCTACAGTTGGAAGCAGAAGCGAACCTTTGTTTGAAATGCCAGCCGTATAGCTCAATGATGCCCCGACTCCTTTAACGCTTGCTAGGAGAGCCCTTCATTACCGTGACATTGTGACACAGGCGGAAAGGTAAGATGTTGAGCGGGAGCGTGGAGATGGCGTTGCGCTGCATATTGCCCTGGTGCATCTAGCAATCACCCATCACTCAAATGCGATCCCGTCGAACAAATCGCTCAGGTGCTCCTTCTCTCTTGCCAGGCAGGCGAGGTAGTACACGGCCAGCGCGTCGTCGTCCGAGATGGGCACCAGGACTCGCTCGAATTGGTCCATTCCCCGCCATTCCATGCGGTCGGACCAAAAGGTCGGCATGGACGAGGACCTGATGAGGTCGGAAAGCGCTGAGAGGCTCTGCTGAATCAGTAGGCTGCCTGGATGGATGTGCTGCTGGACTATCTCGCCCCAGTGCCCTGTGCCCACGGACGAGATGATGTTGGAGCCGTCGATTTCTTCGAACGTGATGCTGTCGCGACTTGCCCAGGCATGCTTACGGGGTACAAGGACGCCCAGCCGCTCTTCGAAGAGGGGCTTGCAGAACAACTGGTCGTCATGCGGCCTGCCATGGAAGACCGCGAGGTGGTAGGTGTGGCTGCGCAGGCCGGCCAGCAGGTCGCCGTCGTCGACGACCTCGGAGGCGAAGCGCCTCTCAGGGAAGCTGTCCCGGAGGGCCAGCACCACGTCGGCGAGGGGGAGCAGGCTCGATGAGCCTACGACCACAGCTTTCTGCCTGCGGTCGAAGTCTCTGGCCATCTCCGCTACCTTGCGGTTTGCATCCAGGGCGCGGTGGGCATAGCGCGCCGCCACCTCTCCCGTCGCGTTGAGCGAGATCTTCCTGTTTGCGCGGTCGAAGAGGGGGACGCCGATGGACTCCTCCAGCTTTTTCATGTTGCGGCTGAGCGCGGGCTGTGTGACGTGGAGTTCTTCGGCCGCCCTGCTCAGGGTCCCGGTGCGAGCAAAGGCGTCGAGCTGTTCAAGAAGGAACGTTTCCAGCATGGATGTCGCCTCGCCCTGAGACATATAAACCGCGCTTATGCGACGTGGTTCCAAAAGCATTGGACGGACACTTATTTTCGGCGCATAGTATAGGCATTCCACATGTGGTAGGGCAAAACAAAATCCAACGAACTCAAAGGCATTTGTCATCGAAGGGGAGATGCGCCATGGGTGTTGCTGAAACGACCCGCAGGAATTTTGTCAAGACCGCCGCTTTGGGTGCCGCCGCGGCGAGTTTGAGCTTTGCTGGCATCGCCGGTGCTGAGGAGGCGACGGGCGCCGCTTCGGCCAATGCCGACCTGCCCGACACCTACACGAGCGCCTCGCTGCCGATGTTCAAGTCCATCCTTGAGGGCGAGGATGTCGAGAAGGCCCTCCAGTTTCTTGCTGATTCGTCGCACTACCTCTACATTGACCGCGCCACGCCTTACCACGGCAATTACACCCTGTTCCCGGAGACGGGCTTCGATACGGAGTGGCGCTCCCCGCTCAACGGCCGCCCGTACCGCGGGCCTTATTACGACCCGATGAGCAGGTCCGTCATCTGGCTCGCTGCCAGCCAGAACGGCGCTATCAACGCCTCCGTCGGCTCCTACTGGGCCTGCATCCCGCCGAACACGGAGCTCGACCTCAAGTATAACGAGCTGCAGGACTACGCACCTTCTGATGACTGGCAGATCGTCTCCTACATGTACAACGGCCAGACCGCCCAGAACCTCATCCGCAACGGCCGCGGTACCCTCATGATTGACGCTGCGCTTGCCGGCAACTATGGCATCGAGCCCGGCTGGGGATATGCGGCTACTGGCTTGCCTCACTCGTTCGACGACCGTGGCGTCCTCGGTGTCGAGGTCAAGCTCAATCACTACGCGCACCGCACGGTGACCGCGCAGCAGTACTACGATGGTTACCTGCCCACCACTATCAACATGTGCGTCCCCTCTGTCTGGGGTGCCCTGTCTGGTTGGACGGCGGATGCCGGCGAAGACCAGTATCGCACGCCGGCCCAGTTCTGGGGTTGCGCCGAGGGCGCCGATGCCGAGCTGAACCTCACGACGGATGAGGAACGCGCCGCCTACATCGAGCGCGCCGACGCGGACCCGGCGGTTGGCGAGGCCCTGTCGAGCCAGTGCGTCGACCTGTACTTCGACATCATGCAGATCGTCAACGTCAAGCAGCAGATTGGCTTCGATTTCGAGCAGGCCAGCGGTAAGATCAACGGCATCGACATGGACGGCGACGGCCTCATCGACCGCTATCCCGAGGGCCACGAGAAGGCTGGCGAGCTCATCATCCAGAACGCTTACGGGTTCGACAACGCACATCTGCTCCCCGACTGGGCCTACGAGTTGAACTACAACCTCGACTGGTGGGTTGTGTCCGAGGATGTGCTTATCAATTCCGAGGGCAAGAAGTTAGTTGGCGCCAACCCTGACGGTACGTACATCCTCGAGGGCGAGGAGTAGTTTTTAACAGGTCTTTTGACAGTTTGAGAAGCGCGTGCCGGCTCCTATGGGGTCGGCACGCGCTTCCGTGTGGATGGTTTTCTCTGTCATGGCGAGGAGGCATCGCGTTATCACGTGCGGGCCGCACAAGACCGGGGCAAAGGCGGCCGAGGCCCGAGAGGCCACCGGCCCAGGCCGCCTCGCCCTCTAGGCGCCTTACTCCGGCAGGCCGTTCGGCTGGCGGGCGCACTCCCTGTCGAGCAGGTCAATCGCGTCCTGCTGGGAGTGGAGGCCCATCTTACGATAGATGCCCTTCACGTGGCTCTTGACCGTCTCCTCCCCGATGGCGAGCTCGTTTCCGATGTAGCTGCGCGTGCGGCCGTGCGCGAGCAGCGCGAAGACCTCAGCCTCGCGCGGGGAGAGGCCTGCCTGATTTGCCAGACGGGTCGCGGCAGCCGCCAGGTCGACGCCCTCGCGGCCCTCGTCGCCGGGCTTTGCGTACCCCCACCCTGTCGTCGCCGTCTTGTCGCCGAAGACGAAGAGGGCGACGAGCAGGATTACGAACACGGCCCAGGAAGAAAGCACTGCGCGAGAGAGGTCGCTGGAAAAGAGCGGCATGCTCGCGGCCGACGCCGTCGACCCCACGAACTGCCCGAATTGGATGGCGAGCATGCTCCATGCCGCCGGGAGCCCGACGGGCATGTCTCCCTCCTCGGCGATGATGGGCCATGTGGACCACAGCACGATGTAGAAGTACTGGTAGCCGCATTGGTGCACGGCGGTCCCGATCACGGAGGCCGGCTCGTGGAACGGCAGGAAGAGGAACCCGGCCGCCATGAGCGGCAGGGCGACCTGGTAGGTGAGGTGGTTGAAGTCGAGCCGCAGCACGTTGGTGCTGAGGTGAAGCGCGACGACGCCCGCCACGATGCCGGCGATGTTGAGGAGGTCCCGCACGTTGGTCCACCGCTCCGATATCGGTGACATGAATCCCTTCATCGCGCCGAACGAGCAGCCGAAGAACAGGGCGATGAGCACGAGGCGCCTGGGGAAGTGGGACACGAAGCGCGGCGGCCTGCGCCCCTGCTGCTGGCGCAGCCGGGGCGCGTCGCTGCGCCTCGCGACGCGGTAGAGCCCCATGCTCGCCAGGGGCAGCAGGGCGCACAGGAATTGGGCTGCGGCGCGGGGGAGAAGCGAGATGATCAGGTAGCACGCCGAGGCGGTCGCAAGGGCGGAGATGAAGACCGAAATCGTCCGCCTGGAGCCATCGGCGGCGAGGAGCTCGCCCCAAAGGAGGACGACGGCGCCGCTGCCCAGGCCGGTGAGGACCGCGCCGACAACGTAGAGGGCGCCGGCCACAGGGCGGAACAGGCCGAGCACGGACCCGCCCAGCATCGCGGTCCCCAAGCAGGTGAGTCCCGCCGCCGCCCAGGGGAGCGCGTCAACCTCGGCAAGGGTCTTGTGACCGCGCAGCAGGCCGATCAGGAACGCCATGCAGACGACGTTGCTCAAAAGGGAGACGACCCACAGGGGCTCGATCTGGGCGAAACCGGCTATGCGGAAACTGTCCGAAAGCATGGCCTCGCCCTCCGAGTAAAACAGGGAGCTCCAAAAGACGCACCAAATCCATGTCCAATGGGCGGCGAAGCCAAGCGACTGGGGCTGAATGGCGTGCTCGACAATGCTCGCTCGTTTCAAAGACATGGGCGCCTCCCAAAAGCTACGGTCGCGGACGAAGCACATGGATTCCGAGGAAGTAACGAAAGCCAGTCTATTACATTGACATCCCAGTTGGAATTCGATTTCCGTCCTCCCCTGGAACGGGGGAGGGGATGGGGGCACCCCCACTATCCCCCGTTGCACGGGAAGCGGGGGAGACGGACCTGTGGCTAGAGTCGGGGGTGTCGACGGGCCGGCCGGGTCGTGGCTGCAGGGAGTTGCGGCGTGGCGCCCGCCGACGTAGGGGAAAGACGACATAAGGAGGAGCCATGACTAAGAAAAACATCTCTAGGCGTAACTTTGTCGCAGCGAGCGGCGCGATTGCGACGGCGGCGGCCGTCACGGGCGCGGCAGGCGTGGCATTTGCCGGCGAGGCTGCGGCCGAGATGCCCGTCGGCCTCAACGGCCAGGCCTGCGGCCCCGACGCGGCCGGCCTGCATTCCTGGGAGATCGCGCCCGAGCCGATTCCCGCCGACAAGATCGTCTCCACCGAGGACACGGACGTCCTCGTTATCGGCGCCGGCCTCGCGGGAGTCTGCGCCACCATCGCCGCCCTCGAGGAGGGGGCCAAGGTCGTCACCATCGATAAGACGAGCGGCGGTGCCCCCATCGGCCGCGGCGTGCACATCGCGGGCTTCCACACGAAGGTACAGCAGGCCCTCGTCGAGCAGGGGCTCCTGGAGGAGCCCGACTACGGCCACGTCGTTCGCCGCTGGATCAACTGGGCCCAGGGCCGCGTCAAGGAGCCCCTGCTGTGGGAGTTCGCCCACAAGTCGGGCGCGTGCTTCGACTGGCTGTACGACCTGGCCGTCGCCAACGGCATGGAGGCGCTGCTGTGGAACGGCTACTACAAGGGCCCCGACTACACCGAATACCCGGTGACGCACATCTTCTACCAAGCCGGCAAGTACGAGGAGACCGTCAACTTCACGTTCTACCAGGGCGCCGGCGTGGGCGACGTCTACGGCAACGCCGCGCTCATGCCCGTGCTGTACGACATCGTCGCCCAGAAGGGCGGGGAGATCCGCTGGTCCACCAAGTCCGAGCGGCTCCTGCGCGACGGGGACGGCCCCGTGACCGGTGCCGTCGTGAGCCTGGAAGACGGCTCCTACGCGCAGATCAACGCCAAGTCCGTCATCATCGCCGCCGGCGACTACTCGGGCAACGACGACATGCTCAACTACTACGCCCCCATGACCGCCTACGCCATGGACGCCCGCTGGTACATGCCCCCGGGCTGCAACACCGGCGACCTGCTCTCCCAGGCCATCTGGGCCGGCGGCGCCATGCAGAAGTCCGAGCCCCACGCCTGCGTCATGCACCTCGACTTCGGCGCCGCCTCGTACGGCTTCCTGCACGTGAACTGGGAGGGCAAGCGCTTCAAGAACGAGGACGTGAACACCCAGTCCAAATCGGTCACGAAGGCGCTCCAGACCCACAAGGAGGCGTTCTGCATCTACGACTGCCACGGCCTTGAGCAGGTGAAGGAGCAGATCGACAACAACCTGGGCGGCGGCCTGCAGTGGGGCCAGCTCACCCAGCCCGTGGGCGGCGAGTACAACCTCGAGGCCCAGAAGATGGTGCTGGAGGGCGAGATCGCCGACGGGAAGACCTTCGCGGCCGACTCGCTCGAGGAGCTCGCCGAGAAGATGGGCGTCCCCGCCGAGAACCTCGTCGCGACGGTCGAGCGCTACAACGAGCTGTGCGACCTGGGCAAGGACCTCGACTTCGGAAAGCGCCCCGAGGTCATGGGCAAGATTCTCGAGCCCCCCTTCTACGCCGGCAAGCTCGAGGCCGACCTGCTCACCGCCTGCGGCGGCCTGCGCACAGGCCTCGACTGCCACGTGCTCGACTCCGAGGACCAGCCCATCGAGGGCCTCTACGTCTGCGGCTCCTCGGCCGGCGAGTTCTTCGGTGCCGGCGACTACCCCACCTACGTGCCCGGCATCGGCCACGGCCGCTGCGTGACCTTCGGCCGCATCGCGGGCATCAACGCCGCCGGCGGCGACGCCAGCGCGGAGATCCCCGACCTGGACATCTAGCGGTGGTTGAGTTTCGCCCCGAGAGCGGGGCGGCATAGGCAGAGCCGCATTCAAGGGGGCTGGCTCCGGAGTTCGTCCGGGGTCGGCCCCCCTTCGGTTTGGGCCGCTATTTGCGCGCGTCTCAATGGGTGGCTTGCCTGGGAGCCATACAAGTTTCATGAGGGCGGGCGTGCCGTGAGGTGACGTTAAAGACTTGGCTGCGCCATTGCTATCGTGCCTCTTGATTACCAGGGATGATTGGTTTTCGGCTGGTATTTCTGGGTCCGGCTTCGACATGTGGGGCGAGGTTTGTGTATGTCCGCCGCGCAATACCACCGTAAATCTCTCCCGTCCTGTCGCTCTTTGATGGGAGGGTACACGATGCATTTTTTGCCTACGATTGATGGGCTCCAGTGTTTCTTGGCTGATGACCGATCGGATGGTTGGAAGATTCGCGATGGAGGAGGCTGGTGCGAGGGATTGATGTTTTGAGTCCCGGATTATGACGGGCCTCCCGAGCGGATTGTCTCCTGTGACCTCTTGGGTCGATGCTCCATGCCATCGACCCAAGAGGGTTATTTTTGCTTCTAACGCAAGTCACTATTCGTACTTGACAACGTATTTGCTGGTAAATGACTCAAACCTCTGGTCCGATGCGCCATGTTCGCTTGCGGTCCTACTGTGTGCGTCGTCGTTGGCTTCACAGGGTGTGTGAGGCTGGCGACGGGGGAATGCGCGCCTTGCTCAATGGCGCGTTATGTCGCGAGGTGCCTGGCCGCCGTGTCGGGCATCCCAAACAATCGAAGGAGACCTGCACATGAACACGTTTACAGAGGCTTCTCAGTCCACTCGTCGTCAATTCGTCGCCAGCGCTGCAACCGTTGGGGCGTTGGGGGCGGCTTTTGGAAGCGCGGTTGCCAAGGCCGACCAGACAACCGAACCCGCTGCCGATACGGCTGGAGCCTATGAGACCGAGGCTGCAGGCATCGCTCAGATTCCGCCGACCGAGTGGCCAGACGAGGTTGAGCTCGGCGACCATGTCTCGCTCGTTGATCTCATTGCTGTCGCCCGTCACCATGCCAAGGTGAGCTTTAGTCAGGCGTATGAGGACCGCGTTAACGCGGCGCGTTCCCTGGTCGAGCAGTGGGTTGACGAGCATCGCATCATGTACGGCGTTACCACGGGTTTTGGCGAGAACGTCAAGGATACCATCAGCTCTGAGGACGCCGAGAAGCTCCAGGAGAACATCATTCTCACTCACTCGGTGTCTGTGGGTGCCCCGCTTGATGAGGAAGCGGTCCGCGCGATGCTCTTCATGATTCTTCAGAACGTTGGCCAGGGGTACAGCGGCGTGCGCCTGCAGGTGCTCGAGACCATTCGCGACATGCTCAATGCCGGTGTGACGCCCTATGTCCCCGGCGAGGGCAGCGCTGGCTACCTGTCCTACGAGGCGCACGCCGTTCTCGTCATCCTGGGCATGGGCAAGGCGTACTACAATGGTGAGCTCATGGAGGGGCCCGACGCCATGAAGGCGGCCGGTATTGACACTCTGCCACTGGGTTGCAAGGAGGGTCTGGCGCTCGTTTCTGGCACCACGTCTGCAACAGGCTTTGCCGCCTTGGGCCTGTACGACCTCATGCAGGCAGCCAAGACGGCTGACATCGTGGGGGCCCTGTCCGTTGAGACGCTCAAGGGCGTCATGAACGCCTTCGACCCGCGCCTTATGAGCGTGCGCCCCCACGAGGATCAGGCCCGCGTCGCCGAGAACGTCCGCAACATCCTGGCCGACTCTGGAATCATTGAAAAGTACGATGGTTCGCACGTGCAGGACGCCCTGTCGCTGCGCTGCATCCCGCAGAACCACGGCGCGGCGCGCAAGACGCTCGAGGACGCCTGCAAGACCATCGAAATCGAGATTAACTCCTGCTGCGACAATCCCATCATCTGGGGCGGCGAGGGGGAGCAGGGCGCCATTTCCGGTTGCAATGCCGACTCCTCGTACGTGGGTTCGGAGATGGACAGCGCCGGCATCGCCGCATGCATGTTCGCCAAGATGTCCGAGCGCCGCAACAACCGCATCGTCGATGAAAACCTTGGCGGCTATCCCTGGTTCCTCATTGGGCAGAACCCCGGCCTGAACTCGGGCCTCATGATTCCCCAGTATACCCAGGCTGGTCTTATCAACGAGATGCGCGTCCTGTCTCATCCGGGTACGGTCGACCAGACGCCTACTTGCGGCAACCAGGAGGACTACGTTGCCATGGGCATGTTTGCCTGCAAGAAGTCGCGCATGATGGCCGAGAAGCTCGAGTACATCCTTGCCATTGAGCTGCTCGGCGACTACGAGGCTCAACAGTTCCAGGATTCGGACGTCGAGGTTGCTCCCGCGTCAAAGGCGGTGTACGACCGTCTTGCGCAGGAGATTCCTGTGATGAAGGACGACATGCTGCTGACGCCGCACATTGAGTTCCTCAAGGAGCTCGTGCATTCCGGCGAGCTCATTGACGTGGTGCAGGGTGTGACTGGCACGCTGAAGTAGGCTCGAAACTCACGAGACACGGGCGCTCCAAGCTTCCGTATGCTTGGGGCGCCCAATATTTGTTGCATGAGGCGGACGTTCGGGCACCAAATTGGTCTGACCCTGGCCGGGGTGACCGCAAGTCTGTTTGCGCTCATCTGGGCGAAATGCTATTGTGTGCGCACAACCGCAAGCGGCAAGAGGGGGACTGCATGGCTGAGAGTGAAGGGCCGGGCGTTGTGGAACACAGGGTACATATCTCTGTGTGCCAAGGCAGGGAATCCCTCGGAGTTTTGGGCATATCACTGCTTATTACCTGGAGTTTTTTGT
>ERZ1034980.1182-NODE-1182-length-16166-cov-4.623239_pt1 | contig 16166 bp, 10 predicted proteins | sample MGYA00520622_ERZ1034980 | MGnify/ENA primary metagenome ERZ1034980 (study PRJEB33766, sample SAMN09781791) | gut metagenome | biome: gut microbiome | host: Homo sapiens | place: Madagascar | study: EMG produced TPA metagenomics assembly of the PRJNA485056 data... | reverse complement strand
GTATCCTGCTTTTCCGCAATCTCCGAAATCGTACAAGCTCCCAGCGGTTCAATCTTACCTTTTGGTGCTTCTTCGTGTGCATCCCGTTCCAGAACAGAAAAATCCATCTCTGAAATCTGTTGCAGCAATGTTGCCTGTTCCTCTGCTGAAAGTGTGTCATAATAGCGGAGCAAGTGGGTTTGTCCATACTGTTCCAGTCGATTGTAAGCCTCTTGATATTGCATTTGTATAAATCCTTTCTTATTTCAGTTTTGTAATCCATATTTTTGAAATTTTCACAATTTCCGTAAAATTTGTAGTAGCTTTAGTATAACACAAACCATTCAAAAAAGCAAGGTATAATTTTTCTCTCTCAAAAATATTTCTCCAGCCTGCATACAACCAGAAACAGACATGGAAAAAGAGCGTATCGAAAACAATCGGTACGCTCTTTTTCACGCAGATTTTATTTGAAAGGAGTAGTAAAATGTCAGTACTTTGCATCCTCAGATATTGTTTCATAAACAGCAAACGCCCCGGGGTGGAGGCGTTCACTGCTATGATATAGGGATTATTGGGGATGATACTTTTGCACCGGGGTAAATGCAAAAGCACTTTAGAGGATGTTACATGCTCTCTTCTAAGAGCATGGTTATAGTATAGAGGAAGATTGTGTATATCCTGTGAAATGAAGCTGAAAAGCACCTGAAAAGAATTTTTTCGTTTCGCCACAAATCCGCTTGAAATATGAAAAAATTATGAATGCATGTGATGAATCAGCTTCGGCGGAAGCACTGCCAGCACCAACGGCTTTCCGATATACGGCAGCCCTTTCGGCATCAGGTTCAACATGTGAAACCCTCTCCAGCGAACAATTGCCTCATCCAACCGTTCCCGTACCGGAATCCGGCGAGTTTTGCTGTCAAAATAATATTGGTATAAACATTCCTGTAAATTTGCCCCCTGCAAGCCGGCTGCATAGAGCTGCATAAATAGCATATAGTCTTCATAGCGAGCGATTTTCTCCATTACCGGATAACCGCTGACTTTTTCAAAGCACCGTCGCCGAAACAGAATTGAACCATGTATAAACGGCGAATTAAACAAAAAATCCTGCTTTCGAGGGCGTTCCGGTCGTTTCCAGCAACCGGAAACACCGCCATCCGGCGTATATAAATCACAATTAGAGCCAACGAAATCCACATCTGCATGTGATTCCAGATAGGCAATCTGCTTTTCAAAGCGGTCAGGTTTGGAAATGTCATCATCATCCTGCCGTGCAAGATATGCCCCCTTCGCCACAGATAAGCAGCGGTTCAACGTCCGAGCCAAGCCCAAATTGCGGTCATTTTGCAGCAATCGAATCCGGCTATCCCGAGCAGCAAGGTTCTGCATCCAGAGCAAAGCTGCATTGGTCGAACCATCATCACACAAAATCAATTCCCAGTTGGGATAAGTCTGTTCTACAATCGACCGCACAGAACGCTCCAACATCGAACGCTCTTTACAATTATAAACGCCCATCAATACGGAAATGAGCGGCTTTTTTTCTTCTGTCAATGTCCTCTCCTCCTGTTGACTGCGTGCCGAATCCAATCCCAGCAGGCAAAATTCCAGTGATACCACCGTTTCCTGCGGATTTGACTGCACGCCAATGAACCATACACCCAGAACGGTTCTGCCTGTACCGATTCCACATGGTGAAAATGCTGTAGCACATGCTGCGACAACAGCCCCTGCTTCAATGCTGCTTCCTGTCCAGCAGATGCCAGCGGAAACGCATACATTTCACCCATATCATCGCAGAACTGAAACTGCCCGAATGCCTGTGCTTCTTCTGCTGTTGGGCGGAACAAGAGCCGCTGCAACAGCGATTCTGTTACATCTGCGAGTGGCAACGCTGCAAAATCAGAAAACGAAACCTGCGGCAGAACCCGTTCTGTAAATGCCAGACAAATTCGCTCCTGCTGTTCTGCAAGGGCTGCATTTGCTTGGTCAACTGCTCCCATCGGCTTACAAATAGGAACTGCCTTGCCATCTTCTTGGATTGTATAGCCCATCGTTGTCCCATGCGGTGCAGCACACATACACTCATAGACATTATTATTAAAGCGAATGACTTTTTTTAATGGAGTCAGCGGGTCAAAATACCATGCTTCCCACGTTCCCTGTTTCGGCTCGGTATACAGCCCGAAATAATAGCCTTTCAGGTTGGGCAACGGTTTTCCTGCTCCCTCCAACAGTGTCATCAGACAATTCTGCATCGAGCCATTCCAGCCGCTGTCTACAATGCCTATCCGGACATCTCGCAGCAAGCCTGCCTGCTCCAGATAAGTCATAGCAGCGGTTTCGGCTGCCTGTGATTTTTCCTGTACAAAATTCCGGTAAACGCTGCTCTTCCGCAGCTGTTCTGCCAACGCAGTAAACGCCTGCACAGAAAGCGACTTGTCACAATCTTCTGCCGGAATGGCACAATCTGCATAAACCTGTTGCTGTTCTTCCGTAGAAAGTGCCAGTCGTTCCAATACATGACGAGGCGTTAAATTTGCCCCCCGCACCAGCAGCAAATCATAGGCAGCTTCTCCCATGCGGTGATAAGCTGGCATTCGCAATGCCATTCGGGAAACATAGAGGTATTGACAGTGAATCGGCAACGCATACTGTTCACAGAACCGCTTTGCGATTTCATAGAGAATGTGTCCATCTCGTGCCAGAAAATACAGCGTGTCCACTTGGTCGTGGATTGCCTGCTGCAAGCACCACCAGACATAGCTATATAAAACCGGAGCGGTTACAGCTCCGGTCAAGTCTGAAAATAAATCTCCTGTCTGCAATGCCGTTGCTGCCGCTGCAAACGGCGGAACTGCCTGCAACTTCTTGAAATAATCTGCATCCATTTTCACACCTCCTGTTCTGCGATTGCATTCTCTCATTACTTCCTCGTTATTATACCACGTTCTTTTCCAGAACGTCAAGGTTCTGTGAAATTCTTAAAGAAAATGACGAAAACCACTGGATTTCTTCATCCAAAATATAGGGAAAGCATCCAACGATTTATGGAAAATCTGCCACCCGACTTTCAGGCACTTTACGAACACCTTTCACGCAATTTCCATAAAGTTATGCGAAAATAGGAGCATAGAAACAAAGACAGCCTCTTCTCAAAAGAAAGGAAGATTTCATATGAGTAGCAGAGAACAAAACCGAGCCTGGGCGATGACCATGGCAGTTGCTGCCGTTCTCGCCTATACCACTGGCTGTACAGACAATAACAGTTCCAGTACCGCCGAATCCACACAAACCACTGCTGCTACTTCTGAACTGGAAGCAGAATCCACAACAACCGATTCTGAACATTCAGAAAGTACCGTTGCAACACCGCTTTCCGATTCGGAACAGCGTGTGGACTATGATGATGACGACAAAACCAGTACTTATGATACATTTGATGCAGAAATCACGCTGAGCGGAACGACCGCAGACGTAACCGGCAACACCGATGCCGTTTCTGTTTCTGACCGCACTGTTACCATTCAGAATGGCGGTACATACCGGATTACTGGAACATGGAAAGACGGTCAGCTGCGTGTCACTGGCAGCGAAAAAGTAAAGCTGTATTTTGACGGCGTTTCCATTACCAATTCCAATGGTGCAGCGTTATCCTGCGAAAACGAAAAACGCACCATTCTCTCTCTGGCAGCCAACACAGAAAATTCCCTCTCCGATGGTGCAAATTCAAATGCCACCACAAATGGAGAAACTGCTGCCCTCTTTACTGAAGATAAATTGACCATCAACGGCAGCGGTGCTTTGACCGTAACTGGCAATGCAGCAAATGGCATTGTCTGCCGGGATGATTTAAAAATTACAGATGGAACAATCTCCGTGACCGCTGCCAATAACGGCATCAAGAGCAAAGACAGCATTGGCATTTGCGGCGGCACGATTACTATAGATGCACAAAATGATGGCTTAAAGACAACAAAAGCAGATGACCCGGAACAGGGTTGGATTGCCATCAGCGGCGGTACGCTCAACATTACCGCCAAAGGAGACGGCATTCAGGCAGAAACAGACTGCTACATTGATGGCGGTACGCTGAATGTCACAACAACGGGTGAAATTGCAGTCAGCACCTCGGACGACCAGCCGTTTGGCGGCGGCGGATTCGGTGGCGGATTCGATAACGGACAATCGCCATTTGACGGACAAACACCACCGCAGGGCGGTAATCGTCCGGATGGGGCTGCACCCATGGAAAAGCCGGATGATGCAACGGATTCTCAGCCAGCAGAAACCGCTCCGGCTGTTACAACGACCACAACGAATACAGAAACAACCACAGACACTGATTCAAACACAACTGCTGCGGAAGATGCCAGCAGCAAGGGTATCAAAGCCGGAAACACGCTGGCCGTTACGGGCGGCATGATTCAGGCAAACACGACCGACCACTGTATGCATAGCGGTGGAGCGTTTACCTGTTCCGGCGGCACGCTGGAACTGAGTTCTTCCATGGCAAAGGGCATTAGCAGCCACGGTGACTTAGCAATCACAGACGGTTCAATTACGATTGACCAAGCAACCGAAGGCATTGAATCCAAGGCAGATATGAACTTAGCAGGCGGCACAATCCGCATTTTACAGGCAACCGATGACGGTTTGAATACAGGCGGCGGCACTGGTATGGGCATGGGCTTCCCGATGGGACAGCCAGACGGAAACCAGCCGGGCGACCCATCTGCAACCACTGCTGCCGATGAAACTACCACAACAGAAACCACGACCGCAACCACAACGCTTTCCAATACCGACACTGCCACAGATACTGCAGAGGAAAGCCACAAACTGACCATTAGCGGCGGTACGATTTACATCTGTGCAGACGGGGACGGCATCGACTCCAACGGCGGCATTACCATGACCGGCGGAACGGTCTTTGTTTCTGGTCCTGTCAGCGGCGGCGATGGTGCGATTGACTTTGAAACCGATATGACCATGACAGGCGGTTCTATTTTAGCACTATCCAGCCGTGGCATGATGGAATATCCCAGCACACAGCATTACTATACAACCAGCATTGCAGCCAATGCCGGCGACTTCATCGCTGTCTGTGATGCAGACGGCAATGTCCTGATGGGCATGCAGACACAAAAAGCGGTTTCCGATGTCGTTTATTACGGTGACCAGATGGACAACTGCCAGCTGATTGTAGACGGAACATATTCCGGCACACTCTCCGATGACGGAACTGCTACTGATGGCACGGTTTCCGGCGGAACAGTTGCAGATTCATTCCAGTTGACAGACGGCAGCGAACAAAGCTCCGCTCCGGGCAACTTTGGCGACAAGGGCGGTACACCGCCGAACAACGGTGAAATGCCAACCTTTGCAGACGGCGAACAGCCAGAACCGCCGCAAGGCGAATTTGGCAACGGACAGCAAGGCGGTGGAAATGGTGCACCAGCACCGCTGCAAGGCAGCCAGCCGTCCGAAAACACAGCTGCTTAACATTGCTTTCTTCTTAATCTTTTTCCAAACCTTTCATATACATGCAAGAACAGACCGCTTGGGCAACCAAGGGTCTGTTTTTGTTTCACAAAATCCAGTTTGCAGCTACAAAAGTTTCCACAAAAATCCTTGACTTTTTGGCATCCTCGTGGTAAACTAAAAGTAATCGCTTTTTTGTCGGCTGCCTGCCGCAAAAAATCAAATGAATTTTATCACAAGGAAAGGAATGGGATTTTTGATGAAAAAAACAGGAATTGCCCTGCTCAGTGCAGCGGTTCTTGCCATCACCAGTGCAGCTTCTGCCTCCTCCGGCTTGTTCGGAACTGCGGAAGCTGCGGACACCACAAACTCCACTTACAACTACGGCGAAGCCTTACAGAAGTCGATGTTTTTCTATGAGGTACAGCAGTGCGGCGAACTGCCAGACTGGAACGAAGTCAGCTGGCGGGATGACTGCATGGTCAACGACTATATTCCGGGCGGCTGGTTCGATGCCGGCGACCACCTGAAATTCACACTGACCAACGCCTATGCTGCAACCATGCTGGGCTGGGGCTTGCTGGAATATCAGGACGGTGTCAAGGAAATCGGCGAACTGACTGAATACAAGAACAACCTTGCCTGGGCATTGGATTACGTTGCAAGCTGTGATTTGGGCGATGAAATCGTTTACATGATTGGCGATGGTGCATTCGACCATGTATGGTGGGGTTCTGCGGAAGTTTACATGCGGAAGTTCAAGCTGATGAAAGGCGAAGATGAACGGCCGTATTACACCTGCAACGATAGCTGTATTGAAGGACAGATGGCTGCTGCACTTGCTGTTGGTTATCTCTGCTTCAAGGATTCTGACCCAGACCGTGCAGACAATTATCTGGCACACGCAAAGGCTTGCTTTGAACGGGCTGACAAGAATCGCTCCATCGGCGATGATACAAAAGAACACGATTATTATAAACCGAGCACATTCTATGATGACCTGTTCTTTGCTGCAAACTGGCTGTATCGGGCAACTGGTGAGCAATCCTATCTGGATTTGTGCAAGACCGATTACATCCCGAATCTGGGCAAGGAAGAACAGTCCTCTGAACTGAAATACACTTGGGGTCACTGCTGGGACGACACCATGCAGGGCGGTATTTTGCTGTATGCAATGAATACTGGCGACAGCCAGTGGAAAGAACAGTTCCGGAAACATCTGGAATACTGGACAACGGGTTACGGCGGCAAGCAAATTGCACACACACCGGACGGTCTGGCATGGCTGTTCCAGTGGGGTTCTATGCGTCACGCAACCACTACTGCATTCCTGGCATATGTTGCAGCAGACGAACTGTTTGCAGACGATGCAGCCGCTGCAACAAAATACACCGATTTTGCGGATTCTACCATGAATTATGCATTCGGCGACAATGACCTTGATATGAGCTATGTTATCGGCATGGGCGACAAATATCCGCAGGCATGGCACCACAGAACATCTTCCGGTGCATGGAACGACAAGTGGAGCAACATCGGACAGACAGAGGGCGAAGATGCAAAGCCACACGCACACACCTTGTATGGTGCACTGGTTGGCGGCCCTGACCAGACTGGTAAATACTCCGATAAAATCGGAGATTATCAATATACCGAAGTTGCCATTGACTACAACGCTGGCTATACCGCTGCACTCTGTGCAATGGTACAGAAATACGGCGGCAGTAGTGATCCGGATTTCCCACCGACTGAAACACCGAAGTGGACAGAATTCTTTATGCGGGCATCCATCAATCAGGCTGCTGGCAGCTATACTGAAATTAAGGCATTTGCGATGAACCACTCCGCATGGCCGGCAAGAGTCATTCAGAACCTCTCCTACAACTACTATTTCGACATCTCCGAACTGGTTGACGCTGGTTATTCCATTGACGATGTATCTGTAAGAATCGGCTATGACCAGCACGCTTCTGATGAGGGCAAGATGACCATTTCCGACCCGATTCACTATAAGGACAACATCTACTATGTCAAGCTTTCATTCGCAGATGGCAGCGTTGTTATGCCGACCGGACAGTCGGAACACCGCTCTGAATGCCAGTTCCGCATTTCTATTCCAGACAACATTCAAGGCGTTTGGGATGCTTCCAACGACTATTCATTCCAGGGTCTGACACAGGGCGGCGAAGATGCGATGGTAGATACCCCGTATATGACCATGTATGATGGAGATACCTTGATTTGGGGTACAGAACCAGACGGTACAACACCGGACGACAACCCGACTACAACGACCACCACAACAGCTACAACCACGACGACCACCACAACAACGACAGTTACTACCACCGCCACCGCTGAAGCAACAGACGAAACAACCGCTGAAACCACAGAAGTAACAACTGCGGAAACCACTGTTCCAGCAACCACAACAGCAAGCTCCACCACGCCAACCACAGAAATGACAACCGCAGCCACAACAGAAACCTCTGCAATCAACCCTGATATTCTCTATGGAGATGTTGATTTGGACGGTGCTGTATCTCTGACGGATGCAATCGTATTAAACAAGTATCTGGCTGGAATGGTTGTATTGTCGGATACCGCACTGGCAAATGCAAACTGCTACTTGGATAAAGACAGCAACCTGAACGAAGAGGATACCACATACCTCATGCGGTTCGTTGTTCGTTTAATTGATGACCTCCCATATATCCCAGAATAATCAAACATTTTCTTTTTGAAAATTCGCTGCTGAAAGTTCTCCGGAATCTTCCAGTAGCGGATTTTTTACAAAAAGGAAACTTCGCTTTTTCTCGAAATTTCCAAAATTCTATTGACGAAACTACAAAAAAGTAGTACAATGATAGGGAACAATCAAATCATTGGAGGTTTTTCCCATGGCAAAGAAATTTATTGTAGAAACATCTGCAAGACACGTTCATCTGACCGCAGAAGCATTTGCAACCCTGTTCGGCGAAGGCAAGGAACTGACCGTTAAGAAAATGCTCTCTCAGCCGGGACAGTTCGCAAGTGAAGAACGGGTTACCATCGTAGGCCCGAAGAAGTCTCTGCCGAATGTTTCCATCCTTGGCCCGTTCCGGAAGGCAAATCAGGTAGAACTCTCTGCAACTGATGCTCGTTCCATCGGCATTGTTGCTCCGATTCGGGAATCTGGCGATGTTGCTGGTTCTGGTGCATGTAAGATCGTTGGTCCAGAAGGCGAAATCGAAATTTCTGAAGGCGTTATCGTTGCAAAGCGTCACATCCATTTGACTCCGGCAGACGCTGAAGAAATGGGCGTAAAAGATAAGGACGTTGTATGGGTTCGTCTGGATACAGACGGCAGAAAGGCAATTTTGGGCGATGTTGTTTGCCGTGTTTCTGATTCTTATGCACTGGCAATGCACATTGATACCGATGAATCCAATGCAGTATCTGCTCCGAGAGAACTGTACGGCGAAATCGTAACCGTAGACTAAGTACATAACAAAATTTTGTACAGAAAAATCCCCGTATCCTGCGGATATTTCCCAACGGATACGGGGTTTTTTTGTTATGTGTATGATGATGTATCAGGATGTTAAAATCAACGGCAAATCTTCTTCCCGTAACCAATGCAGAATGTCCCACATCTGCGAATCTGGAACGGCAATGCATCCGGCGGTACTAGATGCCCCTGCGGTGCAGTGCAGGAAAATAGCTGAACCTGCTCCCGGAACAACTGGGTCACAGTTATAATTCACCACCACGGCATAATGATAGCTACTTGCATAATCAATCAGATGTTCTGCACTGTTCCAATTAATTTCTGTTGTTTCCTGCCACTGATTATAGACCGGAGAAGCCGGGTCATCCACCCAATAACAATTCTCGTTCAACTGCCGATATGGAATGGATAAATCTGTAAGTGGGTCTGTTCCAAAGGCAAACCCCAACGAAAACAGCCCTTTTGGCGTGCAAGAGATTCCCTCTCGACTATTTTCAGAAACGCCATTTGTTCCCACGCAACCATTGGATACAAAATCCATCTTCCAACCCTGTTCTCCTTCTGAAAATCCATAGACAACCGCAGAGCAGCCGCTTGAAACCACAGCAATCAGCTGTTTGCTGTCCCCTAAGTCAGACAAGGTATAACCATTGTTGTCCAAAATGGTTGTCAACTCTGCACAAACTGGAATGGTTGTTGTTTCCATAGCGGTTGAAATAGTTGTTGCAGTGGTTGTGCTTGTCATACTTGTTGAAACAGTGGTCGTTTGCGTTTTCATCTCCAATTCCGTTGTAGTGGAATCTGTTTGCACACTAGAAACCTCTGTGGAATGCTGCGGTTCTTGTGCAGATTTCTGATGCAGCAGAACCCCAAAGCATCCAATTCCAATCAGCAACAGCCCGATGACAATACGCAAAAGAACCAGAATTCGTTTTTGTTCCGATGTATTGGGACGTATCACAAAATCATCTCCCCTTTTTCTGTTAGCATAACACAACGCAAAAAATCTGTCAAGCAGGCCGCATTTGTCGAAAAAATCGCCGCTTTGCTTGCATTTCCCCCGCAGATATGCTATACTAATCATATTGATTTCACATTTTGAAAGGAGTATTCATGATTACTGTATCCAACGTCAGCCTCCAATTCGGCGGCGACACCCTCTTTAAGAACGTCAACCTGCAATTCAACGCCGGAAACTGCTATGGGGTCATCGGTGCAAACGGTGCCGGAAAATCCACGTTCCTGAAAATTCTATGCGGTGTCTTGCCACCCACAACCGGAGAAGTTACCATCCCGAAAGAACTCCGGATGAGCGTTTTGAAGCAAGACCACTTCGCCTATGATGCCTACACCGTTCTTGACACGGTGATTATGGGCAATGAACGGCTCTATGCCATCATGCAGGAAAAAGATGCCCTGTATGCAAAGCCGGACTTCTCGGAAGAGGACGGCAACCATGCGGCGGAACTCGAAGCCGAATTTGCAGAACTGAACGGCTGGGAAGCGGAATCGGATGTTTCCAAGCTCCTGCAAGGACTGGGACTTTCCGAAGATTTGCTGTACCAGACCATGGGCGACCTCTCCGGTAACGAAAAGGTGAAAATCCTGCTCGCACAGGCACTGTTCGGCAATCCGGACATCATTCTCATGGACGAACCGACCAACCATTTGGACATTGATGCCATTACATGGCTGGAAGACTTCCTTTCTGAATATTTTGGAACGGTCATTGTGGTTTCCCATGACCGCCATTTTTTGAATAACGTCTGCACGCACATCGTTGACATCGACTATACGCAAATTAAAATGTATGTCGGCAACTATGAATTCTGGTATGAGTCCAGCCAGATGATGCAGCGGATGATTCGCCAGCAGAACAAAAAGACCGAAGAAAAGATTAAGGAACTCAAAACCTTTATCGAGCGGTTCTCTGCCAACAAATCCAAATCCCGTCAGGCAACCTCCCGCCGGAAATTGCTGGACAACCTCACCGTGGAACAGCTGCCAGCCTCCAGCCGCCGCTATCCGTTTATCGGATTCGATATGGATCGGGAACTGGGAAAAGAAGTATTACAGGTCAACGGCATTTCCAAGACGGTAGACGGCGTGAAACTGCTGAACAATGTCAGCTTTACCCTGAGCCGTACGGACAAAGTTGCCTTCATCGGTGAAAGTGAACAGGCAATTACCATGCTATTCAAAATCCTGATGGAAGAAGAACAACCAGACGAGGGAACATTCAAGTGGGGTGTTTCCACCTCCACTTCTTACTTCCCTGTGGATAACTCTGTTTATTTCAACGACTGTGACCTTTCCATTCTGGATTGGATTCGACAGTATTCCAAAACAGATGAAACTGAAACCTATCTCCGAGGCTTCCTCGGTAGAATGCTGTTCTCCGGCGATGATATTTATAAGCCGGTCAAGGTCTTGTCTGGTGGAGAAAAAGTCCGCTGCATGTTCTCTCGAATGATGCTGTATCATTCTAACGTGTTGCTGTTAGACCGCCCGACCAACCATCTGGATTTGGAAAGCATTACGGCTGTAAACAACGGCTTGACCGCATTCAAGGGCGTTGTCATTCTGTCCTCACACGACCACGAAATTTTGCAGACGGTTGCAAACCGCATCATTGAGATCACACCGGACGGCTGTCTGGACAGACAAGGCACTTATGAAGAATTTCTGGACTGGAAAAAGGAAAACCAGAAATAAGAGCTTGTCCCCACCCCATCATCAACCGGAAAAATAAAGGAGTATCAAATTCATGAAATCCAACCTCATTTGTATGTTGATTACCATCATTGCATACTTGATTTTAATGATTGTAGTCGGCATTCTCGCATCCAAAAAAAATAAAGACACCAGCGACTTCTACCTAGGCGGTAGAAAGTTAGGGCCAATCGTCACCGCCATGAGTGCGGAAGCCTCTGACATGAGCAGCTATTTGCTGATGGGCTTGCCGGGACTGGCACTGCTGACTGGCTTTGCCGATGTTGGCTGGACAGTCATCGGTCTGGCAATCGGTACATATCTCAACTGGCTATTCGTTGCAAAACGGCTGCGAATTTATTCTCAGCACAACGGCTCGATTACAATTCCAGACTTTTTCTCGAACCGCTATCACGATAACAAACATTTCCTGATGGGCATTTCTGCCATCATTATTCTGATTTTCTTTGTGCCGTATACTGCATCTGGTTTTTCCGCCTGCGGAAAGCTGTTCCAGACGCTGTTTGGGATGAACTATCACGCTGCGATGATTTTAAGTGCTGTAATCATCATTGCCTATACCAGCATCGGCGGATTTTTGGCTGCCAGCACAACCGACCTGCTCCAGAGCATTATTATGACCGTTGCACTGGTCATGGTGGTTGTCTTTGGCATTGTCAAGGCTGGCGGTATTGATGTTGTCATGGAAAATGCAAAGGCTCTGCCGGGCTATCTTTCCTTCAACCACACCTATGATATTACAACCAATTCCGCAAAATCGTACAACATTCTGACCATCTGTTCTACCTTGGCTTGGGGACTGGGCTATTTCGGAATGCCGCATATTCTGCTGCGATTCATGGCAATTGAGGACAGCAGAAAAATCAAGACTTCCCGTAGAATTGCCTCTATCTGGGTTGTCATCTCCATGGGCATTGCCATTCTGATTGGTTTCATCGGAAAAACGCTGATGACCAACAGTACAATTTCCGTACTGGGCGACAATCCGGACAATTTCAGTGCAGAGTCGGAAACCGTTATCATGAAGATTGCAACGCTGATCAGTGAACATGGCGTTGTAGCTGCATTGTTTGCCGGTCTGATTTTTGCCGGAATCCTTGCCTGCACGATGTCTACTTCAGACTCTCAGCTGCTGGCAGCATCCTCCAGTATGTCAGAAAACCTGCTGCAAGGCGTGTTCGGCATCAAGCTTTCGGAAAAGACTGCCATGCTGGCAGCCCGTGCCGTTCTGCTGATTATCGCTGTGATTTCCATCGGTATCGCATGGAATCCGGACAGCTCTGTTTTCCATATCGTATCCTTTGCATGGGCTGGATTTGGTGCAACTTTTGGGCCTGTTATGCTGTGTGCGTTATTCTGGAAGCGTTCCAACAAGTGGGGAGCTTTGGCTGGACTGGTTGCCGGCGGCATCATGGTATTTGTATGGAAGTTCCTCGTTCGTCCGCTGGGCGGAGCATGGGATTTATACGAACTGCTGCCAGCCTTTATTGTGGCTTTAGCTGCGATTATTATTGTTTCGCTGCTGACAAAAGCACCGGATAACGAACTGGTGGAAGAATTTGAAGCTGTTCAGGCAAAATGCAAACAGTAACATCAATCATTCCATCATTGTAAAACACAAAACACCGCTGCGGAGGTTGCAATTCCATCCGCAGCGGTGTTATTTTTATCGTTTTTCTGTTCTAATTAGTCAGCCAGCAACTGTTCTGCTGCTGCTATCTTTGCACTGCATACAAAGACATCCATTGCCTTTTGCAGTTCTTCTTCGGTCGGGAATGTCGGAGAAATCCGGATGTTTTCATCTTCTGGGTCTACGCCATACGGGAACGATGCTCCTGCACCCGTCAGAACCACACCAGCATCCTTACAAAGCTGTACAATCCGCTTTGCACAACCCTTCTGATTGAAGGAGATGAAGTAGCCGCCCTTTGGATTCGACCAAGTTGCAATGCCCAAATCGCCCAGTTCCTTTTCCAGTGTGTTGACAACAATTGCAAACTTCGGAGCAATCAACGCCTTATGCTTCTTCATGTGTTCCAGCAGGTTTTCAAACTTGCCGCCAAAGAACCGCAGATGCCGCAGCTGGTTCATCTTATCAAAACCAATCGTTGCAAAGCCCAGGGACTTCTTCAGGCTTGCCAAGTTTCGTTCGCTGGCTGCCATTACTGCAATTCCGCTGCCCGGGAAAGTAATTTTAGAAGTGGATGCGAACATATAGCAAATATCTTCGTTGCCAACCTTCTTTGCTTCTTCCAGCAGGTTTGCCTGTACCGGCGGATTGTCAACCAGATGGTGTACACAATATGCATTATCCCAGAAAATCCGGAAATCTGCTGCCTTCGGCTTCAGTGCTGCAAACCGCTTTACCACTTCATCGCTATATACAACCCCGCCCGGATTGGAGTACATCGGCACGCACCAGATTCCCTTGATGCTGTCATCTTCTGCAACCAGCTTTTCTACGATGTCCATATCAGGGCCATCTTCGTTCATCGGCACATTGATCAGTTCCATGCCAAAGAACTGCGTTACTGCAAAATGGCGGTCATATCCCGGAACCGGACACAGGAACTTCACATGATCCAGTTTGCCCCATGGTGTGCCACCCAAAACACCGTTGGTCATTGCAACAGACATTACCCAGTACATAATGTTCAGGCTGGAGTTTCCGTATACAATAATTTCTTCCGGCTTTACGCCCAGCATCGGTGCAAAGAATGCCTTTGTTTCCGGCAGTCCATCCAGAACCCCGTAGTTCCGGCAGTCCAGACCGTTTTCAGCCCGATAATCGCCCTTCTTCAGGCAATCCATCATATCCATGCTCAGTTCCAACTGTGCTGGTGCTGGCTTCCCTCTGGACATATCCAGTTTCAGATTTTCTGCCTGAAACTGCTTGTATGCCTGCTGACATTCTGCCTGAAATGCCTCCAACTCTGTACGACTTTTTTCCTGTAATCTCATTGTTTGCGTGTGAATTCCCATCCGGAAATTCTACTCCTTTCTGCAATCTTCCATGTGCACGGTTTTTGTCGAACCCTGCAAATTTGCTACGGTCTTATTATAACATATCTTTCCCCCGCTTGCAAGTGTTCGTGTAGAAAAAACAAAAATTTTAAAAAAAGAGAAAACAGCAGGTCTGTTTTCCAGCAAATCAACTGTTTTCTCTATGAAATCTTATTTTTTTATTCCGATGTTTTTCGCTCGTCTGCGGTACAAAGCTTAAAAATACCGCCGTCCAATGCATAGAAGACACCGCCTGCATACTGACATTTTTCCGTCAAATCCCCGCAGGATAACTTTGCAGCCAACTCCGGCTTCATATATTGCTTCGCATACCGATAAATTTCCTGCCAGTGTGGCAAAGTGAAATCAGGGCGATACAGATAAAGCTGCTCAATCGGATACATCACCAGAATGCTGCTCCAGAACTGGCAGAACTGCTGCATCATCTCTTCCATCAAATCTGACAGAATCGGGTCAAAGTCCTTACCCTCTGCACAGGCTGCGGTAAACAAATCCGGCAGCGTCATCGTTTCCAGCTTTCCGCCTGTCAGGTCATACAAGACTGGCGTTTGCTCGGCACTATAATACGGCTTTACTCGCTGCTGCAATGCAACTGGCGTCAGCAAGTCGCCCACAGTTTGATTTGGAGAAAGCGGCAATCCCTGCATAGAAATCGGCTTACCATTCAGGCATTCCATGGTATGCGAGCGACAGACGATAGAAACATAATAATCTGCCCCATCTGCACAGAATAACGCAACAATTTCCTGCTTTGGTTTCTGATACAGGCAATACAGTGCCATAGATGGCAATGCATTACCCCAGAAAACCGGAACGTGCAGGGCATCTCTCAATATCTGCTGCAATTCTGTCATTTGTTGTTCCTGCCTAGTTGCATCCGGAAAGAAGTGCTGCAAGACGCTGGGCATCAACCCAACACCCAAGCCCAAAATCTGCGATTCCTCAATATAGTTGCTCTTCAAAATCTGGCGAACCGTTATAATCATTTGTTCCTGTATAGACGCCCATGAAGCCTGCATCACTGGAAACGGAATGCACTGCTTTTCTAGCGTATTCATACCCAAGGTTGTCAGTCCAACCACCAAATGATTTCCCTGAATGGAAATACCAATCAGCAGCCAGCGAGAAGGATGCACATCCATCAATAATTTTCTTCTGCCTTTTCCCTCCGAGGTTGGACAGGTTCCGATGTCTTCTAAAACGCCCTTTTCCATCATCTCATGAATCAGCAGCGTCACGGATGCTCTTGTCATATGCAGTTTGTTGGCAATCTCCACACGAGAAATTGCTCCGTATTGCTGAATCAACTGCAATACCTGCAAATACATCCACTTTCGTTCCATCTGTCGGACAATGACTGGTTTCCACATTGCGGATTCGCTCCCCCTCAATTCACAATTTCCTTTCTTTCTATTGATGCAATCTTTTATCGATTTAAATCAATACTATT
>ERZ1034980.1179-NODE-1179-length-16173-cov-22.329197_pt1 | contig 16173 bp, 11 predicted proteins | sample MGYA00520622_ERZ1034980 | MGnify/ENA primary metagenome ERZ1034980 (study PRJEB33766, sample SAMN09781791) | gut metagenome | biome: gut microbiome | host: Homo sapiens | place: Madagascar | study: EMG produced TPA metagenomics assembly of the PRJNA485056 data... | reverse complement strand
TGATGAGGTTCTTCTCATTGATCCAGCCACCGACCGGGATATCCTCTGCGGTCGTACCGAGTACTACGCCATAGCGAATGACTTCGGAGCCCTTCGGAAGTGCCTTCAGCGCGATCTTATGCGCCTGTGGGATATCTTCCACGGTGACAACGCCCGGTATGACTTCGGTCCCCTTCGGCACATCATGGATGGCGATGGCGACATTATCACGCTCTGTGATTTGAATGCATAATTTATTTGCCATGCTTTTTTCCTCCTTACTCTGGTTAAAAGCGATTGATCATTCACTTGATATGCTCATTATATTGCGTTAGAATATGTTAGTAAAATTAATTAATGTGAATGCAGGATAAGTTTTCCTAACACCGCAGGTTTAGTATTTATGGATACAAAGCAAATCGAATACATCATTAAAATCGCCGATGAGGGCTCCATCACCCGTGCTGCAGAGAAGCTCTTCATCACGCAGTCCGCCCTCTCTCAGCAGCTTCAGAAGCTCGAAAAGGAGCTGGGCGCTCCGCTCTTCGTACGCAACAAATCCGACTGGACACTGACCCCGGAGGGAAAGGTCTATGTCGAAAACGCACGGGAGATGCTCCGTATCAAGCAAAAGACCTACACGATGATCGCCGACATGGCGGACACCCATCGCGGTTTTCTCTCGGTCGGCATGACACCGGGCCGTGGCTCCGATATGTTTCCGTATGTCTATCCGAAGTTCCATGACATGTATCCGGATTTTACGATCGAACCACGTGAGCTCAGTGTGCGGAAGCAGCAGGACGCGATCCGAAAGGGCGAGCTGGATATCGGTTTCGTCACCATTTCCGAACAGCAGAAAACAAACGACGAATATATCGATCTGTTCGACGAGGAAATCTTCCTGGCCTTACCGGAACAGTATCCGGTCCCGGAGGAGTATCTAAAGACGGATGCCCTGTATCCGGAGCTTCCGCTCTCGATGTTCCGCTATGAGCCCTTCGTCATGATGTATAAGGAATCGACGATCCGTAAAACCGTGGATCAGATTTTCCACGATGCCGGCTTCAGTCCGACGGTTCTGTTCGAAACCTCCAACAACATGACCATTCTTTCCATGGTCAGTGCAAAGATGGCCTGTGCCCTCATTCCATACCACTATGTAAAGCAGCACCCAAAGGGGGTCCGCTTCTACAGTCTCACGACCCATCCGACCTGGAAGGTCTGCGTATGCTATCAGAAGAACACCTACCTAAGTAAAGCCGCGAAGGATTTCATCCAGATGGTCGATGATTACTGGGAGCACGGGAAGTAACTCCCTCACCGGAGAATTTATCATCGCACAGTCAAGTGCAGCAAAAAAAGAGCACGCTCAGCGAAATGCTGAAACGTGCTCTTCGTTTGTTATAAATAGCAGCCCCACATAGAGGTAAGAATCGTAAAGGTTCAGTTCATCTGGTGCATTCAGCCGATGTCCCGGCGCACCATTAATATGCCTGCCGGTAGATCTTCTCCATATCCTCGAGCTTCAGTCTCAGAATCGAACCGATGCCTCCATTCGTGGCCTTGAAGCAGCCTTCTGCCAGAATCTTATACTCTTCGTCTGTCGGGTTGACACCGAGCTCACGAAGGTTCGTCGGCATGTGAATCGAGCGGAAGAACTCCTCCATCGCTGCGATGCCACAGAGTGCGGTCTCTTCGTCGTTTGCACCTGCCTCGACACCGAGTACATTGACACCGAACTTCGCGAAGCGGGCCGGATTATGCTTATACACATAGCGGGCCCAGGTTCCCCAGATGGCCGCGAGGCCTGCGCCGTGTGCGACATCATAGAGACCGCCGAGCTCATGCTCGAGGCGATGGCAGGCCCAGTCGCCACCATCCGTGCCACAGCCGGTCAGGCCGTTATGGCTGAGAGAAGATGCCCACATGATCTCTGCGCGCGCGTCGTAGTTTGTCGGGTCCGACATCAGGATGTGTGCATTGGCCATCACGGTGCGAAGCAGGCCCTCGGCGATCGCATCCGTCAGCTCCATCGAGCCGCCGTTGTTGAAATAACGCTCCATCGTGTGCATACAGATGTCAGCCGCACCGGACATGGTCTGGTACTCCGGCAGGGTCATCGTGAGCTTCGGGTCCATAATGGCGAAGCGCGGACGTGCGAGGTTCGTGTTGTAGGAACGCTTGATGCCGCCCTCGTCGGTCATCTTCGTGATGACAGAGGAGTTCGACATCTCGGAGCCGGTCGCCGCGATCGTCAGTACGACGCCCTGCGGGGTGCATGCGCTCGCCTGGCGCTTGAAATCATAGAAATCCCAGACATCGCCCGCGGTCTCATCCGCGAGTCCGTAGCCGATGGCCTTCGCAGAATCGATGACAGATCCACCGCCAACAGAAAGGATGAAATCGACACCCTCCTTCCGGCAGAGCTCGATGCCCTCGTAGACCTTGCTGAGGTGCGGGTTCGGTACGACACCGCCGAGCTCGACATAGCCGATCCCGGCTGCCTCGAGCTGCTTCTCGATCGTCGGCACGAGCCCTGACTTCTTCACACGCTCACTTCCATAGTGGATCAGGACCTTCGTCGAGCCCTGCTCCTTCACGAGCTTTCCCGTTTCCGCAGCCGTATCCGGACCAAACACCACCTTCGTCGGTGCATAATAAACAAATGGCAGCATAAGATTTCCTCCATCTTTCATCATCGTTTCTACGCTGGTGGAATGGCACGCCATCGAAGCGTGCAGATCCAGAAGCGCAGTTCATGTCTTCAGAATAGATTTATTGTAGCACAAAATCCCTCTGTTTCTTCATGTGTAAAGAAAGCAGAGGGATTGATTTTATAATTTCACTTTCTGTCCCTTATAGAACAGCGTTTTCGTTTCCGGATCTTTCGTAAAATCCTTCATATAATTCCAGGCTGCCATAGCCTCGCTTGGGAAGGTCGCATGCGCCTTCGTCTCTGTCTCTGAGATTTCAAGAATCGGCACACCACTTTCTGTTTCGAAAGTATAGTAGTGCATGAGACCTTCGGTACGTGATGCGCTCTTTCCATGATCCATGAAGGTATAGTCGGACCACTGTTTCGTCGTATGGTTAAGTGCGCAGAAGGTCGAAATGGTTGCCTGGCCATTTTCACTCCCCCAACCGCCCTTGAATGCGCCGTCGCAGTATCCGAGGTTTGCAAAAATACCGAGCGGGGACGTATAATCCGGTGCTGGATCCGGCAAATGCTTCTCCCAGGCACCGAGCTCCATCCGATGGCAGGAGAATGGCGCCACGGCTGCAAAATAATCCGGTCTCCAGGCTGCACAGGACCAGCTCATCGCACCGCCGGAAGACTGTCCGGAAGCATAGATTCTACTTCTGTCTACATCATAGTTTGCAAGTAGCCACTGATACAGATAATCGACAAACATCAGGTCATCCGGTCTTTCGTCTGTCGGCTTTCCACTGTTCCACCATGCACGCAGGATATTGTTGGTACGAATTTCGCTCACCTCACGAACGGTATTGTCCGGAGATGCGGTTCCCATAATAAGGAGAAGTCCATACTGATCGGCTACTTTACTCCAGCCGATACGGTCGGCGATTTCATCACCAGAACCACCGGCGCCATGGAAAATGAATACTGCCGGTATTTTGCTCTTTGGTGCCGATTCCGGAACATATACATACCACTCACGCATGTAAGTGTCGGTTTTATCCTCGAAATAGCCTCCCCAGACCGGTGCGGTAAACTTATGAAATCCACGATCATAGATATTTTCTGCATATCGCAGTGCGCCATTATTGGTTCCTGGGTAACGATAGATACCATCAAAAAGAGTCGTCAAAATACGCTTACTGTAATCCACATTTATGGTGTTCTGCCACTCATTAAGATCAACAATCGTCTTCGCGCACCACTCTTCATCCAGCGTACCGCCGCTCTCCGGAAGATAGGTGGTCTGTGTTCCTGTCGCTTTACCACTTTCCTGGCTATGGTTTGCCCGACGATAGTACTGCACCATACGCTCTGTATCTGCATTCATGGACGCGAACGTCATCCAGATCGGCCACTGTACTTCACTGCAGTGCACACCCTCCACGCGGGTTTCGGTCCGCTCACAGAAGCCCTTCTCCTCTGCCGTCATACCACTCGTCCCAAGAAGCGCAAGTGCGGCATAGCTTCTCGGGGCACGTCTTGCCTGATAGCCTAAGAGATCGGCACCCTTTCCATACCCGACACCATAGAAATTCGCCTGGAAGGAGCAGAACATCGGTCGAAGATTTAAATCGCCGGACACTGCATCAAAGTAATTGAGTTCTTCCTGCAGATTCCCCCAGGTCTTATCCTCCTTCGGCTCCAGCATGACCATGTATAAGCCATAATAATCAGATAATGCCTTCCATCCACTATCCACGAGGAAATCCCATGGATCCGTGTTCTCCGGCAGCGCGAGAATCACGGTAGGCTGATTATAGATAGAGCCTTCCGGAATATAAAACTTCGTTGAACGAATCACGTCCTCTTCTCTCGATACCACACAATCAAATTGATAATAACCATGCAGTATCTGCTGATAGTAGTGTGTACGATTTACATGCAGTGTTGCTGCATCTGGAAGCTGCTGCGCTTCCGGTCTTTCAAGCCAAGATCTCATAATGACACTCTCTTTCTGATTTTATGCTGGATAAACCGGGAAAAACAGATTTGCAGAAAACACAAGGGTTACAATGGCAATCAAAATATACGGAACTGTATACTTCAGAAGCTTCGCAGGCTCATGCTGTCCGATGGCAAATGCAAGTGCACACTCAGCTGATCCGGACGGGAATGCAATGGCCATAACCGATGCGATCGTAATAACAAGGATGATGCCACGAGGATCCATTCCTGCAACGAGGGAAAGTGATGCTGCGATCGGTGAAAGCACTGCTGCGGTACCTGTGTTCGACATGAAAGTCGTCATAACGATGGTAACGACGGCGAATGCAAGAAGAACCACAATTCCATTCGGATGCTCACCCAGTACTGTCTGAAGGCCCGCACCAATCATATCGCCTACGCCGGACTTGCCGATGGCATCGGACATTACCAGAACACCGGCAATCATCCATACCATGTCGCTCGTAAGTGAATCCACAGCTTCCTTAGTGGTCAGTACCTTCGTATAGATCAGTACGAGAACGCCTGCTGCCGGAAGGACATACATAAGTGAACCCACTTTGGCACCGAAGATAAATCCAAGTAATACGATGGCAAATACAATATTAATGATCGTCTCATCTCTCTTTGAAATCGCCGCGGTCTTCTTCACTTCCTTTACGTTGCTTGTGTTGATTGCATGCTTCGGAATCATTTTCCATGCAAACAAAGCATAGATCGTTAATGCTATACATGGGATAAATGCCACCTTAATGATATCGGACGGTACCAGCATGAGCTCCGGGTTATTGATAATGCCCTCGTAATAAGCATTGGCACCTGGTGCTGAAACAGCGCCCAGACCGATCGGAAATTTTAACGACCATGCCGCTAATACGGAAAATGCTGCGAAAATCATTCTGGACGGACAGATTTCATCATTATCATCAAGCGAAACCAGGAAGAGCGCAATGATGGAAACAATGGCGGTTCTACCCATCAGCTGTGCCAGAAGGATGACGATCGCAAACAGGGAAAGAATGAATACAAATCCACTCTTCTCACGAACTCGATCCATGACCCCACGGATTTTATTGATCAGACTGGTCTTTCCGAAGGCATAGGCCACGGTAAACATACCTGCCACCAGAATCGTAGTCTTATTCGCAAGACCTGAAAATGCATCCTTCACCTCGAAAACACCGGTGAGGCATAACAGCACACAGCAGGTCATGGTTGCGACACCATACGGAACCTTGTGTGTGAAGAACATAAAAATCATAAACGCCAGAAGTGCTAAAACGATATAAACCTGCATCTTTTTCCTCTTTTCTATCACAAACGCTTATGCGTTTATCTTCTTTTCTTCTGCTTCTGCGCAGTGGAGCAGTGCCTTCATGTAACCGGTGTAATACGCAGCGGAGCGCTCGGAGAATCCCTTTCCGTCTGCCGCAAAGAACGGATGGTCAATGTTGAGATATCCGTCGAAGCCGCTACGGACGATGGCCTTCATGATCTGGTACATATCCGCATATCCATCCTCAAGGAGGGTCTCCTCAAAGTACGGAAGCTGTCCGCTGACATTACGGAAGTGAATGATCGGGAGCTTATCGGCTTTCACGAACTCTTCGATATCCTGATAGAGGTCACCGAAGCTGTCCGACTCCAGCCAGCAGCCGACGCACATCTTCATCGTGAGGTATGGGCTGTTGCCGGCAAGCTCAAAGGCGCGACGATAGCAATCCGAATTCCAGATAAGGCAGGCTACACCACCGGCCTCCGGAATCGGCGGATCGTTCGGATGCAGCGCCAGCTTCACATTGGCTTCTTCACATACCGGAAGTGCCTTATCCAGGAAATATTTGAAGTTCTCCCAGATTTCCTGCTCTCCGTATACACGGTCGTTTGAAATCGGACGGGACTTTATTTCATCCAGATCACAGATAAAGGAATTCTGACCGTGGTTATACTTGCCGGCACCGATTCGGGTACGGAAGATACCATTCGGCTGCCAGGCGATGTAGTTGATCGGAACGCCGGCCTTACCAAGTGCCCTCGTGAACTCGTTATACTTCGCGATCCACTCATCACGATCTTCGCGGCCGAGATGAATCGAGGGACACTTCTGCAGCTGTGGGCAGCCTGCATTGGAAATCTGAAGATCATATTTCGCCGCACGCTCCTGGAAGCGCAGGATCCCGTCGTAAGTTGCGTCATCGCCGATGAAGTTAACGGCGAGATAGTGGATGCCCTGCCCCTGCTGGTAGCGCATCTCCTCATCCGTCATCTTACTCGAACAGTTGCTTTCGATTTTTATCATGAATACCTCTTAAAAATGTCAAATTAACCAGCCAGCGGGAAGAAGAAGTTTGCACTGAAACAAACGGCAATACCATACAGAAGCCAGAGTGGCAGAAAGCCTGTAACGATATTTTTGATGTTATAGTTACCTGCACCGAACGCAATCGCGCAGCTCGGTGATCCAGTCGGCGTCAGCATCGCTGCGGTACATCCTGCGAAGATCGCCATCGTAAACGGTCGAGGATCCAGTCCATTTGCAAGACAGGTCACGATCGCCAGTGGCACGAATGCCTGCTGCGTTGCCGTGTTGGACATGAACTGTGTGAGCAGTGCACCTGCAAAGTAGAACGCGAAGAGCATGAGCATCGGAGATGGATTGCCACCCAGAAGGGACATGATACCATCGGAGATGACCTGTCCTGCTCCGGTCTTCTGCATTGCCGTACCAATCGGCATTACGCCGGCCAGCATAAACAGTGTGTCGAGATTAATGAAGTTCTTGACATCATTAAGATCGAGGATACCGAGGAAGCAGAGGATGATGTCCAGCGCGATCGGGCATACATACATGCTTACCGGGATATACTTATCGAAGAGCATCACCAGCATGTTGGCTACGAATGCAACATAAACGATGGTTTCCTGTGTGCTGCTCAGCTTCTGATCCTTCTTCTGATTTGACTGGAATGCGCTCATATCGAGCTTCTGAGACTTCGGCATGAATCTCCATGCGATCAGTCCGCACCAGATGAGCGAAATCAGACACGGAAGAGCCAGGACCTTCGTATAATCCAGTGCCGTAATCTGGACACCGGCATTGTTTGCTTCCAGAAGTCCGTTGATCATAACGAAGTATGCACCCGGGAGGAGTCCCTGGAAGCAATGTGCGACAACCGCACCTGGGAAGAGTAAATGCTGTGGCTGTACCTTCGAGTTCTCGTCAAATGATGTCATGAACGGAAGGAACATGGACATCAGGGCTGTCGGCATGGAGAACTGAATCAGAATCGCATTCGCCAGAATGTACAGGAAGATGATGAGCTGTGCCTTATCACCATGCTTCATCAGGAAATCCCGCATCTTCGGAACGAGACTGGTCTTACTGAGTGCACCGGCGAGAATAAACATGCCGCCGATCATAACAACGTTCTTGTTTGCGAAATTTGCATACGCCTCGCCGAACTCAAGGACACCCGTCAGGCAGAGAACGGTGGTGGCTGCCATCGCCACCAGACCAAGCTTAAACTTACCGCTCAAAAATCCGATGATCATGAGCAACATTACAACCAGTGTAATGATTAACTGAATATTCATGTGAAATCCCCTTTACTTATTTATCCATGGTCCGAACAGCCGCTTCGAACGATGCTTCATTGATTTCAGAATAACCCTATTGACAAAAAATGCACACTTGATAATAATAATATTCCATAGTCTAAGACTATGGAGCTGATATGGTATCGCTATGATGAATCCGAGTTTAACCAGGTACATGAGTCAAGCGTCTAATATGGCAACCATTTCATTTAACAAGTTTGTCCAATGGAGGATACCGCGATGGATCTGCACCAGCTTGAGTACATCGTCGAGATTGCAAAGCAGAATAATATCTCGAAAGCCGCAGAGCTTCTGCATGTTTCACAGCCGACACTGAGTGTCTATCTGAACCGGCTGGAGAAACAGCTAAATCTGAAGCTCTTTACTCGTAACAACAATGTGCTGACCATCACCGATGCCGGTAGAAAGTACGTCGACACCTGCAGTAAAATTCTCCAGCTACGGGACGAGCTCTATGATGACCTGTATAAAAACAGACAGGATTCCATCCATATCGGAATCCTGTCCAGTAATGCCTCTCTGTTCAGTCAGGTATTTATGAAATTTCAGCCGAAGCATCCCGATGTAACGATACGCCCGGTCATCGATAAATCGAATCGTCTGTATAAGCTGGTACAGAGCGGCGATCTGGATTTCGCCTATGTCACATCCTACGACGAGGATTACAGTCGTTACTATCCAGACGTAGACTGTACGTTAATAGCAGCTTATGAACTGGTCATCTTCATATCAAAACATAATCCGGTCTATTCGACGCTTCGCCTGGAACAGGGAGTTATCCCTATGGAAGAAATCAGCAAGCTGAATACACTGACGCTTTCGGTCGCCACCACACTTCCGATGATCAAACGAAGGATCGAAGGACAGCTGATGCCGAAACTTGGGATTCATCCACAGAATATTTCCGTGATGAACAACCTCGAGTTTTTAACGACGACGATCTATCTCGATAATCAGTTCAGCATCATGCCGTTCAGCTACATCGCAAACTCGGATTTCGCAAAGATCATGCTGCCGACACATCCGCAGATCTATAAGCTTCTGATTACGCCGAAAGGACATCAGTTCACACCGGCGGAGCGCGCCTTCATGAAGCTCGCGAAAGAAGAATTCGATAAAAATCCATATTACTATTATCTGCAGTAAATAACTTACCCCCGTTACCTGTTCGGTAGCGGGGGCGTCTTGTCTATTCGAAAATATATACATTTAGCCATCTGCATTAACTTAGCCCATAAAAGTACATATACTTTGTCTTAGGATAGTTGAATATTTTTAAAATTACTTACACGTGCATTGTACTTCCGAATCAGGTCAATGAGCACGAGTTCCGGCACAGAAAGGTAACTTCCCTTGCGATACGCAACGCAGGATTGCCAGCAGATATGTGGTTTCACGGTGAAGTACACGATCGGTGCCTCCGGGTCGATGTAGAACGCCGGAAAGAATGCGCACGCAAGCTGCGCCTTTACCGTACGGATTCTGGTCTTACTACCCGACGAGGTATAGAGCACCTTCGGCTGAAAGCCCCCCGTACGAAAAATCTCTGCCTCGATATCCGAGCTTTTCGTCTCCGGCGCAGCCAGCAGGAACTGTTCATCCTTAAACAGGCTGAGGTCGACCTCCGGGAGATGCTCTGCACTGTTTTCGCCGGCGAGATATGCCAGCGGGTGCGACGCCGGTACGCCCAGTACGATTTCCTCCTTTACATTTGCAATATACGAAAAATCAGGGTTCTGCTGCCCTTCCGTAAACGTGATACAGGCAAGGTCGATCTCTTTATTTATGAGCGCCTGCTCCATGCGCTTATTCCGCAGCTCCTTCGTATGAAAACGAATATTCGGATACAGCATATGGAAGACCGGAAACACTTCCGAAAACATATCCGCACCTCGCTCCGGCGTATAGGCGATGGAAATGGTGCCATGTCCTTCCTGATGTAAATCGCCCAGTTTTTTATACGTATTTTCCTTGATCTGCAGAATCTCCCGCGCGCCCTCCAGATAGATCTGTCCGGCTTCCGTCGGGATCATACTGTGCCTGCGCCGCTCGAACAGCGGCATGCCGATTTCCTTCTCCAGCTTCAGCAGCTGCTGGTTCAGCGCAGACTGCGTGAGGAACAGACGCTCTGCCGCACGGGAAATGCTCCCTTCACCTGCAATCGCCAGAATATTTTCAATCTGTTTCAGTTCCATAATTCATTCATTTCTTAATCTGATTAAGTCTAAATCTAATTTTCTACAAGTTGTATTAAGATTACATTCATTTTATGATGATTTCAACAGATATATCACATAACTGTATTGCATCTCTTGATTTTCAGAAATCCAGAGCTACGAACATGTCAGAATAAACAGAGCGTGATGATACGCGTCAAAGCTTACCGAGCAGTGCCTTCTGACCAGACACGAAAGGGGAAAACATATGTCATTTAAGTGTACGAAACCTATGGCAGAACCGGTTGAAACACTTGCGTATCGCCCATGGACCGCAGCCATCGAACCATTTCAGGTATCACCGAGAACCTGGTACGTCGCAGGTCAGACCTGGGTCGGCTGCTGGCTCATCGAAACGAGCGAGGGCTGCATCCTGATCGATACCGCGATTCCGGAGAGCGCCTACCAGCTCGTCGACAGTATCTATAAGATCGGCCATAAGCCTTCTGACATCAAGAAGATTCTGATCAGCCATGCACACTTTGATCACTGCGGTGCTGCACAGATCATGAAGGAGCTGACTGGTGCAGAAATGTACATGTCGAAAGAAGACTGGGAGTTTTACCAGGAGGTACCGGAGGAAACACTGGCGGTCGGTACGGTTTCTCATCCAGTCGATTTCCAGATCGACCATTTCTACGATGACAATACACCGGTTGTCCTCGGTGACATTTCCGTTCGCACCATGCTTACACCAGGACACACCATCGGATGCACCAGCTTCTTCTGGGAGGAAACGAATCCGGCGGATGGAAAGACCTACACGATTGCTATGCATGGCGGCGTCGGTGCCAACACCATGAACGATGATTACTACAAGACGAGTAAGAAGCTGACACCGGCACTTCGTGACCGCTTCCTCGCAGATGAGGAGAAGCTTGCAGCCATCCATGTAGACATTGCCCTCCCGAGCCACCCGAATCAGATCGAGATTGCGGATCGTGCCGGCCAGTATACAAACGAAAACAACTGCTACTATGACCCGACCGTCTGGGCAGATTTCCTGCACGAGCGTGTACGTCAGGTTCGTGTCCTGATGAAATAAGAAAGGATAGAATTATGTCACATTTAACCATCGTCCTTCTCGTAACGTTGTTTATGATGATCATGTTCATCTGGCACAAGGTGCCTTTTGGCGTGACCGCCATGACCTGCTGTCTGATTCTCGCTGCGACCGGCGTCGTGGACCTGAAGTCTGCCTTCATCGGTTTCGGTAACAAAACCGTCGTCCTGATCGCACCGATTCTGGCGCTTTCCTCTGTACTGACGAAGACCGCACTGGTCGATAAGATTTCCGGCACCCTCAATATGGTGCAGGGCAAAAGCGGTATGATGCTGATCATCGCATTTTATGCGGTTGCTGCCATCTTCTCGCAGTTCGTTCCGTCTACTGCAGCTCTTGCGATTCTCGTTGTTTTCCTGACCACCCTGAACAAGACCGGTGATATCACTGCAAACCGCATGATACTTCCGCTCCTCGGTGTCATGGTTGCCTGGAAGTTCCGTCTTCCGATCGGCCTCGGTGCCACCACCTTCGCAACACTGAACGGTTTCTATGAGGGTATCATCGGTGAAGGCAATACCCAGTATATGCTCACACTCCTGGATCCGCTGAAGTTCGCCATCATCCCGATCATCGTGCTGACCGCATACTGCATCTTCGGCTGGAAGCTGATGCCGAAGACAGAAGATGTCGATACCTCGAAGCTGAAGAAGAGCGCGGTCGTTGAAAAGCTCCCGCAGGCTAAGCAGATGATCGTATACATCGTATTTGCAATCGTTATGCTCTGCCTCATCTTTAACCAGATCACGAAGAACTGGATGTACCTTGCACCGGCTGCCGGTGTTATCATCCTGATCTTCACAGGCTGCATCGACGCGAAGGATGCATCAAAGGATATGACCCAGGATATGATCTGGATGCTCGCCGGTGTACTGATCGTCGCTGACGCGATCGGATCCTCTGGTGCCGGTGAAGTCATCGGACAGTTCATCCTGAACATCATCGGACAGAATCCGAGCCAGTTCAAGGTCATGCTGATCTTCTCCGCAGCAACCGTCATCATGACGACCTTCATCTCCAACATGGGTACACAGTCCGTACTGATCCCGATCGCCGCTTCTGTTGCGCTCGCAGCCGGCTGGGACCCAAGAGGACTCGTTCTCATCATCGGTACTGCAAACTACTTCGCGGTCGGCTTCCCATCCGGATCCGGTGAGTGTGCCGTAGCATTCGCGGCCGGTGAGTATAATCCGGCGAAGGTTCTGAAGTTCACACTTCCGTATATGATTCTCGCGATTCTATCCTGCGCCGTATCCGCTACGATCTTCTATCCGCTGGGATAAAATCCTGATTCCTGCTACTCTATTCCATAATCCCCCCGATAAAGAACGGCTGTCGCTTGAGCGACAGCCGTTCTTTCGTTCTGCTTTCTTTCACATACGCATCATGGATTTCCGAAGCGTCTTTCTCCTTCCAGCATGTTTCTTGCATAATTAATAGGTAGAATCATCATTTTACGCATGATTCCGTCTGCGATATAATGGTAAACATCATGATTCTTACGTGAAATTTTAAACTTAGGAGATAACACGATGAACACTCTCATTTCCGCAGATAACACCTGGGTGCTGATGAGCATCATGGTCCTGGTGGTCGCCTTTTCCATCAGGATGGAGCAGACCTACGCATGGGCCAGCAAGATCAGCGGTGCCATCATTGTCCTAATCTGTGCCCTGCTGCTCACGAACCTGAAGATCATCCCGGCGAGCGCGCCGATTTTTGACGATGTGGTCTGGGGCTTCGCGGTGCCGATGGCGATTCCGCTGCTGCTTCTGCAGGTCAACCTCTCGAAGATCTGGAAGGAGACCGGACGTATGCTCGGCATCTTTCTGATCGGTGCCCTCGGCACAGTCGCCGGCGCGGTGCTCGGTGTGCTCATCCTCGGGAAGTTCATCCCGAATCTTCCGTACGTGGCGGCGATGATGACCGGTTCCTACATCGGTGGCGGTGTCAACTTCACGGCCCTCGCGGATGCCTTCCATGTGGACCAGACCCTGATTTCTGCGGCGACCGTCGCCGATAATCTGAATATGGCGATCTACTTCATGATCCTCATCGCGTTTGCAGGCAGCGCATGGCTTCGGAAGCACTATCCGCATCCGCACATCGATCACGTCCTCGCGAACGGTACAGACGCCGAGGAGGGCAAGACCCTGGCGGCGAAGTACTGGGGTCGGAAGGAGATTTCTCTTCGTGATATCGCGATCGACTTCGCCTTCTCTATCATCGTCGTGACGATTTCGAAGGCCATCGCCGGTGTACTCTCTACAGCGATCCCGACCGGAAACTGGTTCCTCAACATGCTGAACACCTTCTTCGGCAGCCAGTATGTATGGATCACGACCGTCGCGATGCTGTTCGCCACCGTCCTTCCGGAAAAGGCGGAGGCCATGCACGGTGCGCAGGAGCTGGGGACCTACCTCATCTACCTGTTCTTCTTCGTCATCGGAGTGCCGGCGTCGATCCCGCTCATCATCCAGCAGGCACCGCTGCTCCTCGTCTTCTGCCTCCTGATGGTGATCGTCAACATGCTCTTCTGCTTCATCGGCGGTAAGCTCATCGGCGGCTCCCTGGAGGAGATCATCCTCGCGTCCAATGCCAACATCGGTGGCCCGACCACCGCGGCCGGCATGGCGATCGCCCAGGGCTGGAACAAGCTCGTCGGCCCGTGCATGCTCGTCGGCACCTTCGGCTATGTCGTCGGTACCTACCTCGGCATCGTCGTCGGATCGCTGCTGATCGGATGAGTGAAATAGAATAGAGATTTGAAAGACTGCCGCTGCTGCGGCAGTTTTTTTATGCTGAAATCGGACGAACTTCTTTATAGCATATTACTCAAATAAGTTTTCTGAATATTGACCGATACAAAAAAGACGATGACCTCTGCCATCGTCTCTTTAATAATTATTTAATTCCCCGGTTCCTGCTGCTTGAGTTCCTCCAGCTGCTCCGAGATGGTCTCCCAGTTTTCGTAGAGATCCCCGAGACGGGCGTCGTTCTTCTCATGTTCCTTGTGAAGCTCCATGAGACGTCCGACGTCGGCGGCGATGTCCGGGTTCATGTAGTCATCGTCCAGCTCCTCGTTACGGGCCTCGAGCTTCTGGATTTCTTCCTCGGTCGCCTTCAGGTCACGCTGCAGCTTCTGGAGATTCTTCTTATACTCCTTCTGCAGCTCCCAGTCGGTCTTCTGCTCGGACTTGATTTCAGGATTCGGTACCGCGGAGGTACGTGGCTTCTGGCTGTTCGCGCTCGCATCCAGTACAGAGCCGCCGTACTTCCGGACATCCTCCTTCTTCTCGAGGTAGTAATCGTAGTCGCCGATGTAGTTATCGAAGCGGTTCTCGAAGAGCTCGAGGATACGGGTCGCGGTCTTGTTGATGAAGTAACGGTCGTGGGACACGTAGAGCACGGTGCCCTCGTAATTCCGGATCGCGTCCTCGAGTACCTCACGGCCCTGGATGTCCAGGTGGTTCGTCGGCTCATCGAGGATGAGGAAGTTTGCATTACTGAGCATCAGCTTCGCGAGGGACACACGGCCCTGCTCTCCACCGGAGAGGTCGCCGATCCGCTTATATACGTCGTCTCCACGGAAGAGGAAGGCCGCCAGGACGTTCCGCACTTTCGTATCGTTCAGGTACGGGTAGTCATCCTGGATCTCATCGAAGATGGTCTTCTCCATATGGAGCACGGCATGCTCCTGATCGTAGTAACCGATCTCGACATTCGTACCGAGCCTGAAGCTGCCGGTCGTCGCTGGTTCCTGCTCGTTCAGGATTTTCAGCAGTGTCGTTTTACCGGTACCGTTCGCACCGATGACGGCGACATGCTCACCACGCTTGATTTCGAAGGAAATGTTCGAGAACAGTGTCTTCTCGCCGAAGGACTTACTGAGCTCCTTCACGGACAGCACATCGTTTCCGGACTGGAGATGCGGGGTCAATGCGAGGCGCATCTCATTATCAAGCTCCTCCGGCTTATCGAGCAGCTCCACCTTTGCAAGGGCCTTCTCACGGGACTCTGCACGCTTGATGGACTTCTCACGGTTAAACTGCTTCAGCTTATCGATGACCGCCTGCTGGTGCGCGATGTCCGCCTGCTGATTATAGTAGGCCTTCAGCTCCGCATCCCGGATCTGCTTTTTCTTCTCGGCGTATTCAGAATAGTTGCCGCGGTACATGCGGGCGCGCCCGTTATCGAGATCGATGATCTTCGTCACGACATGATCGAGGAAGTATCGGTCGTGGGAGACGAGCAGAACCGCACCGTCATAGCGCTTCAGCACCTTCTCAAGCCACTGAATCGACTCGATATCGAGGTGGTTTGTCGGCTCATCGAGGATGAGCAGGTCCGGCTTCGTGAGGAGGATCTCCTCGAGGCGCTTCCTAGTCTTCTGACCTCCGGACAGGGTATCGAAATCATCACCGAAGGCCTCGATCTCCTGTTTCATCGCGAGGGCCTTCGCATCCGTGAGATCCGTCGGGATATCCTCTTCTGCACCCGGCATATCGGCGTGCTGCTGTGCGAGATAACCGATTTTCTTTCCCTTCGAAAGTGCGATCACCGTCTCGGAGTCATCCGGCTCCTCCTCGCCCAAAATACACTTAATAAGCGTCGTTTTGCCGGATCCATTGATACCGACAATCGCCGCT
>ERZ1034980.1177-NODE-1177-length-16189-cov-42.681976_pt1 | contig 16189 bp, 11 predicted proteins | sample MGYA00520622_ERZ1034980 | MGnify/ENA primary metagenome ERZ1034980 (study PRJEB33766, sample SAMN09781791) | gut metagenome | biome: gut microbiome | host: Homo sapiens | place: Madagascar | study: EMG produced TPA metagenomics assembly of the PRJNA485056 data... | reverse complement strand
TAGAGTTCACCGGTCTCGGAGTACTGTGCCTCCGTTGCCGCCCCTCCGGGTCCCCCTACCTGAACTGTAACAAAACAAATAATTAAATATTTTATAATGAATTATACGACTTGACAAGTGCTTCCGCGGCTTTCATGCCGTCCATCGCGGCACTCATGATGCCGCCCGCATACCCCGCGCCCTCGCCGCACGGATAGAGCCCCGGGATGTTCGAACAGAAATCTTCCCCCCGCGGAATCCGCACCGGACTCGAGGTCCGCGCCTCGATGCCGCAGAGCAGCGCATCCTCCCGCGCGAAACCATGCAGCTTATGCTCGAAGCTCTCCATCCCCTCGATGAAGGTCTCATTGAACTCATTGAGCGACGCATACGGCGAGTCCGCCGGGAAGCGGAAAAGCCCGTTCAGCCGACTGTAACCATACTGCCCCCGGATCTCCGGGCCAATGCGCCCGATCGTTTCTTCCGTGGTTTCGCGGTCCGCCTTGAAATCCCCGTAGGTCTGCACCGGCACCCGACCATCCAGCAGCCGGTATGCCCGCTCCTCCAGCGTCCGCTGCAGCGCGATACCGCCGAGCGGATGCGCTGCCCCGTCATAATCCGACTTTCGGATCGACACGATGATGGCAGCATTGGCGTTTTTCCCGTCCCGGGCATGATAGCTCATCCCGTTCACGCAGAGCCGCCCCGGCTCCGACGAGCTGTTCACGACATAGCCGCCCGGACACATGCAGAAGCTGTAGACACCCCGCCCGTTCTTCGCACTCGTGTGCGTTACCTTATAGGCACCCGGCCCGAGCGCCCGGCGCGTCTCCGCATCGACCACGCCATAGAGATCCTCATCGATCATCGCCTGCGGATGCTGCACACGGAAGCCCATCGCGAAGTCCTTCGCCTCCATGTGGAGGCCGGCCGCGTAGAGCTCCTCATAGCTGTCGCGCGCAGAGTGGCCGATCGCGAGGATGATCTTCCGATCCTTATCACGTACCGGATCGTAGCTAAACTTCGTATGGAAGTGAATCTCCCCGCCGAGCGCCTCGATCTCATAGCGGATCCCGCGCACGACATCGACGAGACAGTCCGTCCCGACATGCGGCTTTGCATCGATGAGAATCGACGGATCTGCTCCATAACCGACGAAGAGATTCAGGATGAAACGACTGCGCCCATCCGGATCCTTCGTAAGTGTGTTGAGCTTTCCATCCGAGAAGGTCCCGGCACCACCCTCCCCGAACTGCGGATTCGAGTCCGGATCCAGCGCTCCCGTCGCCCAGAGACGCTCGACATCCTCGACACGCTCCTCGACCGAGGCACCCCGCTCATACACGATCGGATGCATCCCGGCACGCGCGAGGATCAGCGCCGCAAACATCCCGGCCGGACCGAAGCCCACGACCACCGGACGATGCGCCTCCTCCCGGAAGTAGTCACGCCGAGGCACGTCCCCAATCTTCTCACCGAGCTCCGGCGCACGATACTCGACCCGCTCGCCCATCTGGACGTCCCGGTTCCGAAGCCGCTTCACCAGCTTCTCCTCCGCCCGAAGACCACCCTCCAGCTCCACCAGCAGCGTATAGCTGAAGAAAATCTCCGGCCGCTTCCGCGCATCGATCGACCGCCGCAGCACCTCCAGCGTCGCGATCTCTGCCGGCTTCACCCCCAGCAGCTTCGCACACTGAAGCCGCAGCATCTTCACCGACGCCGTCACCGGAAGCTTCACCTGATTCACTCTGATCATAACAACTCCTTTATTTAAACACCTTCACAAAAAGGCATGGATTCACCATTATATGGCTCCTCTGAGCTGAATGAGAACTCCACTTTCACAAAAAGCATGGATTCACCGCTCAGATGCTCCTGGCACAGGAAGAACCCCTGCGAGCGCCACCTTCGAGCCTTCACAAAACACTGCCATCATAACACAAAACAGGAGAAATACGAAATCATGAACAAACAGCATGCCGGAGGGGCGGCAACAGAAGCCATACGTAGAGACCGTGAATAAATCCAAATCGGGCCCTTAGAACCAGTTAGTACATTTTCCTTAGCCCCCTCGGCAACGCTGAGTTTTCATAAAGAAAATCTCAGCGATTGCCGAGGGCTTACTGGTTCTTAGGGCCCGATTTGTGATTTTTCCGGTCTCGGAGTACTGTGCTTCTGTTACCGCCCCTCCGGCTGTTTGCCATACTGCGTTTCTGTCGCCTGCCCTCCGGCCTGCTGCATTATTTGAAATGCTCAGGAGTTCCCCTGCAGCTGCGCGTGGATCTCCGCCGCGCACGCCTCCAGGCTCTCCCTGCCATATACATACTTATCCGCCGTATTCTTGAAGGCGTCCATCACGGTCGACGACTCCAGCTGCTGGATCATGATCTCGTTCTCATCCTGCATCGCCAGGATCTCCTGCGCTGCCGCATACTCCAGCGAATCCAGCTGCCGCGAAGACTTCAGCACATCCAGCGCCCGCTTCGAAATCGGCACCCCCTTCTCCGTGCCCTGCAGCCGTGCCATATCCGCATCGTTGATGAGGAAGTTCAGGAAGCGCGCCGCTTCCTTCGGATGCTGCGTCGTCGCACTGATCGCATAGAGCGTCGCCGGCTTCGTATACCAGCCGCTGCGAAGCGCCCCCGGCTCCATGAGATTGTTCCCGATGACGACATTGGCCCCGGACGCAGAGAGCTCCGCGCAGTAGCGCGACGCCTCACTCGCCCAGAAGCAGGCCCCTGCCGTCGTCCCGTTCTCGAAATCCGTCGCGTCGAAATCCTCGACCCGCGGGATCACCTTCTTCTCCAGCAGCTGCTTATAGAACTCGAGCATCTCCGCCCAGTCCTCCGGCGTGCCGCAGTAGCTTCCATCCGCCGTGTACAGCACCCGGCCCGTCGTCTGCTCGAAATGCGCGATGAGGCTCAGGAACAGATGCTTCTTCACCATGCCGACCGGATAGATCCCATCCTTCGACATCCGCTCCGCCGCCTCGAACAGATCGTCCCAGGTCTCCGGGATGTCGAGCCCATAGCGGTCATACACATCCTTGTTATAGAAGAACACCGACATATTGTAGGCGATCGGAATCGCATTGAGATGCCCATTCACCGTACCAAGCGCGAGATCCGCCTTCGTATAGCGGCTGAGATCCAGCACATCCGTCAGCTGATTCAGATCGTAGTAGCCCGTGCCGTCCGGCGAGTAGGTATGCAGCCAGGCGTAGTTGATCTGCATGACATCGGCGTTCGTATGGCTCCTCATGAGCACCTGATTTCGCATCTCGTAGCCGTCCCACACACCGTAGGTATGGTCCACACGGATGTCCGGATTCTTATCCTCGAAGACCCGGATGCCGGTCAGCGTGTACTGATGGCGTGCATCATTGCCTCACCAGGCGTAGGAAATCGCGGTCTGCTCCGTCTCCTGCCGGTAGATCGTCTGCGTTCCCTCGCCGAGCACGCGCTGCTTCCAGAGACGGCAGCTGCAGCTGCAGCAGGCCAATGCTGAGATCAGGGTGCATACCACTATTTTCTTCCATGCGATTTTTCTCATCCTGTCTCACCACCTTACGAAACGTAGTGCGGACGTGCCTTGCCTGAGCGCTTCGCCTCATAGAGGGCACTGTCTGCGCGTTTATAGGCGTCCTCGAAATGATATTTACCCTTCTCCATCATATAGACGCCGGAGCTTACGGAAATCTGGCAGATGTCCCGTTCCTTCTCGAACTCCCGCTTGAAGCAGTTGTATAGATGCTGGATCTCGTCATGCGCCATCTCGCTCGCCTCCTCGAAGGAAAGGCCCGGATAGTTTCGGTAGATGGCGAACTCATCCCCACCCATACGACCGACGAGCACATTCTCGGTGAAGGCGTTCTGCAGCAATTTCGCCATCCGGATGATCGACACTATGGCCGAGCTGGTCGTTCACCTTCTTGAAGTTATCGAGGTCGAGCATGATGAAGCTGCTCACCTGCGTCTCTGAAAGCGTGGCGATCTCGCTCGTTACGAAGTTCTGGAAGGAGGATTTATTTAGAAGTCCGGTCATAAGATCATGACTCGCCTTATCATTGAGATCCGTCACGATGCCCGAAACAGACCGATTGAAAACGGTATAAACGAAGATGCCACCGAAGATCAGCACGCAGCAGATGACGGCGACGATGAGGATCGTCTTCTGCGCCGCGATGGTATTCTCCCGTGTCATCGACTCCACGGAAATCGTACAGATGACATGCCAGCCGTTCTGACAGCTGTCCTTCGTCACGAGGTACTCACTGTCCATCACACTGCCGCTCTCGACGCCGCTCAGCAGGTCTGCGATGTCCTTCGGAAGCATGGAGGAGACCTCATCCTGACGGCTCGAGTACAGGATCCGGTCGTCTGCATTGACCAGACGTACGGTCATCTCGTTCAGCGCCTTCGGAAGCTCGAACACACTCTCGAGCTCACGGTTATAGATGGACACCACGATGAGCGCATGTGGATTCAGACGCTTCGTATAGTAGAGACGATCATAGTGATCATGGATGCCGAAGGACCAGCCATCCTCCGTCTGCGGATTCGTGATGGTCTTCTCGAAGGTCTCGTACATCCCGCCTTTCGGAAACATCGCCTTCGTCACCTGCGAGATCCAGCCGATCGAGCTCTCATCGCTGTAGACGATACCGAAATCCGAGAAATTTTCCATGATACCGAGGTCGACGATCTTCTCTTCGATGGCCTTCTTCCGCTGCAGCTTCTCATAGTCATCGAGCGTCGCGTCCAGCGGATCATAGCCATAGTAGTCCTCACTCGAAAAAAGGAGGGCCGCCTTCTGCTGAACCTCCCGGATATAGTTATCGATATTCAGTTCCAGCTGCTTCGAATTCGCCGACACCAGCACCGACACCTGCTGCCGCAGCGTCGAGTTCGAACTCGACAACGTAAGACCCGTCACGACGATCGCCACCATCAGGATACCGAGCGAAAAGATGATGGTCATCGTCAGCTGGATCTTATGCAACATTTTGTTCACGCGTGATACTCCCCTCTATATCGCGAAACACTCATCAAAAGCGAAACATAATCAAGAACGGATGACGCTTCATAAAAAACGAAACATAATCACGAACGGATTACTCTATCTACTCATTCTTATCAGAATCAGCTATTTTTTCTCATCACTAAAATTAATAAATATTCTACTATCAATTTTAAATATACGCAAGATTTACGCATACGTTTCCCGGAAAATACACACAACATAGGTTAGCGGTTCAGCCGGCGGCGTGGCGTCCGGCGACGAAGCCGGAGGCCCAGGCCCACTGGAGGTTGTAGCCGCCGCAGATGCCGTCGATGTCGAGCACTTCCCCGGCGAAGTAGAGGCCCGGGACGAGACGGGAAGCCATGGTGGACGGATCGATCTCCGTCGTGTCGATACCACCGGCCACGACCTGTGCCTGCTGGAAACCGTTCATCTCGACGCACTCCGCCTTGAAGCGAACACTGAGGGATGCGAGACTCCGAAGCTGCTTCTCACTGAGCTCCGCGACCGGAAGCTCCGGGCGCACGTTCGCCATCCGAAGCAGAAGCTGACCGAGCTTCTGGTGCAGCAGTCCCGTAAAGAAGCTCTCCATCTTCCGCCCCGCGAGTCGCTCCTGCCGCTGTCGAAACAGCTGAACCGCCAGGTCCTTCGGGTCCTCTGCCTTTGCAGCACAGCACGACACCTCTGCCCGCGCATTCTGCGCATTTTTTGCGGCCGATGCTTCGATCGTAGAAATCCCAGAAGCCGAAGACGCTCGTTTCGAATTTCGTACTGCTGCGCCTGACGCGACGTTTCTATCCGAATCATGTACTGCACCTGCTTCTGTGAATCCCGGCAGAAAATTGATGTAGACCACGGCCTTCTTCCCCTCCTGCAGCGCATACGCCGCATAGCGGGACAGCTGGAACACCGGGATGCCCGAGATCCCATAATCGACGAGCTGAAGCTCCCCCACCTCCCGGTCGACGCAGCGACCATCGATACTCAGCTCGAGCGCCGCCTCCGTACGGATCCCGGCGAGCGCCCGGAACGCATCCCCGGCGCAGCGGATCCCGCAGAGTGCCGGCACATACGGCACGATGGTATGCCCCAGCTTCCGCGCGATGAAGTATCCGTCCCCGTTCGAGCCCGTCTTCGGTGCCGCCTTCGAACCCGCCGCGAGGATCACTCGATCCGCCTTCACCACTGCATCCGTACACTGAATCAGGAAATAACCAGCATCCCTCTTCCTCCGAATCTGCGACGAAGACGCAGCAGCCCCATCGTCGGACAGCGTCGCTTTCGCAGGGATCCCGGCAGACGCAGCTTTCCCCGGCATGGACGCCTTCGCAGCCGAAACCTCCGTATCCGTGTCGATACGCTGCACGCTCTTCACCTCCGCGTTATAGTGCACCTTCACCGACAGACGGTGAAGCTCCTCCCGGAGCGCATCCACGACGGCACTCGCCTGATCCGAATTCGGATAGACATAGCTTCCACGGAAACGCGGCTCCACCCCGATCGCACGGAACCAGTCCAGCACTGCCTCCGGCGGCAGCACATCCAGCGTCGCCTCCGCAAACTCCGGATGAAAGCCACGGAACTTCCCACCGATCCGATCCCCCATATCGAGATTCGTGTAGTTGCAGCGCCCGTTGCCCGTCGTCGCCAGCTTCTTCCCCAGCTGCGGATTCTTCTCGATCAGCGTCACGATCGCCCCGGCCCGCGCTGCCTCGATCGCCGCCATCATCCCGGCCGCACCACCACCGATCACCGCCACCGTTCTCTTCCTGTTTTCATTTCTCTTACTTTCCATACTGAACGCTCCTAAACCTTGAGTGGAAGCCATACAAAGACACCGAAAAACGCCATATAGCCAAGACCCCGGCGGACAGCCTGCAGAAACCATACGTAGAGGCCGTGAATAAATCCAAATTGGGCCCTTAGAACCAGTTAGTGCAAATTTTCCTTGATCCCCTCTGCAACGATGCGTTTTCATGAAGAAAACCCAGCGATTGCAGAGGGCTTACTGGTTCTTAGGGCCCAATTTGTGATTTTTCCGGCCTCGAAGTACTGTGTTTCTGCAGGCTGCCCGCCGGGGCCCTTGCTACTGTGTGTTTTCCGAGCTCGCAGTACTGTGCTTCTGCAGCCAGCCCACCGGGGCCTTGTATGATTTATGAAACAAAGCGCTTCAGCCGTCCGCCCATCGGCATATGATCCAGGTCCTCACGCGTAAACGCATGCATCGCCAGTAACATGCCAAAGTACAGCACGATCGCGACGATCACCGCCGGCACCACCATCAGCACCGAACCGATGCGCGAGTACTTCTCCGCCTCCGGCAGCACGATCCGCACCCCGGTTGAAATTGCGAAGGCCACGATGCCCATCACCACACTCGCGATGGCCGGCATCACATAGGTCTTCGCCACCCCCTGGCTGAAACGCACATGCTTCCGGATCGCCAGCTGGTTCAGGAAACACATCATGAACGCAAAGAGGATGTTCGAAATCACGACCGCATACACGCCCATGCCCGTCATCAGCAGAAGTAGCAGGCAGAGCACGTGGAATATGAGCGAAATCAGCGCATTCACCAGCGGCACATTCAGATGTCCGAGCCCCTGCAGGATTGCATTACTGATGGTACTGAGACTGTAGAATGCGACCGCCAGCGAGCCGATCCGCGTCAGCATGATGAGCATCGCGACATGCTTTCCGGGGAACAGCATGCGGCAGATCGGATCCGCCAGCGCGCAGAGGCCCACCGTCGACGGAATCGCGATCAGCATCGTGAAGCGGATACTGTAACGCACCCGGGTCACCGTATCGCGCCGGTTATGCTCCGCGACTGCCCGCGTCAGACTCGGGATCAGTGACGATGACAGAGCATTGGCGAGGGCCACCGGAATATTAAAGAGGATGTGGTACTCGCCGAAGATGCCCCACTGCGTGACGATCTCGTCGCCGCGTCCGAGCTTCGCCATCACGTTTCCGAAGATGGCGTCGTCCATGACGGAGGAAATGTTGTAGACCGTCGAGGAAATGAGGATCGGGAGCATCGTGCCGAGCAGCAGGAAGCCGATGGAGGCATAGCTGTCGACCTCACTCGTATCCTCACGCATATCCCGGCGCATCGCCGGTACCTGGCTGAGGAAAAGGATCACGAAAAACAGCAGTGCCGTCAGCGCACCCGCACCGGTACCGATGGCACCACCCGCGGCACCGAAGGCATAGCCGTACTCCTCACTCTGGTAGAGGACATTCGCCGTCTCTCCACGGTGAAACAGGATGCTCGCGGCGAGCACCGAGATGGCCGCATTGACGATCTGCTCGAGAATCTGCGAGATCGCCGTCGGCACCATGTTGCCGCTGCCCTGGAAGTAGCCACGCAGGATACCGAGGTAGGCCATGAGCCAGACCGTCGGTGCCAGCGCCCGGAGCGCGAAGGAGCAGAACGGCTTCTTCAGGAAGACCTCGGCGATGGCATCCGCACCGAACCAGAGGGCACCGCACATCGCAGCACCGGCGATGGTCGCATAGAAAAAGGCGGCACGAAGCACGCGGGCGGTGTTCCGGTACTGTCGGTTCACGAGGTTCGCCGAGACGATCTTCGACACCGCGGTCGGCATGGAAAAGCTGCTGAGGATCAGCAGGAGTGTATAGATACTGAAGGCACTGGTGTAGTAGCCGTTTCCTTCATCGCCGATGATCGCCGTGAGCGGCACGCGGTAGACCATGCCGATGATGCGCACGATGATGCTCGCGATGGCGAGGAGGGAGCCCTGCACGATGAAGTTGTTCCGGCGGTTCTGTCGCTGCTGCTCGCCCGCGGTCCGCTGCACGCGCACGCTCTGCGGGTTTATCTGCCGACGCGTCGATGGTCGTCTGGATGGTCGTTCACTCATCTGAAGTATCCCCTTCCCTCGAGAATCTCCTTCTGGCGACGCTCCATCTCGATGCGCTCCTCGTCCTCCATGTGGTCATAGCCGAAGAGGTGCAGCATGCTGTGCGCCACGAGGAAGGCCAGCTCCCGGCGCTCCGGGTGGCCGTACTCTGCCGCCTGCGATGCGATCCGGTCCTGGTTCAGCACGATATCCCCGAGCAGCAGCTCCCCGCTGTCGGGATTAAAGATATCATCATCGTCCTCATCGATCGCGTCGAAATCGGCCGGGCGCGCCCAGTCGATCATCGGATAGGACAGCACATCCGTCGGTCGGTCGATCCCGCGGGTCTCGCGGTTCAGCTCGTGGATGCCATCGTCATCCGTGATCATCACGCTGAGCTCGCACTCATACGGACAGTGCTCATACTCGATCGCCGCCTCGATGATGTCCCGGATGATCGCCTCGAAATCGAGATCCAGCTTCTTCTCTGTATCAAAATCGATATTAATCGTCATAGCTTCCCTCCTCTCCCGCCCCTTTCGGTTCGAGAGCTCTTCTGTATTCAGCCAATGCAGATCTTATGCACCCGCCTTACTCGCTGCGATGGCGGTTTTCGTTTCGATGCTCGCCATAGCTTCGCGGACTCTGCATCGCCTGTGCACGACGCGCACGCTTCGCCTCGTCCTTCTCGTAGGCGTTGACGATGCGCTGTACCAGCGGATGACGGACGACGTCCGCACTCGTGAGCTCAACGAAGGAAATGCCCTCCACGCCCCGGAGGACGCGCATCGCATCCTCGAGACCGGACTTCTTGCCCTCCTCGAGATCCTTCTGTGTGAGGTCACCCGTGATGATGACCTTCGAGCCGAAGCCGATACGGGTGAGGAACATCTTCATCTGTGCCGGTGTCGTATTCTGTGCCTCATCGAGGATGATGTAGGCATTGTCCAGCGTACGACCGCGCATATAGGCGAGCGGTGCGACCTCGATGAGCCCCTTTTCAGAGTTCGCCTGGTACTGCTCGGCGCCCATGATGCTGTAGAGCGCGTCGTAGACCGGGCGCATGTACGGATCAACCTTCGACTGAAGATCCCCCGGCAGGAAACCGAGCTTCTCTCCGGCCTCGATCGCCGGACGGGTCAGGATGATGCGCTGCACTTCCTGCTGACGAAAGGCCGTGATGGCCATCGCCATACCGAGGTAGGTCTTACCGGTACCCGCCGGACCGATGCCGAAGGTGATCATGTTCTCGCGGATCGCATCCACGTAGTCCTTCTGGCCGAGGGTCTTCGGCTTCACAGGCTTGCCCAGTGCGGTGCGCGCGAGGATATCCTTATCGATCTCCACCATGTCGCTGCCCGCGCTCTTCTCGGAGAAGCTGAGGGAGATCGCATAATCTACGTTCTGCTCGGTCAGGGTATTGCCACGCTGGCTAAGCTCGAGGAGATTCTTCAGAACAGCGCGCGCCTTTTCGGTATCCCTCTCCTCACCGATGATCTTCAGAACACCGTTCCGATCGATGATGGTGACATGAAAGCTCCGCTCGATTTTCTTCAGATTGCTGTCGAGAAGCCCGAGAACGTTCTGCTCGTGCTCCATCGGGATATCAAAAATTGTTTCTACGCTTGCCAACTGCTTCCTCCTCGCCGCCCTTCGACGGTCCTTCGTGGGATATATCATACTGCACGTCCGCAGCGTGCGGACGGATCCGGGCCCACCCTCACACGATGACATCATCCATGCGTGCGCGATCCCCCTGCGCATCGCACGATGCGATACGGATCGGTGTGCACCGGCGTGGTCCTCTCCGAATAATAGAATAAAAATACCAAAAAAGATAGCCCCAATTCATCACTGAATCAGGGCTACATGAATCATCTATTAAGAATCATCTATAATTAGTTGAACTTACGCTTTCTGGCCGCCTCAGACTTCTTCTTGCGTCTTACAGATGGCTTCTCGTAATGCTCTCTCTTGCGAATCTCCTGCTGGATGCCTGCCTTCGCGCAGTTTCTCTTGAATCTACGCAGTGCGCTGTCCAGAGACTCGTTCTCTTTTACGATAACATTTGACATGCTGAAACCCAAACCTCCCTTCGGGTGCAAACTTATTATTAAGTATAGCACAGAAAATCTATTCGTCAAGGAAATTCTTCAGTTTTTCGTTTTTCGTGACAAATCAGCCTAAATCAGCCCAAGGCCCGGAGGGCCCGGCCACGGACGCCATACGAAGAGACCCTATATCCGTGACCGGTCCCTCCGGGCATCTGCTTAATTTATCACTTGATCTGCGCCTCGACTGCCGCAGAAGCTGCGGCGATCGCCTCATCGATCTTCGCGACATCCTTACCACCGGCCTGCGCCATGTTCGGACGTCCGCCACCGCCGCCTCCGACGATCGGTGCGATCTGCTTGATGAGATTACCGGCATGCGCGCCGCTCTTCACAGCACCATCAGTCGCCATGGCCACCATGGATACCTTGCCGTCCTTATCGGAGATCAGAAGGATCACGCCCTCACCGAGCTTTGTTTTCAGATCATCGCCGAGATTACGAAGCTCATTCATATCCACGCCGGATACGTGTGCACCGAGGAACTTCACGCCCTTGATCTCGACCACGGAATCCATGACGTTACCGAGTGCATTCTGTGCCTCCTTGCTCTTCAGCGCCTCATTCTCGCTGCGAAGCTCCTTCACTTCCTTCTGAAGGGACTGGATATGCTCCTTCAGGGTCGCCGGCGTCGCCTTCACGAGCTCAGCGGCTGCGAGCATCTCCTGCTCGAGATTTTCGTAGTACTTACGAACATTGTCCCCGGTCAGCGCCTCGATACGACGCACGCCGGCAGCGACACCGGTCTCGGACAGGATCTTGAACTGACCGATCTGCAGGGTGTTCTTCACATGAGTACCACCGCAGAGCTCGGTCGAGAAATCGCCCATGCGAACGACACGCACCTCTGCACCGTACTTCTCGCCGAAGAGCGCCATCGCACCGGACTTCTTCGCCTCCTCGAGGGTCATGACATCGGTACGAACCTCGAGACCCTCCTGGATCTTCTCGTTCACCATGTCCTCGACCTTCTGAAGCTCTTCTCTCGTCATCGCCTGGAAGTGCGAGAAGTCGAAACGGGTTCTGCCTGCATCCTGGAAGGAGCCGGCCTGCTCGACATGGGTGCCAAGCACCTCACGCAGTGCCTTCTGAAGAAGGTGGGTCGCGCTGTGGTTACGGCAGGTCGCCATGTGATTCTTCTCATCGACCTTCAGGGTCACGGTATCGCCGAGCTTCAGCATGCCCTTGCGCATCACACCGATGTGGGCGATCTTGTTGCCGCCGACATGCTCGGTGGAGGTCACCTCGAAGGCAGCTTCGCTGCCGAGCTCGATCACACCGGTATCACCGACCTGGCCACCCATGGTGCCGTAGAACGGGGTCTCCTCTGTGATGATCGCGCCATGCTCACCATCGGAAAGCGCCTCTACGACGGCGTCCTCTGCATCGGTATCGCCTGCGGCGAGGGAAACCATCGCCACGATCTTCGAATCCGCCTCGAGCTTGTCGTAGCCGACGAAGCTGCTGGCGATCGCCGGATCGAGCTCATCATATACGGTTGCTGCGTGGCCGCTGTAATCTGCCATCTTACCGGAAGCGAGACGATCGTTACGTGCCTGCTTCTTCTGGCTGTCCATCGCCTCCCGGAAGGCAGCCTCATCGACGGTGAAGCCCTTCTCCTCGAGGATCTCCTTCGTGTTATCGAGCGGGAAGCCATAGGTATCATAGAGCTTGAATGCATCCTCACCGGAAAGCTCATGCGCACCGCTTGCGGCAAGCTTCGCCTCCATCTCCTCGAGGATCTCCATGCCCTGCTCGTAGGTCTTCTCGAACTTCTCTTCCTCGGCCCTGACGACGCTCAGGATGAAGTCCTTCTTCTCGTCAAGCTCAGGATAACCGTCCTTCGAGGTCTCGATGACACGGCTTGCCAGGGTCGGCAGGAAGGAGCCGCCGATGCCGAGCTTACGTCCATGGCGTACAGCACGACGGATGATACGACGGAGTACATAGCCACGGCCGTTGTTGGACGGCATGATACCATCGGAGATCATGAAGGTCATCGCACGGGCGTGATCGGTCACGATACGTACCGATACATCACTCTCCTCGCTGCCCGGTGCCTCATACTTGACACCACCGGCGAGCTCGCAGATGAGATCACGAAGGTCCTTCAGTGTATCGACATCGAAGATGGAGCCTACGTCCTGCACTGCGACGGCGAGACGCTCGAGGCCCATACCGGTATCGATGTTCTTCTGTGCGAGGTCTGTATAATTGCCCTTACCATCATTATTAAACTGAGAGAATACGACGTTCCAGACTTCCATGTAACGGTCGCCCTCGCCGCCCATGACGTCCTCCGGGCCGTTTCCGTACTTTTCACCACGATCATAGTAGATCTCGGTACATGGACCGCAAGGTCCGGAGCCATGCTCCCAGAAGTTGTCTTCCTTACCGAACTTGTAGATGTGGTCCTCCGGAATATGCATCACATTCTTCCAGATGTCATACGCCTCCTGATCGTCTACATAGACAGACGGATACAGACGGTCCGGATCGAGACCCACACGCTCGGTCAGGAACTCCCATGCCCACGGAATCGCTTCCTTCTTGAAGTAATCACCGAAAGAGAAGTTTCCGAGCATCTCGAAGTAGGTACCGTGGCGGGCTGTCTTACCAACATTCTCCAGGTCACCGGTACGGATGCACTTCTGGCAGGTGGTGACTCTGCGTCTCGGCGGAATCTCCTGTCCTGTAAACCATGGCTTCATCGGTGCCATTCCGGAATTGATAATGAGCAGTGAATTGTCATTATGCGGAACCAGTGAAAAACTGTTGATCCGTAAGCATCCCTTCTCCTCGAAGTAGCTCAGGAACAGCTCACGCAGCTCATTTACGCCTCTGTACTGCATTCTCGTTCTCTCCTTGCTTTGTTTCATATATAAGCCCTTTACGGGCATCTTAGACATTAACTCGTAAAATATAGCACAGCACTCAGAAACTTGCAAGATAGGACCGGTAATCCTTCAGGAGGTCGTAGCAGCGTTCGCGTGTGAGGGCGATCTCACGGCTCAGGTAATCGATGTTCTCCATCACGCTGAGCTTATCCTGGTCGAGCTCTTTCATGCACTCGTGGTTCCGCGAGATCAGAAATGCGCTCGCCGAGGCGATGTAGGCGTCCTTTTCGCTCTCTGTCATGTGCGCGGTGATGGCGCGGCCGAGCGCCTCGAGCTCCCGGTTCCAGAGCTTCGCGATCGTCGTATAGTCCTCCTTCAGCGCACTCCCCTGCTGTTCGACGGCGGCGATGTCCTCGAGTGCCCGGATCTCGGCGAAGGAAGCCTCGAACTGTGCGATCTGGTCGACCGGTTCTTCCGCCGCCCCACTTTCCTGCACCGGTCCCGTCTCCGCACTTTCCTGCACCGGTCCCGTCTCCGCACTTTCCTGCACCGGTCCCGTCTCCGCAATAATAAGCTGCTCCCTCGTTTCGGAGGGAGCAGCTTCCGTCGTCACCATCGATGCATGGCGGATCAGCGCCTGATCAAGATAAATTCGAATTCCGAGGGTGATCGCCGCCAGTATGAGCACGAGCAGAGCGATCCCCCTGAGCATTCGGCTTGAAACATGTTTTCTCATAAGTGTATTATCCTTTATCGCTTGCAGTTCAGGCGGGGAGCCCCGGAGGGGCTCCCCGCCTGAACTGTAGCCTTTATCGTATCCACTTATCATACAGGCTGAGCAGCTGGTTTGTAAAGCGGGCGAGGTCCTTATTGGCACCACCATAGTTTGCCTTGACGGCCGCCGACAGCTTCGTGTAGGCCGCCAGCAGGCGATCGTAGGCGGCATCGCTCGTCTTTTTCCGCTTCGAGGAGCCATCCTCCACCAGTGCATACGTCGGCTTCTCGATCTTCTTCGGCTCCGCCACGATCTCCCACTCATTCTTCAGGAGGTCGAAAACCGAACCGGAGTACGGACAGTTCACCGTGTAGTGGAGCTCATCCTCGATCAGCTTCGAGAGTACCTCCATGCCATCATCATTGCCATGGACGAGGAAGACACGGTCCGGCGCCTGCTCGTAGGCACGAATCCAGTTCATGAGGCCGAACTGATCCGCATGGCTCGACATATCGGCCATCTGCGCGATCTCCGCCTTCACGGCCACCTCTTCACCGAAGAGCTTCACGTGATCGGCACCATCCATCAGTGCCCGGCCCAGCGTACCCTCCGCCTGGTAGCCCGCGAATACGATGGTCGACTCCGGGCGCCAGAGATTGTACTTGATGTGATGACGGATACGACCCGCATCGCACATACCGGAGGCCGAGATGATGACCTTCGGGGTCTCATCGAAGTTGATGGCCTTCGACTCCTCGAGCGTGATGGCGAGGTTCAGTCCACGGAAGGAAATCGGGTTGATGCCCTTATCCACGATCGCCCGCGTCTCGTCATCATAGCACTCATCAAGATTCTGCGAAAAGACATGCGTCGCATCGACCGCCAGCGGACTGTCGACATAGACCGGGAAGTTGTCATGCCCGACGATGAGATGCTCCTGCTTGATCTGGCGGAAGAGGTACAGCAGCTCCTGCGTACGGCCCACCGCAAATGCCGGTATCACGACATTGCCGCCTCGATCGAGGGTCCGCTGCGTGATGTTCACGAGATCCTGCAGATGGTTGACCGTCGTGTCGTGGAAGCGGGACCCATAGGTCGACTCCATCAGCACATAATCCGCATCCCGGATGTACTCCGGATCCCGGATCAGCGGCTTATCGAAGTTTCCGATATCACCGGAGAACACGATCTTCTTCGTGACCCCCTCTTCCGTCAGCCACATCTCGATGGACGCAGATCCCAGCAGATGCCCCGCATCGATGAAGCGGACCTGCACGCCATCCCCGAGCTCGATCATCTCATGATAGTTCACCCCGCGGAAATGCTGCAGCACATTCGCCGCATCCGTAAGATCATAGACCGGCTCCACCTCCGGCAGCCCCGCACGACGCCCCTTCCGGTTCTTCCACTCGCACTCCTGCATCTGGATATGCGCCGAATCCCGCAGCATGATCTCCGACAGCGCCTGCGTCGCCTTCGTCGTCAGCACCGTCCCGTTGAATCCCTTCTTATAGGCCATCGGAATCATCCCCGCATGATCGATGTGCGCATGCGTCAGCAGGATGTAATCAACATCCGAATACTTGATCGGCAGCGGCGCATTTTCATAGTAATTCCGCCCCTGCTCCATACCACAGTCCACCAGAATCCTGAGCCCCG